>Ga0074197_1002383_pt1 | contig 13160 bp, 8 predicted proteins | sample EPASupsiteSAE305_FD_64526 | JGI IMG/M metagenome (GOLD analysis project Ga0074197, IMG submission 64526) | Bioremediated contaminated groundwater microbial communities from EPA Superfund site, New Mexico - SAE3-05 reassembly with SPADES | ecosystem: Environmental > Aquatic > Deep subsurface >...
AGAAATACAAATCTTTAGTTTTTGCAAAGTCATCAAAATATTTCTTTTTAACATCGGCACATGCTTTTAATTCATCCCCTTCGTTTCTTTTCAAACAATTCCAATAAAGCTGACCCGTTTCCCAGTCCTCAATCATTAATGTGCTTTCTCTACCAGCATCATCTGAAAAAACATAAGAAAATTCATATGGTAATTTTCTAACAACTTCAAAAGGGTTATCGGAGTTAGAAAACAAGTTTAATTGCAGTGCTTTTGCCTTCAATTTAGCAAGTTTGAACTTATCCCACTCCCTATCAACTCGCTTCCAAATGAAATCCTTTATTATGGTTGGTTTAAAAACAGCCAGAGAAGTAAGTTTTTTCTTGTCTTGAGCATCAGAGATGAGATTGCCCAGATTTGTATAGACGTTATTTAACACAATAGATTTGCGGAGCTCCCAATTATTTGCGGTGTCAATATGGCCAGTAATTTTGAAGGCGCTGTCTATAGAGTATGGTCTATAGCTTTCCGGGCGAAAATCCGAATTATTTCTAACTAAGTCAATTTCAACCCAGTCGTATTTACCATATTGTTTGTCGTACTCGAGTTTTCGAAAAGGAATTGGATAAATACGTACCCACGAACCATCCTCACGGAAACCGGCTGTACATACCAGTTCATCGTATTTCTCTGCTAAAGTCGGATAAGTCTTTACAGCAATAAGAATTTTTGTTTTAGCCATATCATATATGCTTCACTTCGTACATAAACGAAGGGTGTTTTGCTAGTGCATCTGCCAAGTGTTTACGATGACATTGGCAAATATTAGCTTCAAAACAGGTAAGGGCTATCCGTTTGTGATTAACTAGTATTTTGAGTAAATTATCTTGATATTCTTGTGTTTGGGACAGTACTTCATTGCGATATTGTAAAAAAAGATTATCATAGTCACTCTGAGTATTTAATTCCTGACGCTTATTGGAATCTATTCCCAGTTGGGGTACATGCATGAATTGTATTCCGACTCCTTCACATGCTTTCTGAAGCTGCGATTTGCTGAAACCAAATTTCATGCTGAATGAGTTCTTACGAACATCGCATAAAACTTTTACGTCATTTACAATTAGCTTATTTATATACTCTTCGAGACTAATTCCTTCATAACCTATTGTAAAAAGGATTGTCTTGCAAGACTGTGGTTTAGCATCAATAACTTTTTGGAATTCTTCGGGTGTTAGTAAGTCCTTTGCAATTATGCTGTTAATGGCAAATTGCGGGTATTTATTGTACGTAATTCGAATAAGTTCTTCGCTTGACTTATGGCCATAAGTTTGTTCGATTAATTTTATAGCTAATCTGTCCTCATCTTTAAGCGTTGGCAGATATTTTTCTTCATCAATTTTGACCCACTCTTTATTTTGTAATGCCACCTGATTATACTTTATCATAGTATGTAAATCGGCAGTTGCCTGGAATGAGTAACAGCCGTATTTATAGGGGACAAAATGAAAGTCCGGCTTTTGCTGTTGTTTACTTAAAAGCATTAATAATTTTTGCAGGCTGATTTTATTCAGTCTGTTATCAAATGCTTCTAGCAAGGCTAACAATAATTTACGCCGGTAATACATGTTGCAAAGTTAAGATATTTTAGATGTGGTGAGGAGAAAAATTAAATAGTTATGGGTTGGAGATGCTGGGAAAGTTGACAACCTCCTGCTGTTTTATTTGTACACCTTCGGCTGGCTGAAATGGATTATGAACTAACGATATATAGATTGATCATCTACTTTGTTTATTCTATTATTCAGTTACATAGAAGTTAAAAAAATGAGTAATACTAATTAATGTATAATTATTTGCTCTAAAATATTCCACGCTTCCTCGACATCAAAATAGGTATTGGCGAATTCCAAGTCTAATAACATATCCGAAAGAAGATAGTCGTATTTTTGCCGCTCTTTATGCACCCTTTGTACGAGAGCCGCTAACTCGATTACTCCTGGTTTCCCTTTTTCAACTGCATTATTAATATCTGACACAGACACATTGAGTACTGCAAGATGATTATATTGGCATACAAGACCGATATTATGATTTAGAATAAGTGATATTGTTCTATTAACTTTTGTGCCAGCCCAAGTGAAAAATATATTCTCCGCTCCGTAAGATACAAACTTCTCCTTTAGAAAATTTCCATAAAAGAAATTTCTTCCTTTATCGAGTTCACTCTTTGCATTTGTATCAATATAGGCTACATCTTCTGTTGATGAATATACCTGAAACATTTTTTCGGTTATTAGCTTATCTATATCAAACCCATCTCCAGAGAATGAAATAGTTCCTCCGTGCTTTATTTGGGAAACATAGATGTTGTTATCCTTTTTGGTCGAATCCTCGTTAATGGACTCAACAATCCATCTCCTTCCTGCAAATATCAAGACATCTCCCTTTTTCGGCAAATATTGAATAGTGCCAAGTCGTTTTGAGTTAGATAAATTTATCAACGTGTAGTCTACTGACGTTAAGAAAGCGGCATAAAAGTCTATTTTGCGTACAATCCTTTCTCCCTCAAGTCCTATTACTACCTGTCCGCTATGTGTCTGATTCACGATACCATTTTCACCTAAGGACCTTAATAACTCCAAAAACAATTCAGCAGAAACATTTCTGAAAGCCCCGTTCTTGCAAAGAAACATCCACCCTTCTTTGGGTTGAAAGGCTCCGTATTGTGCCAACAAGGATAATATTTGTTGAATTAAGGTTGAGAAATGGTAACTTGTCAGTGAAGGAGATTCATATTTTTTCTCCTTAAGCAGTTCAATTATCGCAATATTCTGCACCAATGAACTCCTTAAATCATTTAGTAATGGTATGGAATTCTCAATAGAAAATACCCTTAGAGTTGATGGCTCTCCACGTCTTCCCGAACGTCCTAATCTTTGTCTTAGCCCTGCAACTGAAAATGCCGTTCCAATTTGAGCAATGGATTTTACTTTTCCGATGTCAACGCCAAGTTCGAGGGTTGTTGTACATACTGCCGACACAGGGTATTCTCCTTTTTGAAGTTCACTTTCAACACTTTCTCTTTCGATTTTTGAGAGATTTCCGTGATGCACTCTAAATTCATTTGGGACAAAGTTTACATCAGATAAATCGGAGAGAAGAACAGCGTATTGCTCAACATCTTGGCGACTATTAGCAAAAATAAGATTATTGCTACCTCTTAACTTGGTATACAGCTCTTTTGCAATGTCCTCTTCTGGTTGATACTCTTTAGATGCGATATATTCTTTAACAAGTATTTTTATTTCGTGATTGCTGTCTCCCTGAGGAGGAATCTTACACGACATCGCTTCTTCAGGTCGTAAAAACTTTTCTACAATACCAAAGTCGGAAAAAGTGGCACTCATTGCAATTCGTGGAATAGATCTGCTTGTAATATGCTCAATTCTGGACAATAAAGATTGTAATTGCTTGCCGCGTTCTGTGCCTATAAATGAGTGTAGTTCATCAATAACCACATATGACAATGAAGAGAATGCTTTTGTCAGATATTTTTTGCGGTTGACAAAAAAGGATTCTAATGATTCCGGCGTAATAATCACTATACCACTGGGATGTTTCAGGGATTTTTGTTTACGAGAAGCATCAATATCTCCGTGCCATGGTATAACATCAATGCCGATGTCAGCAGTCATTTCACATAATCGCCTATACTGATCATTAATAAGGGCTTTCAAAGGACTAATGTACAGTACCTGAAACCCATCACATTTGTCCTGTTTGAGTAAATTAGTGAGAATAGGCAAAAATGCGGCTTCCGTTTTACCTCCTGCGGTTGCTGCACTAATTATTACATCATTGTCATTTTTTAGTACAAAAGGGATGGAATTCTCTTGAATATCTTTAAGAGTATCCCATCCTTGATTCCAAATCCACTTCTGGACTCGTGAATCTAACAGATGAAAAGAGGACGATGAATTACACATAACAATTTATAATTTAAAGGAAGCAAATTGTTCATCGTCTTTTGATGAAGCTATTTTTGTCCCAGAGTTGATCCCTTGTGATTGTATCTCTGTTCCTATATCGGTTGTCTCAATATCTACCACAACTTCAATCTTTTCTATAATATCGCTCCATTTGATAGACGGATATTGCTCAATCGTAGATAACAAATCCAGAAAGCCCTTGATAGTATTGCGAGGTGTTCTGAAATAACTATCGCCAATTTTGTTTGAACAGTGCATCAGAAAAGACATTAAAGCTTCATCAGGCACTAAATAATTATCCGGATTGCCACTTGCGAACACATGTCGCAGATTTTTTAATAATATCAGCATCTCTTCTTGTGTAAGGTTTGATAACCTTAATGCTATCGAGTTGTAATCTGTGACTCCCAATTGTTTTGCAAAAGTATTTTCCGATAGTCTTGACTTTAATGCTTCGTAGCTATATAGCCCTCTGTTTCCATCCGTCATAAACTCAGGCGTGCCACACATAACAAACCCGATATTTGAGAAAGACCCTTGCAAAGTATCGTTAAGCATGCGTAAAATCTCTTCATAATTAGATTTTCGCGACACTGAATTTGCTATTTTGTAGAGATTCACCATCTCGTCAAGACAAACCAATAAACCTTTGTAGCCTGCTTGTTTGACCAGTACGGCATGCAGCTTAAGCGAGTCATAAAATGAAGCATCGCTAATAAATGTTCTTACATCCAAATCTCTGAGAGCATCTGTTTTTGTGGTATATTCTGCTTTGAGCCATCGTAAAACACAATCTTTAAGATTATCATCTCCAGCATCGTAGGCATCCCAATATTTGCTAACAACTTTGGCAAAATCATAGCCTCCGACATAGTCTTTTAGCTCTTTAAGTTTAGAATGAATTACGTCATTAACCGATTTGTCGCTATGTTCAGCCTCCTCGCGTGCTGTCGAAATAAATCGCTCCAGAATATTTGCAAGAGCATTGCCGTCTTGTTTTGTTCTAGTTGCAGCACTTACAACAAGTTCAGAAAACAAGGTCCTTGCCTGCCCATCTGAGCCGTGCAATCTTTTATTTGGAGATAAATCTGTGTGGAAAGTTACTAATCCTTTCTCCAATGCAATACTTTTCACTAATTGCATAAAAAAGGTTTTTCCCGAACCGTATTCCCCAATAATAAAGCGAAATGATGTGCCACCACCAGCAATTGTTTCTATATCCTTTATAAACGAGCCTAACTCTTCTTTGCGACCTACTTGAATGTGTTGTAGTCCAATGCGAGGTACAACTCCAGTTTTCAGCGATTGAATAATCGCATCTCGTTCTTTTGCCTTAATCGGTTTTATCATATTAACTGCTCTTTGTATTCTGTTGTTACATATATTACATCACCGCCGTCATCAATAACAGCATCGCTGACTCTGGAATAGGCGTAATCGTTTAGTTTCTCCAACAAAGAGCCAAGCATTAAATTATTCTCCCTGCAAATATTCTCGACTTCGTTCCTATCCCATGAGTTTCTCGTAAACAATATATTAAGTACCTCTAATTCGGCACTAAGCTTTTGAGGGAGATTCTGAGTAATTGAAGTCTCTTCGCTGTCAAAAATCTCGGACAAAACCTTTTGAGATTCGCGAGTCTCTTGCTCTATTTTAGATAATTTATTTGTGTCGATATGGAATTTTGGTTTGATATCTCCCTTTTTAGGGATGGCAAACTCTGTCGCATCTGACCTTTTTTCGATGGTCACAAAATTATCTATTTCCCCTGTAAATATCCTATGAATTCGCGAATGAATATCGGAGTTATCTATTCCAAAAAGCGGCAAAATCTTTTTTACAACATCAACTCGTTTTGAATTGATATTATCTCCCTCACAACATAACCCTACTAAAACATCACAAATTTCAACCCTTTGATGTTCATTAAAAAGCAAAGGAATTACATCCTTTAGCTTAGAATCAAATTTCTGTTTATTCAGCAACAACCATTCAAAATATGCTAACAATTGCTTTTGATTGATATCACTATCGTTTTGACTACTTATGTACTTATTAATGTAATTTCTCGTTTCAACAGTTTTGTCGTTAGAATAGAGGATTTGAGCTGCCATTTTTACAAGTACCTCCATACGAGCATAAGTATTATTCATGTCTACTTTTGCCTGTTCAACATTTCTGTATATAACACACTGATCGTTAAAATTGAATCGTTTTTTGTCTATATTATAGTCTGGAGCAATGCCGTAACCTAAGATATGAAGAGATCCAATGATTGCATCAACATATTTTTTAGGCAGAGATTTTTCTTCTTTGCGTAAATACTCCCATTGACTTAAAACATCATTAACATCGAATATGGCATAGTCATTATCGGCTAAAATATTTTCCAGATAGGTTTTGAAAGCGATAACCTTTTCGTCTGAATGAATGTCGATATAATTTGGCAGAGCGAATAATGCCGAAAGGGTTTCTTTACCTTCATAATCTTCGATAAATTTATTATATGATGAGAATTCTCTTTGAATGTTGCAATAAGTATCCCTAATAGCATTTGATATTTCCCAATAGTTTAATTTTGTTTCATAAATTTCACATGAAATATATCTTTGTTCCGGTTCAAATGACTTGTTGGAGTTGTTTCTATTCATTATTGAATAACTATGTCTTAATACCCCATCATTCCTTAATATTCGCAACCCTATTGGGTGCTGTAACTTGAAGTAATATTCAAACCTATTTTTCAATTGGTCGTTGTATTTGCGATGGACAATATCACTGAAATTAAAAGTATTAATTGCTAAGCTATATGCAAAATCACAAGAAATAGACCACCGATCTCCTATTGCCTGTTCAAGTATGTATTTCTTGTATGTTCTATATTCATACAACTCGGTTTCAGAGACATACTCCAATGGTATTGAGGGAAAATATTTAGTTATTGCACAATCAATAAACTCATTGAAAAATGACTTAATCCCATATTCATATATTCCTGCACGCTCAATAGTAGGAGTTTTAAATTTTATGACACTTTTCAGAATATCGCTACGTTGATAGTCTGTTGTGTCTTCATCGACAAACATTCTTATCTCTAAACCATGTAGATATAAAAATAATACATCAAACGATACTTCTTCTATTGAAACTTCTCCTGTTAGCCATTTCAAATACTGACACCTTAGGTATGGTGTCATATTTGTATAAGAATTAAAGGTTGAAATAGGTGTCTCCTCCGAAGATACTGGCAAATCTTTGTTTAAAACGGATGCTAGTAGGTAAGGACTACCCGAACTCCAATATCCTCTGTGACGCTCAGGTAATAAAAATTTCTCTCCAATATAAAAATTACCTCTTTTAAGTTTGAATCCGTGAACCTCAATCTCTTTACCATTTGTTATCCATTTGCATTTTTGTACGAGTTCTTCCTCGGGCTGCCTGGGTTCATTATTGATTCTGGATAATATATCCGAAATACTTATCTTTACACTGAGGGTAGAATTCGGGGAAGATTCACCACTAAGTGCTCTGTTTAAGGCTTGTTTTGTATACCGTGCAGTTATAGGATAATTGGCTCCCAAGATTGCCAATTGCTCTTGAATTTTACCTAAATCATCATGCTTTTTATACTCTTCAACCAAATCAAACATCAATACAAAAGCATAGTTAGAATTATCTCCAATATCAATACTTCTTCCTTTCAGGAATTCGGATTTGAAAAAAGCATAAAAAAATTTCTGTTGGTCATTTGCCAGACTGATATCATCAGCCGAATAAACATAAAAATGAGACCAGTATGGAACATTAATACTACTTATATCTTCAGCTAGTTCAATCGGTTTTATGCAATTATTTTGGTCGGGAGTAACTTCATTTTTAGCCGTTTCTTGCTTCAATCCTTCAATAATATCAGCAAATGATGTATCGTTTTTCAACTGCTCAATTAAATAATTTATTGCCTCACACTCCTTAATCACGTTACCTCTGTCTATGGAGTGTCGTGAAATTCTAATCGTATTGTTTGTTATCCCTGTTATATGTGCATACAAATCCTCTTTTGACCAAGTAGAGCAATGAAAACTCTCCTGATATCTCTTCATTCTATTGATTATCTTCACATAATACAGCTCCGATTTTGAACTTAAAAGCTTTTCAGAAAAAGCATTTAATATTTGTAACTCCTGTTCATGTATATCAATTAATTGTGAAGTTTCAATATTTTCCGAGTTTGATATTAGAATAGCCTTGGAGATATCTGACTTTTGAGTTTTATCAATTAGTTGAACGGCATTTTGGGTGGGAATTGATTCAATAATCGCCTCATTTGATTGACCTATTTTCAGTTGGGTTATTATATAAATAGCAGTTTTACATTCTGATATTATTCGATTTTTATGTTTGGATTCTTTCGTTGCTTTGATGACATCTTCAATCTTAATTATTATGTAATCAAATAACACAACATTTGAGATTTTTAAACGATAGAAACTTTCTCTATTTTTCTTTATTCGACCAACTGAATTGAGTGTATTGATATTAGGACAAGTCTTTAATAGCTGGCTTATAAATGAATTTAAGATGTGAAATTGATAATCATTCACAGATTCGCATGAATATCTATTAATTATGGCTGGGCGTTCAGGAGAATTTGTTGTTGGTAAAACGTTATTTTGAGTGTCTGATTTTGTTAATACAACAATTAGCCATATAAACCCAATCACAACGGCAGCAATAATAATATATATTCCGATTTTAATTATCAGATATAATACTACTCCTAATAATATCAATAGTCCGCCTCCTGAATTCTTCATATTCATTGTTAAAAAGCGTGAGCGATTACACTATCTGTTAAGAGGCATTGCCAAGCGTACACGACCTCGACAAGTAATGCCCTCGCAAATTGTGGGCTATAAAGTTATTATTTATGAGGTTGTATAAAAAAATCGGTAATGTTTTTAACTCAAAACAATAAAAAATCGCCACGTCTATATTCGTTCAATAACTATCTATATATCAACAAGCTAAAAAGATAATTAAATAATCAGATTCTACATTAAAAAACTTTGTGATGTTGTCGGACCACCTAAATGTTTATGAATCATATTTATTGTAAAGATTGCCCATCTTTTTGACAACTTATGTCATTGACAAATATTTAGACACTAGGATTCAAATCGCAACTGATTGGTTAATAATATTCCAAAATTAATGTTTTAGTTTTTGATTAACAAGCTATTTGAATTTCTGATAATCAATTATTTTTATGGATATAATGTGATGGTGAAAAAATGACTTTTGGAAATCTTCATTTGATTATCGACACTAGGAGTTTGTTTGGTGCTACAACAGGATTACCTCTCTTCGTTCGGTGATCCTGAGATGGTCGGCAAAACAGCCCAAGAAGTGAGAACCCCGCAGGGCTTTGCCCCTCGGGGTTTATTATTTTGCTGCGACCAAAGCTAGCTTTAGGTCGCGAACAAAATAATAAACCCCCCTTGCTTTTGGCAAGGGGGGTTCTCCTTCTTGTAGCGCGACCCAGGATTGAACTGGGGACCTCATGATTATGAATCATGCGCTCTAACCAGCTGAGCTATCGCGCCGGGTTAGGGAGTGCAAAAGTAATACAAAAAAATAATGTAACAAATTATTTGCCTTTGTTCCGCTTCTTTATTTCGCCCTTGGTGAGTTCTCGGGTGATTATCGGTTCGGGATGTTCTGAAATGTAGACTTGACGAGGGGTAAGTTCTGTAATGCCTTGTTCTTTGGTGAAGAATTTGAGAATGAGGTAGTCCCAGCGGTATTGTTTATACATGCGGTTGCCGTTGGTTTGGTCTTCAACAACTTTTCCGGAATTATATTGAACAACAAAGCGAAAGTGGGTGCCTATGGTGTAGTTCTCACCTCCGGCAATTGCTATTGGGTCGCCGGCAGTAATTTTATCGCCAACCTCAACGAGTGTTTTGTTTATTACGGTATATCTTGCAATGCTGCAGTCGCGATGCATGATTTCTATTCTGTTTTCTCTGGACGAAGTCTGTATATCAGAAAAAGAATTTAAAACGGTGTCAATTGAAGATATCACAAGACCTCCTCTTGCAGCACAAATGGTATCTCCTGGATTTACCTTAAACCCAAGCCCATAAAAAGATTCGTTAGGTTTTACTTTATCATTCAGGATGAATTCCGAAAGCAGGAACGGTGATACAGAAATACCCGGTTTGACTGGTATCAGATACACCATTCCTGTGTCGGGTCTTGTAACCATGCAGCCTCGCTGATATGTATAACTGTAACTGAAATTTGTTGTGACTTTTTCCGAAATGGGACGGAGTACTAAAAGAATGCTCCTGCCCGGAGGGACCTCCTTTACATAGGGCGAACTGCCGGGCAAAATTAGATTTTGCATATTGGTAAAGGTTATCTCAACAGTATTTTTGCAAAAATCGGTATTCATACAATAAAAAGTATAGGACCCCATCCTGTCCTTTTCGTACGAAATTTCAATTTTCCTGTTCTGAGCAAGAAGTGATTCTGCGAACGCAAGAGCGACTATTAAAACAAAAATTAATCTTTTCATTATTATTAAAGCAAAATAATATATTTTTGGCCTAATGAGCAATGTTATAAAGATATATAAAAAACCTATGAATATTCTGAGGTCTTTGATTTTAGCCAGTGTTTTTAGTGCAATTTTCGTTTTGTGGCCGGGGGTTGCTTTGGCGCAGGATGGAAATTTTCAGGAGAAGGTGGAAAAAGCGGCAAGGTGGCAAATGGAGAATTATCCCAAGTCGCGATTATTGGATTTGTATAAAAATTTCTTTCAGGACAAGTTCGGGCCGGGCCATATAGTGGCAGATACTGCATCGGCAGGGGCATATATCAGAAGGGAACTGGCTGTTGTAAAAGGAAAGTCGCAGGTAGATTATGTGGAGACTACCGGCTGGGGGGGGAAATTCGTAAGGGGAGACATGGCGCTTTTAAAAGATAGGATTGTGAGTTATCCTGCATTTTTCGATGCTTTCATCAAAAGCACCGGTGAGGCGGAGTTTCCGGGAATCGAGCAATGGAGCGCGGAATGGAAGAGAATTGAATCAATAGTCTGGCAGCTCTATCCGCAAATTCCAAATGCCAGTGAGGATTCGGCATCTATAGACAAATTGCTTGGGAGCGGAAACTATGCAATCCACCACTCGGAGGAGTACAGCAAAGCCTATGATCCTCACTACAGGCTCATCAGCAGGAAAATTTACGAAAACTCGCTGAAACCGCTCATTGAATCCTACAAATAAATAACAACAGTAAGCTTTTATTTTTTAGGCTGTGTCCTGCTTTTGGCCTCTTTGCGCGTAAGCTCTTTTATTACAATCTGCTCCGGATGGACGGAGGTATAGTCGTTGAAAGGCTCGGGATAAATTATCTCCTCTTCAATGGTGATAAACCTTACCGGGATTAAGCCCTGTTCATAATAAAGATTGTTTTGCAGGAGTTCTCTCACCGGAGACGGCGGTGATTCAAGATGAACGCCATATCTGTCCAACAGGCGTCCGGTATTGTGGTAAACGGCGAAGACAAAATGGGGAGGAAAAGGAATCCCTTCGGTAAGAACTGTTGCCAAAGGCTGGCCTGCAAAGACTCTGTCTCCGCTTTTTACAAGAATATTGTCCAGAATCTGATAATACCCGAAACTGCCGTCGGAATGGTAAATTTCAATAGATCTGAGATGAATGGTATCGGCAGAACCTGCACCTGATGCGGGGGCCGGGTCGGTAACTTTAAACACATATCCGCTTCTGGCAGCATAAACGGTATCCCCTTTTTCTGCTCGGAAATAAATTGCACAATCCTGGTCAGCTATATCGCCGGGCAATGTGGGACATATTTTGGAAAAGTCTGTGACCCGGGCCTTACTGCCCTCCTTTACCGGCAACAGATATACGAACGAGTAGTCCGGTGCGGAGTATGCACAACCGGCAATATAGGTGAATTCATATTTGAATTTAACTTGTACGCCTTTGGTTATATACGAAACCGAAAAAAGGTCTGTCCTGCCGGGTTTTGCTTCACCCCTGAATGGGATTGGCTTGTCCGCAGCGAGATTTTCCAGCTCTGTAAAATCAAGATCGATGGTTACTACGCATTTGCTATTGTTAATCGCATAAAAAATATATGACCCGTCTTTAACGGATTCATATTTGACAATTACTTCGGGAACAGCCTCCTGAGAAAAAAGGTCTGCTGGAAAAAGAAATCCAAAGAATAGGAGAAATGATAGCAAAAACCGCTTCATGATATTATACTGACACCTCTTCTTTGAGCAGAAGAACTGTAGCATAGGCTTCAATTCCCTCTTCACGGCCAACAAAACCAAGGTGTTCTGTGGTGGTGGCCTTTACTGATATTTGGGAAATGTCGCAGGCAAGAACAGAAGACAAGGTTGTACGCATCTGTTCAATATGGGGGGATAGCTTCGGACGCTGCAGGGCAATTGTGATATCGGCATTTGCCAGGCAAAAACCATGTTCGCGTATTAAACCGTATACACGGGCAAGAAGTATTTTGCTGTCTATGCCTTTGAATTCTGCAGAGGTGTCCGGAAAGTGTTTTCCAATGTCACCGAGTGCAAGAGCACCAAGCATGGCATCGCAAAGGGCATGAATGGGTGCGTCGCCGTCTGAGTGTGCCACGCAACCGAGGGAGTGTTCTACTTTTATTCCGCATATCCACAGGGGAAGTCCCGGTGCAAAGGCGTGAACATCGTAGCCGTTTCCAATTCTGATTTTGCCGACAATTTCTGTATTGTTCATACACAAAACTACAACTTTTTTCCTGTAAATATTGTTATCTTTGTGACACAATTATTAAACGGAGTGCTATGGGCTTAAATTTAGGTTTTTTCAACAACCCCAAACACAGGGTTTTCGACTATCAGCCTCTATACTACAACCCCCGCAAGGAGGCGCTGGACGAAAAAATCCGCGCTGCCAAAGAGGGGCAGGAACATGACAAAGGCAAGGACAGGGATTATATGCCGGGGAAGAACATCCGCGGCAAAATCCAGCAAAAGATTTACTACAACCGCCGTCAGGCAGGGTCTCCTCTATTTAACAGAGTAATAGTATTTATCACACTAATAGTTTTTATTATTGTACTGTACTATATCGCTAAAGGGATGGGATCTCTCCTTCA
>Ga0074197_1002384_pt1 | contig 13160 bp, 8 predicted proteins | sample EPASupsiteSAE305_FD_64526 | JGI IMG/M metagenome (GOLD analysis project Ga0074197, IMG submission 64526) | Bioremediated contaminated groundwater microbial communities from EPA Superfund site, New Mexico - SAE3-05 reassembly with SPADES | ecosystem: Environmental > Aquatic > Deep subsurface >...
TACAAACGATATTGAGAGTATAACTCTTGAATATTTACTCAACAAAAACACCATAAATATTGCTCCATACACCGATGCAGAGCAGGATTATTCAGAAATAGCATTTATAAAAGTAGAGATACTAAGCCCAAACAAATTGAAACAAATAGCAAGCATAGTTCAAAATATCCCTTATCCGCTCATAATATTTTTGATATTTGAAAACAAACTCTGCATTAACATAAGTCCAAAACGCATAAACAAATCAGATAACAGCAAACTTGTAGTGCAAGAGAGCCATTTTAGTGAGTGGATAGACATGCAAAACCACACCAAAATAGAAGATGCTTTTTTAGAGAGTCTCAAAGCAAAGCACCATCCATACACCGACCTTTTAGCTTTTTTTACGAGCTATTTGGATAAACTCATAGCTTTTAATGCTTCAAAATATAGTGGTTCCCTAAATCCACATGCCAACACAAAAGAGATTCTGCAAAATATCCAAAGTGTTGAAGCAAAAATAACCGAAGCAAAAAGCAAAATCAAAAAAGAGACAAGTTTCAGTGCGAAGGTAAATATGAATATAGAGCTGAAAAAATTGAGTGATAAATTGAATGAATTAAAGGGAAGTTTGTGAAAAAGTTTGATAACTGGAATGAAGTCAAAAAGCAAATTGACAACAAAACTAAAATCAGTATTCCAAAAGAAAGAGAAGTTTACTGGGCATGTATCGGTGAAAATATAGGCTTTGAACAAAATGGTAAAAGTGAGCTTTTCACAAGACCTGTCTTGGTTTTTAAAAGATTCAACAAAAATATATTTTTTGGTGTGCCATTATCTACACAAATCAAAGATGGCAATTTCTTTTTTACATTTACACTCAATGGAGAACTGAGCAACGCACTTTTAGTTCAAGGTAAATTGTTTGATATTAGGCGATTAGAAAAAAAGATAGGCATGATTTCCAAAGATGAATTTAGCCAATTGAAACTGAAATTTAAGGATTTGTTAGATATTTGATGTTTTCCCTTTGGCAAAACCAAAGGGCGTCCCGAAGGAAATTAGATGTGTATTATAACAGAAATTTAATAAATATATAATAAATTAAATCTTAAAAAGGTAACTTTGAAATGCAAGAGTTGGATGGTAAAAGTAGTGATAAATTGAATGGATTAAAGGGAAGTTTGTGAAATTAATATATATAGACGATTCTGGTAATACTGGTAAAAAGCTTGATGATGCTTTACAACCTCTATTTTTACTGGGTGGATTCATTGTAGATGAAGATGTTTGGAAAAAAGTAGATAAAGCACTAACCAATGTAAAATCAAAATACAATATAGAAAATCTTGAAATACATTCTATTGAAGTTATGAATGGAAAAAAAGGAACTCCATATAAAGAATGGAACTATGACAAAAAGCTTAAATTTTTTGAAGATGTTTTACAAATAGTAAAGAATTTTGATTTAAAAGTTATCTATTTTTCAGTAAAAAAATCGAATTTTAAAAAGTATTTTCAATCTAAATATGGCGAAGAGTTTGAACAACAGTTCAATATATCACCCTATCTTTTAGCTTTTTCATATATTCTTCAAATCAGTGACTCCTATCTTGTCGCACAAGATAGTAATGGTATGTTAATACTTGATGAGCAAGATGAGTGGAAAAAACCAGCAAATAAAACATTCAATATATTGACAACACTTGCGGAAGAGCCTGAAATACATGTAGAGAAACTACTTGATAGAAGTTTTTTTGTTGATTCAAGCGAAAGCAATATGATACAACTTGCAGATATTATCTCCTACACAACAAAGAGATATTTAGAGATTGAAATCAAAGAGATTGACAAAGACAAAAGAGATGAAAGAATAAAGTTATTTGATATTTACAAAGAAAACATCTATAAGCCAAGTTTTGATTATGGAAGTCATCCAATTTTAAAATGGTTAGAGGATAATATTGGCAACCAAGCGAAGGATAAACCTATTGGTTAGTCACTGTTGGCTGCCGAGACTCAACAAGATAAGTGTGAAAGCATTGACTTATCGTAAGTTCTGAAATTGTAGCAAAAAAATAATAAATATATAATAAATTAAATCTTAAAAAGGTAATTTAAGCATGAACAAATTAGACGGCAAAAGTTTAGACATAGTAAGCCAAAACATAGAAAAAATCAAAGAACTCTTCCCCGAAGTGTTTAGTGAGGGCAAGATAAACTTTGCTAAACTTCAAGAGGAGTTGGGCAAATTTGCGGAGGATGAAGCCCAACGCTACAACTTCACATGGGCTGGAAAAAGCGAAGCCAAACGCATCGCTCAAACTCCAAGCACAGGAACACTCCGACCCTGCCGTGAAGAGAGCAAAGATTGGGATACAACTCAAAACCTCTACATTGAGGGCGATAACTTAGAGGTGCTCAAACTCCTTCAAAAAAGCTACCACAAAAAAGTCAAGATGATTTACATCGACCCGCCATACAACACAGGCAAAGATTTTGTTTATAAAGACAACTTCAAAGACAACATCAAAAATTATCTTGAGATAACTGGGCAAGTCGATAGTGAGGGTAACCGTCTAAGCACAAACAGCGACACAAATGGAAGATACCATAGCGATTGGCTCAACATGATGTACCCACGCCTCAAACTTGCACGAAATCTTCTTAAAGATGATGGGGTTATTTTTATCTCTATTGATGATAATGAAGTGGCAAATCTTAGAAAGCTTTGTGATGAGATATTTGGGGAGGATAATTTTGTAGCTGAACTAATTTGGGAAAAGAAAACTGGAGCTTCAGATTCAAAAACTATTTCAACAATTACTGAATATGTTCTTGTGTATGTTAAATCTGAAATAAAAGATTTAAATATATTTGAACGTAATATGGAGTCTTTTGATTTAACAAGATATAAACTTAAAGATGAATTTTATAATGAGAGAGGTTCTTATTATCTTGATAATTTAGATAGAGGTGGTTTGCAATATAGTGATTCTTTAAACTTTGGCATTAAGTCAGAAGATGGAAGGTTTATTTTTCCTAATGGTCGTGAAGAATACCATAACGATGGTTGGATTTGGAAATGGGGAAAAGCAAAAGTTGAATGGGGTTTTAGAAATAAATTTTTAGAAATAAAACCATCTACAAGTAAAATGTGTGGGCAAGGTGTATATTACAAAAATTATTTAAATGTAGATAACGAATGTAATCCAATAGAACGTTCCGCTCCTATGAAAAACTTAATACTTGGTGTTAAAAATTCAGATGGTTCTTCGGACATAAAGTCTTTATTTCCAACAAGAGTATTTCAATACACAAAACCTGTCTCATATATAAAAAAGATAATAAATTTTACTCAATGTAAAAATGAAATCATTTTAGATTTTTTCAGTGGTTCAGCCACAACTGCACATGCCGTAATGCAACTTAACGCCGAAGATGGAGGCAATAGAAAATATATTTGTGTCCAACTTCCAGAAGAGACAGATGAAAAAAGCGAAGCCTACAAAGCAGGATACAAAAACATTTGCGAAATAGGCAAAGAACGCATCCGCCGTGCAGGGGAAAAGATTAAAACAGACAATGCAGGCAAAGACCTCTCAAACCTCGATATCGGCTTTAAAGTTCTCAAACTCGATAGCTCAAATATCAAAACATGGGATAGCAACTTTGACAACTTAGAACAAAATCTTCTCGATAGCATTGAGAATATTAAAAACGACAGAACCTCACAAGACCTACTCTACGAAATCCTCCTAAAATACGGACTGGACTTAACTCTGCCGATAGAAGAAAAAACTTTGCATGCCAAAAAAGTATTTGTAATAGGCTATGGAGCACTCATAGTCTGCCTCGATGATGAAATAACATTAGAAGTAGTAGAGGCAATAGCAAAACTAAAAGACGAGTACAAAAGTGAAATCACCAGAGTAGTATTCAAAGACAGCAGTTTCGAGAATGCAGTAGTAAAAACAAACGCATTGCAAGTGCTAAAACAGTTTGAGATTGATGAAGTTGTGAGTGTGTGAGATGAAAAACCGCAGTGCAGAAAGTACATTACTTGGGTTTTATTATCAATTTGACAAAACAATTCAAGTAATACTTGAAGCAAGTGACGAAAATAGTCAAATTACTGTTGAAGGTATTGAAGATGTTGATATTAAAACAGTAACAGAAGAGACAGCCATACAGATCAAATATCAAGCTGAAACAAAAGGCACTGATTCTGTCTTAAGAAAACCAATAATGCTGATGCTTGAGCATTATAAAAACAATCAACTCAAAGGTTTAATTTATCATTTATATGGACATTATAAAAATAATAGTACAGTAAAAACTACATTTGATTTTCCAAGAATTCAAAAAATGATGCAATATAAGCATATAATAAAAGGGAAAAAGGTTCAATGTGATTTCTTAGTTCAAAAAAGCATTTCACAACAAGAAGTTGAGGGTTTTCTGAAAAAGTTTGAGATTAAATTATCTGGATCCTTTGATGAACATCAAAAACACACACTCTCAATAATTAAAAAAGAGATGAAGGTGTCTAAGGATGAAGAAGCAGAATTTTATTATAACAATGCTTTGAAAGTAGTTTATGATTTGTCAATAAAAAAAGGACTTACAAAAAGAAAAATTACAAAAAAAGAGTTTAAAAATAATATTGACACAAAAGAACCATTATTCAATATTTGGTTTATTCAAAAAAATGGAATTGATAAATATTGTAAAATATTACATAACAAGTATTTTAAATCGTCGTTAAATACAACAAAAAAAGAAAGATTTTTTATATTACCAAATGACAATATAGATAACATAAAAAATGTAATTTATGCCATTGAAGAGAAATTTTACAAAACGGCAAACAAAGAAATTAAATCAGGTGCACCTTATATTATTGTAAAAGATATTTCAAAACAAGATTTAATAAGTCTGAAAAAGTCTATTTACAACGAATCAAAAATAATTAGTGATGGAGTGCCATTTTTAGGAGCTGATTTTCAAATTAAAGTAATTACACAAGAGTCTACAAAAGAAAACAAAATTTCAATCAAAATTATAAATGAGATACAACTTCAAGAAACTATATCAAGTATTCAAATCACAAAAGAGATATATCAATTTTATATTGATAAAAAAGAGGTAGTTTCCGCTATTGATAGTACGAATATGCAGATCAATGAGTGTAAAAATATTTCTCAAATAATAAAAGGAAGTTAATAATGCCACAAAATTTAGCAGAAGTTATAGCCGTTTTTCCAAACCAAATAAGAATTGCAGTTGATAATATAGATGAATTTATAAATAATAGTGGAGTTGAGAAAGTTACTGTTGGCTCTTATATTGAAATTTCTGATAATAATGATGTCAAGCTTATTGCGATTATTGAAAATTACTCAATAGAAGTAACAACAAAAGAGGATGAAAGTGGTAAGAAAGAAAAAAGATATATTATCGAGGTTATGCCACTTGGTATATTGAATAATGGTAAATTTACACGAGGTGGTGACAATATTGCAATACCACCAAAAAGTGCAAAAGTTGCTTCATTGGATGATATTAAAGCAATCTATGAAAGCAGTATAGATGAAAAAGAAAAATTTGAATTTTCAAGTTTGAGTCGTAATAGAAGCATAAGAGTATCCGTAAATGGGGATAAATTCTTTAACAAACATATTGCAGTAGTAGGTTCTACGGGTTCAGGAAAGTCTCATACTGTATCCAAGCTTATTCAAAATGCTGTAAGTGTAAAAGAAGGTACTTATAGCGGACTAAACAACTCACATATCATCATTTTTGATATTCATTCGGAGTATCAATCAGCTTTTCCTGATGCTCAATATCTTGATATTTCAAATCTTGTTATACCATATTGGCTTTTGAATAGTGAAGAATTAGAAGATTTTTTTCTCGATACAGAGGCAAATGACCATAATCAAAGAAATGTTTTTAAAGAAGCAGTTGTAATATATAAAAAAGAAAATATTACTGATTCTCAATTAAAGGAAAAAGTACATTATGACTCACCGATTTTATTTGATATTGCTAAAGTTTTTACTTATGTAGATGATAAAAATAATGAGATGGTTGATGGTGCAAGGGATAAAAAAGCTGGACCATTAAATGGAAAGCTGAGTAATTTTGTCAATAGATTGGAAAATAAAATTAATGATATAAGATTGGATTTTTTACTGGGTGCTAAAGCAAAAACGATAACTTTTGAAGAAACCTTAAGACAATTTTTGAGCTATAAAGCTGACAGTACAAGCAATGTTACAATTATTGATTTGAGTGGTGTACCTTTTGAAGTTTTAAATATAACGGTATCTTTAATCTCAAGGTTACTTTTTGAATTTAGTTTTTATTCTAAAAAATATCATGTAACAAAAGCGTCTGAAACGCCTTTGTTACTTGTTTATGAAGAAGCTCATAAATATGTACCAAAATCAAATTTATCAAAATTTCGCTCATCGACTTTAGCTATTGAAAGAATTGTAAAAGAAGGTAGAAAATATGGAGTAACTGCTATGATAGTAAGCCAAAGACCATCTGAAATATCTGAAACTATATTTTCTCAATGTAGTAATTTCATTGCCATGAGATTAACAAATCCAAATGACCAAAGTTATGTTTCAAAATTACTTCCTGATACACTTAACGCTTTGATTGATACTCTACCTTCTTTACAACAAGGAGAAGCTATTCTAATCGGAGAAGCTATTGTCATGCCTTCATTAATTTATATGGATAAATGTAATCCTGAACCTTCTTCATCTGATATTAAATATTTGCAAGTATGGAAAGAGCAGTGGAAGGATGTTGCTTTTAATGATTTGATAAAACAATGGAGCAAAAATTAGGAATTAATTTTTTAAGATATAGTAAAGTGAACAAAAAAGCAATGAAGAAGAGATAAAATAAATGAAAATACAATTCGACAGCAATTTAGACTATCAAGATAGAGCGATAAATATTTTATAAATGGAGATCTTACAGATGCCACTATTAACTAAAGATGTTGTTATAACTGATGAAGCAATACAAAAACTTTTTAAGAACACTGCTCTTATTGCATTATCCGAAGCTATTTGGAATGCAATTGACGCAAAGGCAAGGAATATTTCAATTAATTTTCAGAAGAACCAATCAGATGTCATTGAAAAAATATTTATTGAAGATGATGGTGATGGTTTACCAATAGAAAATTTTGATGAGTATTTTTTGCAATACCAAAAGTCTTGGAAAGCCGAATCATTAAAAGATTATCATGGGAAGAAAGGTGAAGGGCGATTCAAGTTGATGGCTATAGCTAAAAATATTGAATGGAAGACTTCATATAGAACCTCTGAAGATAAATATAAGCAATATTCTATATTTGCTACAAAAAAACAACCAAAGTCTTTTAATGTAACTGATGAAGTTGATACGACAAAATCGGGAACTCTTGTTACTTTATCATATTTAGAAAATAAAGCTCAAGATTTGAATTCTGAAACGACACTATTTGATTTAATCTCAATTTATGCATTGTATTTAAAAAAAGACCCTACATTAAATATTTCATTAAATGGTGAAAAGTTAAATCCTAATGATTTTATATTTGATGTAAAAAGTGGACTATTAGAATTAAAAATTGAGGAAGAAACTTATGCTGTTAAATATACATTTATTGCATGGAATGAGAATTTTAAATTTAATGATAATAAGCACACATTTTTCTTTGATAATAATAACACTTATATCTTAGAAAAACCATCTGGAATACATGGAAATTTTGTAAAACATACAGTATTTCTCAACTCAGACTATTTTAAAATATTTGATGGTTTGATGGAAGAATGGAATGATAAAATTGGAAAAATAAGAAATCTATATAAAAAGAGTTTACTTGATTTTTTATATGACATTAGAAAAAAACAATCTACAGTTTTTTATGAAAAGTTTAAAAGTAATAAAACTTTTTATCCATTCCAAGACACTGAAATAAACAGTGAAGAAAATGAAGCTCTTAAAGACATATTTGATGTATGTGCCTTTAAACTACTGGAGCAAGATCCTAAGCTTTTAAATAATAAAAATCATTCCATCAGTATGTTGTTCAAACTTCTAAAAAAAGTTATCGAGTACGAGGAAGATATTAGTTCAATTGTTGCAGAAGTATTAGAGTTGGATGAAAAGACTACGGCTAAATTTATTAACCTATTAGATAGCACATCATTACCAGCTTTAATAACTCACTATGAAGAAGTTGCCAGAAAGTTAACATTTTTGGATGTGTTAGAGGAATTGGTTCATGATGAAAAGTATAAAAAGAAATTAAAAGAGCGTAGTCAATTACATAAAATTATAGAGAAAGAGACTTGGATATTTGGCAGTGAGTTTGAGAAAAAAGTTGGAACAAGTGATAAAGCTTTAACAGCGGTACTAACTGAGAACTTAACAATTAATAATGTTGACGCTGATGAGATAGAAAAAATTCAAGCGGAATTAAAAAAAGGTAAAGGGGAAGACCCTCTATTGCGTTTGATTCCAGATTTGTATATGTGGAATGACTACAAAGTCAACGATAGAAAAATCGTGAAAAACTTAGTTGTTGAATTAAAAGCCCCAAAAGTTTCAATAGGTGATAAAGAAATTAATCAAATACAAGACCAAAGAAAAGCTATTCAAAGAAATACAAGATATGCCGTCACTAATGAGAACCAGTGGGTATTCTACATTTTATCATCAGATATTAAACCAGAAGTTTCTACAGAGTTTTCAGGTGAAAATAAAGATATTTTATACGACAAAGACAAAAACTTTATAGTTTATTGTAAGACTTGGGATGAAATTATAAGAAAGTCTAAACTTGGATTATCAGCACAAAGAGAAGAGTTGCAAATTCAAATTAAAGAAGCTCGTAAAGAAAATTTACTTAATCAATACTTAGAAGATGTTAGCTTTGAGGATAAATAACTTATAATGGAACACTACTTTACAGAATGTTTTTTACAGATTGATAAAATATATATAGATCTTTATAATTGGGCAAAAAATAGTATTTTTTATTATCAGTTTTTTTTATCAATAGTATCTGCTATAATTTTTTGGCTTGTATTTTCACATATTCCAGAGAGCAAAAAATATAAAAGTTTGCGTCCTATAGTAGAACTGGATATGTATCAAATCTATAGTAGTTTATTTCATCTATTTGATTTAATTATGCAATATAAAGATGCAAGTCCATCTTTTTTTCAAGAAAAAATACGCGGTGGAACATTATCTCGTAATGATATTAAATTAGGTCTTCAAAATAAATGTCTAAACGCAAGTTATTTGTTTGACCCTAAAATTAGCCACTTGTTAATACCTATAGGTGAGCAAATATTTGAATCTTCTAAAAAAATTGAACAATTGATAGATAAAATCTTTAGTTTCAATCAGTTTTCCTCTCCCATAGAACTTTTATTACTTGAAAAAATTCGTCAAGAATTGAAAAAATATGATTATGACGAACGGAGAATAAAAGAAAATGCTGTATCAGTTACTGGTTTTCCATCAGTTCCAGTAATTTACTATCGTGAAGAGAATTTTTATGATTTGTATAAATTGTTTATCGAACTTCAAGATATAGTTTTAAATAAAAATAATTATTTTGATAGAAATATTTTTATTTTTAAAATTCAATATTTATTTTATTCTTGGCAATATCAGCAATGCATCAACCATATCAATAAAAACCGTAATCACTTTTCTGAAGATATTAATTTTTCGCAAAATTATTACGCATTATGTCAGTATCAAATAGACAATAAAAAAGAGTTCTATAAAACGATAGATAATATATACAAAGAACGCCCATACAATGGTAGCTTAGTATCATCAAGAAGTTTTTTAAAAGATTTTACAGAAGATGAAAAACTTATAAATATTATCAAAAAACATTATACTGAAGAAGAGTATGAATATTTTAAAGTAACTATAGAGCAAGAAAAAGAACATTTTGATTTATTTATGAAGACAAATAGGTCATTATCAGAATATCATGCAAATAAAGATTTTAGGTTAATACCCATAGAAGATGGAGAAAACAAATTATGAAAATACAATTCGACAGCAATTTAGATTACCAAGACAGAGCCATAAGCTCCATAGTTGATATCTTTGAAGGGCAAGAGGTTTGCCAAAGCAATTTTAGCGTTGTAACGCATGGTGCAAAAGGTCAGAGGACTATTAATGATCTCAATGATTTGGGTATCGGGAACAGACTTGAACTTCTTGATGATGAAATCCTCTCAAATGTACAAAACATTCAACTCAAAAATGGACTCGCTCAAAGTAAAAAGCTTGGTTCTATGGACTTTTCGGTGGAAATGGAGACAGGAACAGGTAAAACCTATGTTTACCTCAAATCTATTTTTGAGTTAAACAAACGCTATGGATTTACAAAGTTCATCATCGTTGTACCCTCTATCGCCATAAAAGAGGGAACGAAAAAAACTCTTGATATAACAACTGAACACTTCAAATCAATCTTTGATAATGTCAATTATGACTACTTTATCTACGATAGTTCAAACCTTGAACAAGTCAGAGATTTTGCAACAAGCAGTGATATACGAATTATGGTTATCAACATAGATGCTTTTAGAAAAAGCTTTACAGACCCAAGTAAAGATACAAAAGCAAATATCATCCATAGACAAAACGATAGATTAAACGGTCAAAAACCAATAGAGTTTATCGCCTCTACAAACCCAATAGTCATCATAGATGAGCCACAAAGTGTTGATAGCACCACAAAGTCAAAAGAGGCGATAGAAACACTTAATCCACTTTGTAGATTGCGTTACAGTGCTACACATGTGGAAAAATTCAATCTTATGTATAAACTCGATAGCATTGATGCGTATGAGCAACAACTTGTCAAGCAGATAGAAGTGGCAAATGTTCAATTGGAAGATAGTTCAAACAAGCCATATATCAAGCTCATAAGCGTAAGTGCAAATCCAAGAAGTGCAAAAATAGAGATAGATGTAAATCAAAACGGCACAACAAAAAGAAAAACTGTAACGGTAAAAGATGGACAAAATCTCTATGAAGTATCAAAGGGAAGAGGTGTTTATAGTGACTACACAATAAATGATATTTACATAGAAAAAGGGAATGAATACATAGAGTTTTCTAACCAAGAGAGCGTGAACATTGGGCAAACTATTGGCAGTGTAGATGATGATAGTATCAAAAGATTACAAATCAGAAAAACCATAGAAGAGCATTTAGATAAAGAGCTTCGTCTAACTCAAAAGGGCATCAAAGTTTTATCGCTCTTTTTTATAGATAGAGTTGCCAATTATAGACAATATGATGCAGATACAAATCCTGTAAAAGGAAAATACGCTCAGTGGTTTGAAGAGGAGTATAAAGAAATTTCAAAAAGAAGAAAATACAGTACTCTTTTTAATGATGTGGATGTAACTACGGAAGTCTCAAAAATCCATGATGGATACTTTTCCGCCGATAAAAAAGGGATACTCAAAGATACTTCTGGTAACACTGTGGACGATGAAAGCATATTTGACAAAATCATGAAAAACAAAGAGAAGCTCCTTAGTTTTAGCGAACCACTCCGTTTTATATTTTCTCATAGTGCTTTAAAAGAGGGATGGGATAATCCTAATGTTTTTCAAATCTGTACTTTAAATGAAACTTCGTCAGTCATGAAAAAAAGACAAGAGATAGGTCGTGGGCTTAGAATCTGTGTCAACCAAGATGGCGAACGAGTGAGAGGCTTTGATGTAAATACTTTGACTGTTATGGCAAATGAGAGCTATGAGAAATTTGCTGAGGCATTGCAAAAAGAGATTGAAGAGGAAGAAGGCATTAAATTTGGAGTAATCGAGGAACACTTCTTTTCAAATATTCCTGTCGTCAATGAAGATGGAAGCGTAGAATATTTTGGTGCGACAAAAAGTGAAGATATGTTTAGATATCTTCAAGCAAAAGAGTACATTGATAAAAAAGGCAAAGTGCAAAACTCCCTAAGAGCTGACATCAAAGAGAATAAATTTGAAGTGCCAGATGCGTATAAAACGGTTCAAGCTCAAATAGTATCTGTAATACTTAAAGTTGCAGGAACTATGAATATAAAAAATGCAGATGATAAAAAACTCATCACCCTAAACAAAGAAGTCTATCTTAGTGATGATTTTAAAGCCCTGTGGGAGCAGATAAAATATAAAACGACTTACAGGGTGGATTTTGATGTTGATAAGCTGGTGAAAGAGTGTGCCAAGCAAATGGCAAATGATTTAACCATAGGAAAAATCAAATATCTCTACTCAAAAGCTAAAAATAAAATAACCAAAGTCGGTGTTGAGATCCTTGAAGGGAGTGCCGAAGATAAATTTATGGATTGTGACATCATAGATTATGAACTTCCCGATGTTGTTACTTACTTGCAAAATGAAACAAATTTGATGCGAAAAAATATTGTGGATATTCTTATAAAAAGCGGTAAGCTACAAGACTTTCAAAATAATCCTCAAAAGTTTATAGATGGTGCGGTAAAAATAATCAAAAAAACCATGAACAGCTTTATAGTCGATGGTATCAAATACCAAAAGTTAGGCAATGATTTTTACTATGCCCAAGAGTGCTTCGAGGAAAATGAGCTGTATGGGTATCTCTCTTCAAATATGATAGAAAATAAAGAAAATAAATCTATCTTCACACATACAGTTTATGACTCAACGATAGAAGAAAACTTTGCAAAAGCATTTAATGAAAATGAGAATGTAAAACTTTTCACAAAACTTCCGTCATGGTTTAAAATCAATACGCCACTTGGAAGCTACAATCCCGACTGGGCAGTTTTAATCGAAAAAGACAGTGAAGAGAAACTTTATTTTGTTGTTGAGAGCAAGGGAAGTGGGTTGGGGCTTGATATAAAAACTTCGGAATCATCCAAAATTGAATGTGCCAAAAAGCATTTTAGTGAAATATCACAAGATGTAAAATTTGTACAATCTGATAATTTTAGTAGTTTTAGAGAGCATATTTAGAAGAGGAATATCTATGAAATTATATTGAGCTAATATTCTTTGAGATAATTTTATAGTTTTTTATGAAAATAGAGTCGGCAGATAACTCTCTCAATAGCAGTTTAGTTATAATTACAAACCAAAATAGAT
>Ga0074197_1002393_pt1 | contig 13132 bp, 13 predicted proteins | sample EPASupsiteSAE305_FD_64526 | JGI IMG/M metagenome (GOLD analysis project Ga0074197, IMG submission 64526) | Bioremediated contaminated groundwater microbial communities from EPA Superfund site, New Mexico - SAE3-05 reassembly with SPADES | ecosystem: Environmental > Aquatic > Deep subsurface >...
GATGAGCAGCCGGTTGCGCCGTACTGGAGTTGGGTAAGGTGGTTCAGGGCATCGGTGATGCCGGTGGTCTGGCCGCGGTAGTTGTGGGTGAAGCTGGTAGGGTTGCCTTTGGCGTCAATGGCGCTTATCAGGTTGCCTTTGAAGTCATAGCTTAGTTGGGTAATGTTGCCCTTTGGATCGGTAATCTTGATCCGCTGGTTTAAGCTGTTGTAGGCGTAGCTGGTGATGTTGTTGTTGGAGTCGGTGCTGGACAGCAGGTTGCCGATAATGTCGTAGGTGAAGCTGGTTATTTTTCCCAATGGGTTGGTCAGGGTGGTCAGATTATTTATCGAGTCATAGGCCAACTTGATGATGCCACCTTTGGGATCGGTGATCTGAGTGACATAGCCTTTGGTATTGTTTACCAGGCTGGTGATTGCACCACTGGGATCAGTGATGCTGAGCAGGTTGCCTTTGGCATCATAGGTGTAGCTGGTCTGGTTGCCTTTGGGGTCGGTGATGCTGGTGACCTGGTTCAGGCTGTTGTAGCTGTAACGGGTGACATTACCCAGCGGGTCGGTTTCGGTTATAAGGTTGCTGTTGGTGTCGTAGGTATAGCTGGTGGTTGCGCCGTTAGGGGCGGTTTGGGTCAGCAGATTGCCTTTGGTGTCGTAGCTGTAGCGGGTGATATTGCCCAGTGGATCAGTCTTTTCTGTGGCGGCGTTGATGGCAGGGTCGTATTGCTGCTGCCAGATGCTGCCGTCTTTTTCAGTGATGGTGCTGGTGTTGCTGGCCGGATCATAGCTGATGCTTTTTGTTTTGCCTTCGGGGTCGGTGCTTTTGATTAGTTTGCCGCTGGCATCGTAGCTGTAGCTGGTAATGTAGCCGCTGGGATCAGTCTTTTGGTTTAGTCTTGTTCCGTCATTCTGGTAGATCCAACTGTTTCCGAGCGGGTCAGATACCTTGGCAAGAAAATTGCCGCTGTAGGTAAGGGTATGGCTGTTGCCAAGGGGGGCACTAATCGATGTAATCTTGTTGCTGGTTGTGGTGAAGGCAAGCACCCTGCCGTTTGCATCGGTGACTGTTGTCAGGTTACCGCTGGTGTCGTAGGCAAGAACGGTTTGATTGCCGTTCAGATCGCTAATGGAAGTAAGTTTGCCTGCGCTATTAAAGTTTTGGGTCGTACCGTTTTGAAAGGTACGGGTATAGCTACTGTCATCTTTTTTCAGGATGACGGAGGTGTCGCCGCTTTGAGGAGCAGGGATGTAGCTGCCACCGGAGAGGGTAAAGGGGATGATGTCTCCGCTGGAGGTTTTCAGTTTCAGACCGTATGTGGCGGTGGCAAGGGTAAGATTGTAACTGTGCGTCCAACCTTTGCCGAGAGGCGTGGTGCTGGTGTCAAGGCTGTTATAGGCCATTTCAAACAACTGGCCACCTGATTTGATCACCGGCTGGTTAAAGTAAAGGTTGCCGCTTTTCAGATTTGCTGTAGAGCCAACTGAAGTGCTGTTGCATGTAGGACCGGTGCTGTGGATGGGGTCTACCACGATAAAGGATTTCGTGTCGGCTGCTGTGGCTCCGCCACCACTGGCAACAAGTTTTACAGTATAGGGGCCACCTGGACTCAGGGTGTACAAATTACCACTGTAGAGTTCCTTATAACTGTAACTGCAGGACTCGCTGGTGCAGGTTTTCCCACCAAGATAACCGCCATTAATATATACGTAAATCATACCTTTGGTTGTGCTTAGAGTTGGCTTGAAGGTGGCTGTTCCGGTTATGTCAAAGGGACCGGAGATCGTCCCGCTGGGAGAAGAAACACTGGCTGTGGGGGTCTTATCAACGCTGAATGTTCCATCTGCCGTGGCCGAGGCACCGCCGCCGCGGGCCACTAATTTTATAGTGTAGGGACCGCCATGATTCATATCGTAAAGACTACCCGAGAGTTCCTTATAACTGTAACTGCAGGACTCGCTGGTGCAGGTTTTTCCACCAAGATAACCGCCATTAACATATACGTAAATCATACCTTTGGTTGCACTTAGAGTTGGCTTGAAGGTGGCTGTTCCGGTTATGTCAAAGGGACCGGAGATCGTCCCGCTGGGAGAAGAAACACTGGCTGTGGGGGTCTTATCAACGCTGAATGTTCCATCTGCCGTGGCCGAGGCACCGCCGCCGCGGGCCACTAATTTTATAGTGTAGGGACCGCCATGATTCATATCGTAAAGACTACCCGAGAGTTCCTTATAACTGTAACTGCAGGACTCGCTGGTGCAGGTTTTTCCACCAAGATAACCGCCATTAACATATACGTAAATCATACCTTTGGTTGCACTTAGAGTTGGCTTGAAGGTGGCTGTTCCAGTTATGTCAAAGGGACCGGAGATCGTCCCACTGGGAGAAGAAACACTGGCTGTGGGGGTATTGTCCAGAACAAGTGTCGTACTACTTGAAGCACCGCCCTTGCAATCGGATGCGCTTGCGGTAAAGGTGTGTGACCCGTGCAATCCTCCCCGATCAAGTACTGTACTGCAGGTTGCAGAACCTGACCCGCCCGCACTGCAATAACCCGGTATGCTTACCGATCCGCTACTGGTAGTTGTGCAGTTATTACCGTTGGCATCGCAGGATGTACAGCTGGAAAAGCTGCCGGTTGCGGTTAGTTTTATACCGCCATCGCCTTGATCTGCTGTGGTTATGGTTACGTTGGCTGCCATGGCGGGAAAAGGCAAAATTATTGTAAACAATAAAAGAAGACAGGCAACCAGAGGGATCAAGCCCTGGCTAAACTGGTTTGAGATGACTGGTGTTTTTATCTGCATGGACGTGTCTCGTGTTGTGTTGTTAGAGGAAAATATCATGGGGTTTAGCTGATAACCAGACCATTAGCAATGACGGTACCATCCCAGATGTGGCTTGCTTCCGAAAGTTGGTAGATGCCGTCAGTGGTGGTCACAGGGGATGTAATGGGTACGGAAAGCAGCATGATTGCTGCAAAGGCCGGGGAGATATACTTCGTCATCATAATGCTCCTGCGAGAAATGCGCTTATTGAGATATGCAGATGTTCAGATACCACGGATTTCCGCATTTGCAAGGGGGGAACAAAAAAATAGTTTGGAGATGTGCCCACAGCTTCAAAGTTAATGATTAGGTGGCAAATCTGGGAGACTGATGTAAAAGAAACCATGCTCAATCGGTTCTGATCCTTAACGTGTCATTTACTCACTTTTCAGCGGTGATCCCTGGCTGCAAAAGGCGGACATTTACTATTTGCACTGGCACACAAGGCATATTGGTCATATTCCAATGCCTCCATGCAGTACTGCCCCTTTCACTTGCTATTAAATGAGTGCATCGGGTAAGATTCAAGATCAAATCAATCGGCAGAGGTGTTGCATGTTAGACCCGATAATTATTCAGGAACTGCGTGCCATTGTTGGTCCTGAAAATATAGCCACTGAAAAACAGGACCTGATCTGTTACGGCTATGATGCCACCCAGATGGAATTTCTCCCTTCAGCGGTGGTGCATCCGGCCAATGCTGAAGAGACGGCAGCGATCCTGCGGCTTGCCAACAGCAGGAAATTTCCGGTCTTTCCCCGCGGCGCAGGCAGTGGCTTTACTGGCGGAGCCCTGCCCAAGGCAGGTGGCGTGGTGCTGGTAACCACCCGGATGAACAAGATTCTGCGGATTGATACGGAAAACCTGATTGCGGAGGTGGAGCCGGGGGTGGTGACCGAGGACTTTCAAAAGGCAGTGGAGAAGCTGGGGCTGTTCTATCCGCCCGACCCGGCCTCGCTGAAGTTTTCCACCCTGGGTGGCAACGTGGCGGAAAACGCTGGCGGCCCCCGCTGTGTCAAGTATGGCGTCACCAAGGATTTTGTGATGGGGTTGGAGCTGGTGCTGCCCACGGGTGAAATCATCCGTACCGGTACCGAGACCTACAAGGCGGTGGTGGGCTACGACCTGACCCGCCTGTTGTGCGGTAGTGAAGGCACCTTGGGGGTGATCACCAAGATCATCTTTAAACTGTTGCCGCTGCCGGAAGCAAAGAAAACCATGCTGACCATTTTTGATTCCATTGACGGCGCTGCACAGGCGGTTTCCACCATCATCGGCAACAGGATCATCCCCACCACCCTTGAGTTTATGGACTACGCCACGCTGCAGTGTGTTGAAAAGCGATTCAATCTGGGGGTCCCCCCGGAAGGCCGGGCCGTGCTGCTGATTGAGGTGGATGGTGATACTGAACTGATTGAAAAGCAGGCTGCCCGTATCCATGACCTGATCAAGCCGCTGGGGTTGGTGCAGTTCCGGGCTGCCAAGGATGCTGCTGAATCCGAGGCGCTTTGGAAGGTGCGACGGCTGGTGTCGCCATCATTGCGGGATGTTAATCCCCACAAGTTCAATGAGGACATTGTCGTTCCACGCAGCAAGGTGCCGGTGGTGATCCGCCAGATTGAAAAGATCCAGCAGAAGTATGACATTCCGATCGTTAACTTCGGCCATGCCGGTGACGGCAATATCCATGTCAACGTCATGATCAACAAAGAGATTCCCGGCCAGGAGGAAAAGGCCCATGAGGCGATCAAGGAGATCTTTCAGGCTGCCCTGGATCTGAACGGCACCATGTCCGGCGAACATGGTGTGGGACTGGCAAAACAACCGTATATTGAAATGGAACTGACTCCGGCCCAGATCAAGGTCATGCAGGGAATTAAACTGTCGCTGGACCCCAATAACATCTTAAATCCGGGGAAAATATTCCCCTGGAAGGACTTTTCTCATGCAGCATGACGATGCTAAAGAACGGCAGGAAAGCTCACTGATCGGTCGGATTTTTTCTCTGGAAGTGGCCTTGTTCCTGATGGGCGTGGCATCACTGGTCTATGGCCTGATGAACCACATCGAATCAAATATCTTTTTTGGTATTTTGATCATTCCCGGGGTATTTATCCTGCACAGGGTTAAGAAAAAGGACTGGAAGGCCCACTGGGCTGCGCTGGAAGAGCAGAAACGGCGTCAGGAAGAACGTGAAGAGGAGCGTAGACGTGGCGACCACTGATCCACTGATCGTACTGGCCTCTGCCTCACCCCGCCGCTCTGAGCTGCTGGAGCTGGCTGGAGTTGCGTTCAGAGTGGCACCGGCTGACATTCCCGAAGAACCGTTACCGGGTGAAGAAGCGGTTGAGCACGCCCTGCGTCTGGCTGAGGAAAAAGCAGATACTGCCGCAGAACGTGAACCATCAGGACGGTTTTTTATTGGCGCTGATACGATTGTGGTGCTCAATGGCCGGATTATGGGTAAACCGGTGGATGAGGCAGATGCTGTCCAGATGCTGTCTGATCTGTCAGGACAGACACATGAGGTGGTTACCGCCTATGCAGTGCTGGATAAGCAGAGCGGCGTCAGTATCAAACGTGCCGTGAGGACGCAGGTGCTCTTCAAGCCGTTATCACAACAAGAGATTTCAGAGTATGTCAAGACCGGTTGTCCAATGGACAAAGCAGGCGCCTATGCCATTCAGGGAGGAGCTGCTCACTTTGTACGTGAGATCCACGGTTCCTATACCAATGTGGTAGGCCTGCCCACCTGTGAACTGGTGGAGACATTGCACCAACTAGGGGCCCTATAAGCATGTCCAGGATTGCTGACAACCTTGCAACTGTTCAGGCGCGCATCCGGCAGGCCTGTGTCGTATCCGGCAGAGAGCCAGTCTCAGTGCGTCTGGTGGCAGTTTCCAAGTTGCATCCTGCCTCCGCTATTACCGCAGCAGTTGCCGCTGATCAGCTGATCTTTGGTGAGAATTATGTTCAGGAGCTGTGCGACAAGGCCGCTCATCTGTCCGGCCCGGTTGCATGGCATATGATCGGTCATCTGCAGAGCAACAAGGTCAAGTACCTGCCCGGTATTGTCAGCATGATCCATACCGTAGACCGGCTGTCACTGGCTCAGGAGATTGATCGGCAATGGCGTGACAAACTGTCTTCCGTCTGTGATATTCTGGTGCAGGTCAATGTTTCAGGTGAGGCCACGAAGTCAGGCACAACCGCAACTGAGGCTGTTGAGCTGGTCAGACAGATTGCAAAATTGCCTAACGTCAGGGTACGAGGGCTGATGACCATGCCGCCCTTTTTTGATGATCCAGAACTGGCACGCCCCTATTTCAAAGAACTGCGTTTATTGGCTGAACAGATTGGTAAAGAGGCGATTCCCGGTGTTGAGATGGCAGAGCTTTCCATGGGAATGTCCGGCGATTTTGAGGTGGCGATTGAGGAAGGGGCGACCCTGGTACGGGTCGGTACGGCTATTTTTGGCGAACGCTAGCTGAGGAGGTACGTAGTATGAAACATCTGGTACTGTTGACGCTTATGCTGTTGTTGCCGGTCTCATCAGGTGCAGCCAGTTATTCCTGGACCGATCCTGCTGGTACGGTCCATTTTACCGATGATCTCGGCTCAGTTCCTTCCAAGTATCGAGCCAAGGCCCTGCGTCAGGCCGCGGGGGAGGAGACACTACCTGATGCACAACCTGCCGCAGCCGCAGCACCTGATGCCAGGCCCAAGCCGGACGGTACTGCAGGTAAAACCGCAGCACCTGTCGCTGAAGCAGTAACTCCTTCAACCAAATTTGGTGATCGCAGCGCTGCTGAATGGCAGCAACAGTTTCAGGCACTGCGGGGGCAGATGAAGACGATTGAGAAGAAGTTTGAAGGATTACGGGGGGAAACCGGTGATGGCAAGAAGCTGCTTTCCAAGCAGGAAATTACTGATATTAATGCACGCAACAAACAGCTTAATGAGGAATATGAGGCAGTAAGGCTACGTTATAACCAGATGGTTGAGCAGGCAGGCAAGGCTGGTTTGCCATCTGAATTTACGCAATAGCCACTGCTACTTGCTTACCTCTTCAACTATCTTGATCACAAAGCGCTGGGCCGCTTCCACGGCCCGGCAGATATCCCAGCGGGACATGTCACGATCTTCCACCAGATTACTGATACCACGTATCTCCAGGCAGGGGATGCCGTAGCGCAGTGCCGTCAGTGCAATCGCTGCCCCCTCCATGTTTTCGCAGACCGCTTGGTAGCGTCGGGCCAGTTCCTGGCCACGCACCTTGGTGCCGCTGCAGCTTGAGACGGTGACAAAACGTCCTCGTACCAACTGTATGCCATGGCTACCTGCCAGTTTCATCGCTTTCTGCGCTTCATGTCGTGCCAGTGGAATGCTGTTGTACCAGGAACGGATACCCTTGGTAAGCAGGGGCAGCTCCATCTGGCCCAGATCCAACCAGCCGGTTGGTGTGTCCACCCCTTCATCACCAAAGATCTCATCACTGGCAATGGCCAGCTCACCCACTGAAAGCCCGCTGCCCGGATAGGCGCCACCGCAACCGGTAATAATAAGCAACTCAGGACGATACCGCTCAACCAGCGAGGTGGCTGCAGATGCAGCGTTGGCTTTGCCGATCCCGCCGGCACAACAAACCAGCCGTGTAGACCCGATGACTCCTTCCGTTGCAGCAAAGGTGGCAGCTGGATCGCAGTACGGTTCTTCCAGCGCATTGATCAGCAGCTCAAGTTCCCGGGGCACGGCGGCCATAATCAGGATCGGCTTCATGGCTACTGTGATTCCCGCCGGTCCAGCTCCACCTCCGCATAGGCCGAATGGTTATGGATTGACTCGAAGTTCTCTGCCTCAACCGAAAACCAGGTGATGTTCTCTGACGCTGCCAGTCGCAGGTAGGCCTCCCGCACCATATCCTCAACAAAACGGGGATTCAGGTAGGCCTGTTCAGTGACATGCTTTTCATCGGCCCGCTTCAGCAGGGCATAGAGCGGGCTACTGCCGCACTGTTCAATCAGCTCCACCAGATCTTCAATCCAGATGAACTCTTTGTAACGCACCTTGACGGTCATGATGCTGCGCTGATTGTGGGCACCAAACTGCGATAGTTCCTTGCTGCAGGGACAGAGCGAGGTGACCGGCACCTTGACCCCCAGCACAAAGTCAAGCTGATCACCGTTGAGACAGGCGTCAAACTCGCAGGTATATTCCATCAGGGAGCGGGCCCTGGAAACCGGTGCAGCCTTGTCAATAAAGTAGGGAAACTCCACCCGCAGGTGAGCGGTCTCTGCACCCAGCTTCTGGCGCATCTCCTGGAGGATCTCCTCCAGCCGGTCCAAGGCGATCTGCTCCCGGTGGCGATTGAGGATCTCCACAAAACGGCTCATGTGGGTGCCCTTGAACTGGTGCGGCAGGTCCACATACATATCCACGGTGGCCACGGTGTGTTGCAGGGAGCGGTGCTTATCCTGCACCACAATCGGGTAGGAGATATTCTTGACCCCCACCTTGCGGATCGGGATCTTGCGGTGGTCACGGCTCTGCTGCAGATCAGGCATGGTCTTGGTCATGGCGCATCAGCCTCCACTGCGTCCTGAATCGCCTGCCAGACCCCGTCACGTCCATCCTTTGAAAGGGCGGAAAAGTGAATCAGCAACGACTTGTCCATCTGCAGCTTGGCTGCTATGGCGGCAGTCTGCTTGGCCCGCTCGTTTTTAGTCACCTTGTCGCACTTGGTCAATACGATAATCGGGCGACGGTTGTAGGAACGCAGCCAGCTCAGCATCTGCAGGTCTTCCTCAGAGGGAATCCGGCGGATATCCAGGATTAAGACCACCCCCTTCAGGGACTCACGTCCTGACAGATAGCGCTCCATCATCGGTCCCCACTGGCGCTTCACATCCAGCGGCACCTTGGCATAGCCGTAGCCGGGCAGATCCACCAGGTTAAGGGAGAACGGGACGCCGGTCACCTGAAAGAAGTTGATCAGCTGGGTCCGTCCAGGGGTGGAACTGGTGCGTACCAGCGCCTTGCGCTCAACAATAACGTTGATCAGGGATGATTTACCCACGTTTGAACGCCCGGCAAAGGCGATTTCAGGCAGGTCAACCGGTGGATAGTCAGCCGGTTTAACGGCGCTTTTAATAAATGTTGTCTGATGAATGTGCATAGCTGTGCAGTATAGGTGCTGTCCCGCTACGGGGCAAGCGGATAATCAGGCAAAACGCCGGAAACGATGGATGGCTTCAGGGATCGATTTTTCTTTGATATTGCCAAACGCCAGCCGCAGGTACTCTTCCAGTCCAGGGCCGAAGACCTCACCCGGCAGGGTCAGAATACCTGCTTCAATTGCCAGCTTTTTGGCCACTTCGCGACCACTCCTGCCGGGAAAAGGGTGCTTGACCCAGGCAAAGAAACTGCCGCTGGCTGCCAGCCGGAAACGGTTGCCCGGCAGGCTGAACTCCTCAGTAAACAGGTTGTGGCGGAAGGTCATCATCCGCCGGTTCATCTCCACCCACTGATCAAGATGATCCAGCCCGTACTGCAACGCCAGCTGGGTGATGCGAGGCTGACAGACCGTCATGGTATCCTGGATTTTCAGCGCCTGACGGATCACCTCCGGCGCCGCAGCCAGCATACCGGCCCGATAACCGGTCAGGGCGTAGCTCTTGCCAAAGGACATGATTTGAATCAGGGTGCTGCCCCATTCCTCCATGGTAAACAGATCATGTGGCATCCCTTCGATAAAATCACCGTAGGTTTCATCCAGGATCAGGGCAATCCGGTGCTGCTGGGCCAGAAAATACAGCCGACGCAACAGATCAGGCGGGATGACGGTGCCGGTGGGGTTGCTGGGGGAGACCAGCAGGATCGCCCTGGTGCGCGGACTGATCAGCTTGGCAATGCTGTCCAGGTTGGGCAGCCCTTTTTCTTTCTCTTTGTACGGTGTGTAGATCGGTCTGATTCCCAGGCTGGTCAGGGCCATCGGGTGGTCAAAATAGCAGGGCAGCTGGACAATCACCTCATCACCGGCATGGCAGAGGGTCAACATGGCCAGCCAGAAGGCGGCGCTGGCCCCGACCGTCAGACAGACCTGCTCCGGGTTGATCTTGGCGGCATAGCGGCGGCGGTAACGGCGACAGACCGCCTCCCGCACCTCAAACAGCCCTTCATCCGGGCTGTAGCGGCTGGTCTGGGGATCAAGGGCTGTCTGCTGGATATGGCTGATCAGCTCTGCAGGGGGGGCATAATCAGGGATGGCCTGACAAAGGTCAATCAGCGGCGCAGCATACTCAGGACGCTGAGCAGCCCATTCCTTGACCTCGCTGATCGGGGGCGGATGCACTGCCTTGACATGTTCATTCAGAGAAAAACGCATGGTACAATCCGGCCCTCTGTACAATTGGATGTTCGCTGGTATAAAAGACGTTACAGGCTATATAGCACATCTTTATGGGGAGGCAAACGCGCATGGATCGATCGACACTTGCCTTTTGGTCCGTGATCATTTTTTTGGTTGGTGCTTCCGCCTTTTACGGTATCAATGCTGAAAAGCAGCGCCGCAGCGTGCAGAGCGCCAGCGGCAAGATTGAGAATGGCGATCTGGTCCGTCTGGTCAAGGTGATCGATGGCGACAGCCTGGTTGCGACGCGGGAAGGGCAACCACCGGTCACCATCAGGATTGTGGGGATCAAGTCCTTTGACGCCAAGGTGGAAAAGGATGTGGTGACCCCCTTTGCCCAGGCAGCCATGGAGACCATCCAGCGCAGCATGGCTGATCGACCGGTGCGGGTCCTGCTGGCCACCACCCCCAAGGATAAACATGGCCGTTATCTGGCCACCCTCTATGTTGATGATGAAGATATTGCGATCCGTCTGGTGCGGCAGGGCTTGGCCCTTGTCTACACGGTCTACCCCTTTCCGGCCATGCAGAGCTACCTGCAGGAACAGGAACAGGCCCGGGCCGGACGACGTGGGCTCTGGTCAAACACAACAGCCACTGAACGGGCTTTGGCGCTTATTCGTGAGTGGCGCTCCCAGAATCAGTAGGAGGAAGCATGTATCAGGTTATTCAGTATTTCATGAAAAGCATGGTCCGCAATCCGCCTGAATACCTGCGGGTACTGGTGCTAATGCTGGCGGTGCTGATCTACGGCACCACCGGTTTTCTCTATTTTGAACTGCCTGCCAACCCTGATCTAAGCTGGGCTGACGGACTCTGGTACACCATTGTTACCATCGCCACGGTGGGGTATGGCGACTTCTTTCCCAAGAGCTTTGGTGGCCGGTTTCTGGTGGGCTGGCCGATCATGGTCTTTGGTATCGGTCTGTTGGGCTACGCCCTTTCCATGGTGGCTGCGGCGCTGGTCACCTCCAAAACAAAGGAGATCAAGGGGATGTCAACCTTCAAACTGTCTGATCATCTGGTGATATTTAATTTTGCAGGATTGGCCAAGGTTGAGCGGATATTGCTGGAACTGGCTCTGGACAAGGCCGTGGGGACCAGCATGCCGGTTATTCTGGTGGATGAACAGCTGGATGAGCTGCCGATTGAGCTGCAGAAACGGGGCGTCCATTACGTGCGCGGCAATCCAACCCGTGATGAAACCCTGCAGCGGGCCGCCATTGATCAGGCCCTGCATGCTGTTATTCTGACCCGCAACCCCACTGATCCGGCCTCGGACAACCTGAATGTGGCCATCGCCCTGGCCATTGAAGGACGCTGCAAGCAGGTTAATACCGTGGTGGAATGTATTGACCCCGCCTCGGAAGAGTTGTTGCGCAAGGCCGGTTGTGACCGGATCGTCTGCACCAGCCGCTTTGACGCCCATTTCTTAAGTCAGGAACTGCTGAATCCAGGTGTGCAGGAGGTGCTGGGGGATCTGCTCAGCAGCGGCCAGGGGCAGCAGATCTATCTGGTGCCGGTCAGCAGTGCCGGGGCGTTTGAATCGTTTTCTCAACGCTGTCGTAACAAAGGCCATATGCTGCTGGGCATCAGCTGCCCTGATGGCAAGGTGAACCTGAACCCAGCCGGAGCAGAACAGGTGACGGTTGGCTGTCGCTTGGTCACCATCGGACCGTCACGGCTGGATGCAGTCTAATGTAGCTACTGTTTTACATTCAAGACAACACCTACCACCCTGCCCCCGCCACGGTCTTTTTGTTACGGTCAGGCAGAACTTTGACGATAGTATTGTCTCGATGTTGGGTACCACGCAGCGGGGGTTCTTGATGATGAGGATCGGGTATGGTTACTTAACTTTACAGAATAATCAAGCTGTCAACAACCATGCTGCCGCTCGAAATTGTAAGAATGTTCTGTTTGATTGTTGATTATTGCCTGAGGGAGGAAGCTGCCGATGCTTGGAAACCTGACCCTGATTCTGCTCTGCCAGCTGATTGGTGAAATCATCACCAAGGTAACCAAACTGCCGGTGCCTGGGCCGGTAATCGGCATGGTTATCCTGTTCTGCGGTCTGTTCTTTAGCAAAAAAATGCCTGCAGAACTGGAATCAGTGGCCGGTTTTCTACATCGCTATCTGCCGCTGCTGTTTGTTCCGGCCGGTGTTGGCGTGATTACCAACCTTGATCTGATGCTGCATTCCTGGGCGCCGCTGGCAGGCGCCATTATCATCGGCACTGCCATAACGGTTGCCGTAACCGGCCTTGTCATGCAGATGGCAAACCGTCGTCAGAAACCAGACCAGCAGGAGCTGCAGCCATGAGCGGGGATATCACGCAACTGTGGGTCTACCTCTCCACCAGCCCGCTGTTGTGGCTGACCGTGACCCTGTTGGCCTACCAGCTTGGTGTCTGGGTATTTCAACGCTTTGGTTTTAGCCCCATGCTTAACCCGGTGCTGACAGCCGTACTGGTGCTGGTCATACTGTTGAAGCTGACTGGTACTGAGTATCAGGCCTATTTTAAAGGAGCCCAGTTTATTCATTTTCTGCTGGGGCCAGCCACGGTTGCCCTGGCAATTCCGCTCTACCGTGAGGTTGCGATTATACGCAAGACCTTTGTGCCTATTCTGATTTCGCTGGTGGTTGGCTCGCTGGCTGCCATACTGAGCGCAGTGGGGATAGCCTGGGCTCTGGGGGGTGAACGGTTGCTGCTCTTAACCCTGGCTCCCAAGTCGGTTACCACGCCGATTGCCATGGGGATCTCTGAACAGATCGGCGGCCTGCCGGCATTAACTGCGGTGGCAGTGGTGCTGACCGGCATTACCGGTGCGGTGATCGGTGATCTGGTGCTGAACTGGATGCGGGTGCATGATCAGACCGCCCGGGGCATGGCCTTTGGGG
>Ga0074197_1002395_pt1 | contig 13127 bp, 17 predicted proteins | sample EPASupsiteSAE305_FD_64526 | JGI IMG/M metagenome (GOLD analysis project Ga0074197, IMG submission 64526) | Bioremediated contaminated groundwater microbial communities from EPA Superfund site, New Mexico - SAE3-05 reassembly with SPADES | ecosystem: Environmental > Aquatic > Deep subsurface >...
TACTCGGTAGTTCGAGCGTCGCCCCCTCTTGGCGACCGATGTTGAGAATATCGGCAACGATTTTGTTCATCTCATCGACACTTTGGTTAGTAATACGGATTGCTTCGATGTATTCTTCCGGTGTTCTTTTCTTTATCAGGGTTACCTGATTTTTGAGTTTAATAACAGCGAGGGGAGTCTTGAGTTCATGTGCCGCACCGATAAAGAGCTCTTTTTGGTACTTAACAAAATTTTGAATACGGGCGATAAGACGATTGAGTGTTTCCCCCAGCGGCTCGAATTCATCCGGGAGTTGTTCAACCTTGATGGGACGAATCAGGTGCTCGTTCATGTTGGCAAGACGGCGGCTCAGAGCAGTAATCGGTGCAATCAACATTTTTGAAAAAGCGATAGCGTAGAGGATAATAACGACAAAGCCGACAGCGTTGATGAGATAAATAGAGTTCATGATTTTTCGCAGCAGCCGTTTGGTCGGAGTAATGTCACGGCTAATTTTCAGATAAGAGGACTTTTCAAAATCAAATGGATAGATAAGCGTGAGGGTAGTTGTTTTATCTTTATGATCTGTTTCGTAAAAATCGAGATGCTCTTCATCCGGTGTGAGGGTAATGAGTTCGACATTGAGTCCCATAAGGGCATCAGTATTGTTTTGCTGAGTCGATAACAGAGATTTATAGGAAGCAATATTTTCAGCGTAGCCGATCAGTTCAGCTTGTTTTTCGTCGTAAATGGATTGTTTGATAAAAAGGTATAGAAAAGAGGAGAAAAGGATAACCAATGCCGCCGAAGCGACAATGAGTTGAAAAAGAAAGCGTCGTCTTATACTTCTTTTGGAAAACAAAAGCGGTATCCACGGCGGCGTACCGTCTCGATGGTTGTAATACCGAGAGGTTTGTCCATTTTTTGACGGATTTGGTTGATTGCAACCTCGATAACATTTGGTGTAACAAGCTCAGGCTCTTCCCAAATAGCATCCAACAATTGCTCTTTAGAGACGATTTGGTCACGATGACGTGCAAGGTGAGTCAATACTTCGAAAGGTTTCCCTTTAAGTTCGATCTCTTTCTCTTTGTAGATGATTTTTTCCTCTTCAGGATTAATAATCAAATCATCGATTTCGATAATATTGCTTCCGCCGAAACGGAGACGTGCTTCGATACGTGCGACAAGTACATCAAAATCGAACGGTTTGCGGATATAGTCATCAGCACCGGCGCGGAGCGCTTCGATTTCACTTTCGTTGTCATCACGAGCAGAGAGAACGACTACTACCGTTTTAGGGGTATTAGTTTTAATATCAGGGATGATATCAACGCTGTTACCGTCCGGCAACATCCAATCCATTAAGATTAGGTCATAGTTACGGATGTCGAGATAGTACTCGCCATCTTTTAGGGTTTCGACGACATCGCTTTGGTAACCGAACTCTTTAAGCCCTTCTGCAAGGGTTTTATTGAGGGTTACTTCATCTTCAATGATCAGAATACGCATTCAGATTCCTCATGTAACGGAAATTTTGCCGAAATGATACCATACTTTTAGAAAATTTTAAACTTTTTTTCAATTTTTTTTAAAAATAGGAATGGTAATGAACAAAAACGGTGTTTTTGATGTTCTCTATTATTTAGCCGGATTAGGGATAATTTTGATTTCAACACGTCGGTTGGTTTCACGACCGGATGGGGTATCGTTTGACGCGATCGGCATACTTTCGCCATAGCCTACGGATTTGATACGGGCTGAGTCAACTCCGCGCGAGCTCAGATAGGAGGTAACACTTTGGGCTCGAAGTTGTGATAACGTAAGATTTGAGGCATCGTTTCCGACATTATCGGTATGTCCTTGGACCTCTATTTTGGTTTCAGGATATTTGATCATAACGTTAGCAATATCATTCAAAACAGGTGCAAAGTTAGGTTTTATGTTTGCTTGTGCGCTGTCGAATGTGATTCCGCCCGGCATATTTAGATTGATTGTATCCCCTTGGCGTTGTACTTCGACACCGCTTCCTTTGAGCTCTTTATTGAGTTCTTCTTGCTGTTTATCCATATAATATCCGATACCTCCGCCGGCAGCCGCTCCAAGCGCACCTCCGATAAGGATTCGTTTGGCACTATGATCACCGGTAGCGGCTCCGGCAGCAGCTCCGGCAAGACCGCCGATAAGCGCTCCTGTTTGAGTTTTAGAAAAACCTGTTTCCGTTCCTGCACATCCGATGAGTAGTAATCCTGCGGTGAATAATGATAAAGCCATACGTGTCATTTGATGTTCCTTGAGTGTGAGTTTTGTGTTATTTAGTATACCGCTGAATCGTGAAGCAATTGTTTATATATAGCGGATTGTATGCTGAACGCCGACGGTACAATTGGACAAAATATCAGGCTTGCGAATGCTTAAAGTAAGTTCTTCAATTAGTGGAAAGTTTTGTTTCAGAGTCGTACCCAAAAGGTTTAAAGCAGTTTCGATTAACTCAAATCGTTCATGTTTCATCGTCGCTTCGATGATCTGAGTTACGTCGGCGTAATTGATGAAGTTACCCTCAGAGTAGGGATAGTCGATTGTACAATCGATACGCACCTGCTGAGGAGTAATGCGTTCGTGGTCGAGAATACCGATGATGGTTTCAAAGGTTAGACTCTCGATGAGGATTGTCATGCGACCCGTTTCTCTTCCCCTTTGAAAAGGCGGATAAAGTTAGGGATATGTTTATAAAAGAGGATAAAAGCGATAAAAAGTACCGGAGCGTGAGACATTGTTGGGTAGAGAACGAATGACGCAATCACGAGGGAAAGCAATCCGAGCATGGAAGAGAGGGATGAAATACGGATCGTTTTGGCCGCAACTCCCCACACCACCAGTGCGATGGCTGTCGGAATCGGGAGCATAACGGCCATCACACCCATACCGGTTGCAACTCCTTTGCCCCCTTCAAACCACATGTACGGGCTGAAGCAGTGTCCGAGTACGGCGAGTACCGCTACCATCCATTGAACGCTGTCGCTAAGTTCGAAATATTTTGCGGCAAGAACGACGATAATCCCTTTTAGCGCATCGAGCGCGAGGGTAGCAGCTCCAAGCTTTTTGGCGAGGGAGGGGTCGGTCTCTTTGACAACCCGTAGCACGTTGGTCGCTCCGATACTGCCTGAACCTGAATCGGTGATATTGACTCCTGCAAACACTTTTGCCAAAATCAGCCCGAACGGGATACCGCCGAGGAGATACGCGGCCAAATAAAACTGCACGTTGAGATTAAATAAAAAATCCATTCGATTCCTTTTCTTAGGTAAACAAGACGGTATTATAATTCACCGATGGTTACAATGAAATAAAAAAGTGCTTAAGAAGTTTTACGCTTCAAGGAGAGGGCGGTATGAGTTTGGTTATAATAACAGCTTTATCGAATGTATAAGGAATAGTGGTTTGAGCACTGAAGAATTAAAACAAAAAATTATTGATCTTAAAAACCGTCTCAGCGTTACCGTCGTGGCGCACTTCTATCAGCGGGATGAAGTATTTGAGATGGGAGATATTACCGGCGATTCACTCGAACTTGCCCGTCGTACGATGGCGGATGATAAAGAGTTCGTTGTGTTTTGCGGTGTCGGATTTATGGGACAAAGCGTCAAAATTCTCTCCCCAAATAAGCGGGTTGTTATGCCGAAAGTTGCCTGCTGTGCAATGGCGCGTATGATTGATGGACTCTATTATGATCAATCGATCCAAAAGCTCGAAGATGCGGGGATCAAGCAAGAAGATATTTTACCGATCACCTATATCAACTCCAATGCCGATGTCAAGGCGCGTGTCGGGAAAATGGGGGGGATGGTCTGCACCAGTTCCAATGCCAAAATGATTATCACTAAAGCACTGGCTGAGGGAAAAAAAATCCTTTTTGTACCGGATCGCTGCTTGGGGCAGAATATCGCCAATATGATGGGGCTGAAATCGTGCGTACTTGGAGACGGTAGTGATCCCAAAGAAGCCGATATCATCTGTTATGACGGATTTTGCTCCGTCCATCAGCTCTTCAGCGTCGATGACATCGAGTTTTATCGTGCCAAATATCCGGGAATTTTGATCGCCGTTCATCCCGAATGCGATCCTGCTATCTGTGATCGCGCCGATTTCGTCGGATCGACCTCACAGCTCATCAAATACATTAAAGAACTTCCAGAAGATCAAAAAGTCGCGGTAGGGACCGAATTTAATATGGTCAATCGTCTTCGCCCGAGTAACACCTATATTCTCTCCAGTACGAAACCCGAATGTCCGACGATGAACGAGACGACGCTGGAAGATTTGTATAACACCCTCAAAGCAATCGAGGACGGTGCTCCGATCAATGAGATCGAGGTGGATGAAGAGACTGCCTACTGGGCGAGAATTGCACTTGAGAGGATGATGGCGTTATAGGTGTCATTCTGGTGAGTGTTGTTGAATAATTGAGAAAAAGGGAAAAAGTTTGGATTGGGTTGAAATAACAAAAATATTAATTGTGCCTATTATTATTGGGTTTATTTCTGCATTTTTTGGTGCAAAATTTGCATTTAAAAGATACAAAGAAGAAAAACTATGGGATGAGAGGCAAAAATCATATAAAATAGTGATTGATGCATTTGAAGAATTGACACATTGGGCAGAACAAAATAGAGCGAGTTATTTTTGTGAACCTTACAATAATACTGAAACTAAATATGAGGAATCATTGCGGATAATTTCAAAATACGTCGCAGTGGGTGAGTCTATATTTTCTAAAGAATTTTATCAAGTAATTGTAGATGCAGATAATGCATTATATCGATTCAGATTCGAAGTCAATGAGGAGAGTGCTGGTGATAGGGAAACAGAACGGGCTTGTGCTGAATGGAATCTTGTTCTTGCAAATGGAATAGGGGGCATTACTAGAGAACACCTTTTAAAGTTGATTCAAATAGCAAAAAAAGATTCTAACCAAAATAGGCAAATTTCACTCTTTGGAATGAGAAATAAAGTGTAATATGAGATTCAAATCCTCCGATATGCTACAATAAGATAAAACTTTTGAAAGGGGGGACATATGCCTGAAGTTAGCCGTTTCTTAGGGATTATTATCTCGTTTTATTACGATGAGCACAATCCTCCCCATTTTCATGTAAAATACAACGAATATCGAGCAAGTTTTCTCATCCATGAACTAAAAATTCAAGAAGGAAATTTACCCAAAAAAGTTGTTTCTTTGGTGCTTGAATGGGCTTATGATCATCGTGATGAGTTGCTTGCGGATTGGGAACTTGCCCGAGCGGGTAAAGAACCACAAAAAATAGAACCTTTGGTATAGGAGGTCGGTAATGATTTGGTTAGTTGATGCAGCATATCGGGGTGATTATCGAGTTTTTGTCCGTTTTAATGACGGGAAAGAGTCGGAAATTGATTTGGAAAATTACATTAAATCTAAAAACGAAGAGACGGTATTTGCACCGTTAAAAGAGTTGAAAAATTTTCAAACGGTTCATTTCGATAGTGATTTAGACACGATTGTGTGGGCGAACGGTGCCGATATCGCACCTGAACGACTATATGAAATGGCTAGCTGAAAAGTTGATTTCTCTCGTTCCAGGTGTATAAAAACTCTCGATACGGTTAAGAAAAATATTGAAGTCCAAAGAAAGATGAGAAGAATATGATCGAACAATTTATCCGTGAAGTGTTGGCCGAAGATGTGGGACGGGGGGATCTGTATGCACGGGTTTCCGCTCCGGTGGATGCCAGTGCAAAGATCGTCGCCAAAGGCGATGGCGTATTAGCCGGTGAAGAGTACTTAAGAATATTGTCTCATATTGAAGGCTTTGTCATTGGTTGGCACAAGCATGACGGTGAAACGTTTGTGAAAGGGGAGGTTCTCATGGAACTCTCCGGTGATTCGCATACACTCTTGCGGATTGAGCGGACGCTGCTGAATATGCTTCTTCATGCCAGTTCTATTGCGACATTGACGCGCCAATACGTCGATCTCATCACACCCTATGGTACCAAACTACTCGATACCCGAAAAACACGCCCGCTGCTTCGTAATTTTGAGAAATATGCCACCCGTATCGGTGGAGCGACAAACCATCGGATGGGATTGGATGATGCGCTGATGCTTAAAGACACCCATCTCAAAACTATCACCAACCTCGAAAGCTTTATGGAAGAGGCCCGTAAAAAAATCCCGTTTACCTCTAAAATCGAGATTGAAGCGGAAGATTTTGAGATGGCTAAAAAAGCGATGAAGGCGGGAGCCGATATTGTAATGTGCGACAATATTTCCCCTGAACACTTAGGCGAAATCGTACTCTTTAAGCGAGAAAACTATCCCTCGGTGCTGCTTGAAGCAAGCGGTAATATTAGCCTAGATACTATCGAGAGTTATGCACGTACCGGCGTTGATGCGATCAGTACCGGCTCTCTCGTTCATCAGGCAAATTGGATAGATCTGTCAATGAAAATGGATTAAGGGTAATTTGTGGCTGACGATCAAGAAAAGACCGAAGAACCCACCTCCAAGAAGATTGAAGATGCCAGAGTAGAGGGAAATGTCGCCAAAAGTCAGGACATCGTCGGTGTCGTAGTCCTCTTCGTAGCAATTTTAGCTCTTTTGATGATGTTTACGTTTATCGCCGATCGTCTACTCAACCTTTCGCGCTATTATTTTTCGTTGATGAATCAGCCGTTGGATCGTGAATTGATGTTTGATATGGCCTTGATAACGTTTCGGGAATTTCTCATTATGGCGCTTCCTATCTCTATTATTGTTGCGATCGCGGGAGTTTTTGGGACGGTAGCACAGATGGGATTTAACTTTACGACGAAACCGCTCATGCCGAATTTTTCCAAACTTGATCCGATCAAAGGATTTGCCAACCTTTTTACCCTCCAAAAAGCACTTGAATCGCTCAAAATTACTTTTAAGTCTTTGACTGCTTTGGGAATCGGTTTTATCTTTTTTTGGGGATACATGGAAGAACTGCCAACGGTTGCTCTCTTTACCCTCGAAGATCAGATGGGGTGGTTGCGGGATAAAGCGATCGTCCTTGCTTCGGTCATGCTTATCATCATTTTTGTGTATGCGATTTTCGATCTTTTTATCACCCGAAAACAGTATTTTGATAAACTCAAAATGTCGAAACAAGAGATCAAAGATGAGATGAAGAATATGGAAGGGGATCCGCATATCAAAGCGAAAATTCGCCAAATTCAGATGCAGGCGGCACGTAAGCGGATGATGTCCTCCGTTCCGACGGCGGATGTCGTTATTACCAATCCAACCCACTACGCCGTAGCGATAGTCTACGATGAAACCAAACATAATGCTCCGGTGGTGGTGGCCAAAGGGGTTGACAATATCGCGATTCAGATTAAAAAGATAGCACGTGAAAATGGGGTTCATATCGTCCAAAATCCTCCCCTCGCACGCTCGCTTTACAAAGAAGTGGAGATTGACAGAGCGATTCCCGATATGATGTTTGCCGCAGTTGCCGAAGTGTTGGCGTATGTCTATAAGATGGGTAAGAAGCGCAAGGAAAACGTCTAATGGATCGCTGGTACCATTTTTTATCCGATAAAAAGATGATCGCCGGGGTATTTTTATTCATAGCGATAATGCTGGGCGGTGTGTTATGGTATTTGGAGCAAAAGGTAACCTCGCAAACGTTAGAGCGGCTGAGTGACCAACTTACACTGGCGCTGAATAATCAACTCGAAAAAGAGCGTTCTACCGCTTTGCGCTATGCGTTGATACTGGGGCAAAACAGTTCTCTGAGCGAGGCATTGGAACAAGAGGATGAAGATAAAGGTTTTGAAATTTTATCCGAGGTGATGGAGTCGATTAAACTTCATACCGATTCGTTGATCCGGTCTCAAATCATCACGTCGGATTATGTCATTTTCGCCCGCAGTTGGGATAATTCGTATGCCGGGATGCCGCTGGATTTTCACCGCCCCGATCTGCTCTATTTTCAAACCCATAAGAACCCCCGTTCGGCGATCGAAGTTGGGCGAAAAATCGGCGTTAAAGCGACCGTTCCCGTCTATCACAGTGAGAAGATGATCGGGTTTGTCGAAGTGGTCTCTTTTTTCGAATCGACGCAGGAATATTTTGATCGGTTGGGGATTGATCTGTATATTTTGATGGATGAGCGGTTTTATGAAACGGCGGTATTTATGCAAGAGAATCCAGCCATCGGCAAGGAATATATTTTGGCCAATCCGAAATACACCGAAAGCGATTTAAAACTTTTAAACGGGATCAATTTTAAAACACTCAAAACAGCCCGTGTCATTTTTAGCGGCGGACGGTATCTTTTTTATGAACCGATGATGAACGGGGAGGGTGAGAGTATCGGAGCTTTTATTTTTTCCCTTTCACCGAAGCAAATTACGACCTATGCTCACTCGGATGAAGAGGATATTTCATTTTTGATCCATCTCTCCCGTAATGAGCTTTATGATGTTATGGTGAAAAAATCGCTCGATAATGCCCAGTTTCAAAGTGTATACGATAAAGAGCTGTTGTATCTCAAAGACACTGTGGGCCCAGAGGATCGAGAACTCTATCTCGAAGAAGCACGTGAACGGCTTAATGCGTATTCCAAAGAGGAATTGATCGGTATTATGCTCGATTACAAAGTAACCAACGAGATCAAAGGGGAGATACGATGAAGGTATTGTTACTCGAAGATGAATACATGCTCCGTGTGAGCATCACCGAGTTCTTAGAAGAATTAGGGCTTGAAGTAGTCGGGTTCAGCAATGGCGAGAGGGCATTCGATGCCATTTATGAAACCCATTTTGATCTTTATCTCCTCGATGTCAATGTCCCGGGGATGAACGGGTTTGATCTCCTCCGTACCCTTCGCAAAGAGGGGAATAAAACTCCTGCGATCTTCCTCACCTCGATGGTCAATGTAGACGATTTACAGGAGGGATACAAATCGGGATGCTGCGACTATATCCGTAAGCCGTTTGATCTTACCGAATTGCAGATACGGATTATGCATGCATTGAAAAGTTTTTATCATGAGGGGGAAAACAAAATTGATTTTGGCGAAGGGCTGATTTACGATACTGAAAACTTCACTTTGATGCACAACGATCATAATATAGCTCTTAGTAAAACGGAAAAAGAGATTTTTGCCGTATTGCTCAAGCACACGAATCAAGTCGTCTCGGTGGAGATGTTTCAAGATGAGATTTGGGGTGAGTACGTCGATCCTGCCAATATCCGTGTGCAGATCAATAATTTACGTAAAAAGCTCCCTTTAGAGATCATCCAAAATCGTCGCGGGCTGGGTTACATCATTGAACGATAATCGCTACGCCCTTAAAAATGCTTTTTTGTATACGATGCTGGTAGCAGTATTATTGCTGGTTCCTACCTACTTGTATGTCACTTACATGAAATATGTGTACGAAATTCAGTATGAATTTAAGCTCAAACGTCAATCGCATTTGATTCTCCGTTCGATGGAAGAGTTTGATCCTAAAGAGAAACAAGCGTTTGATTACCCGAGGTTCCGTTCGTTTCAATCAGGGTTGTATGATCTCCATTTTAAGCCGATTTTTACCCTCATTCAATCCGAAGTAGGTATTCAAAAAACGGGATATCATATCCAGAACGGATACGCGTCTTTGGTGGTGGCTCTTCCTGAACGGCGATATTTTGATGCATCGTATTTAGTGGTTGGAGGGGAGATTTCGTATGCACGCATTTATCAGGATGTGGTTATTATCCTCCTCTCCATCGCTGCGCTGATCTTTGTCCTCTCGCTTTTCTTTTTGGATCGTTTTGCTTTGCCGTTTCAGAGAGTCAACAAACGGCTCGATCAGTTTATCAAAGATTCGATGCATGAGATCAATACGCCGCTCTCCATTATCAATGTCAATATCGATCTTTATCATCGTTCCAATCCGAGTAATAAATACCTTAAGCGGATTAAGGCGGCAACGAAAACCCTTGCTACCCTTTATAACGATATGGACTATTTGATTAAAAACGAACGATTGGCTTTTGAATATGAACGCATTGATCTTAGCCGCTATTTGCAAGAGAGGATTGATTATTTTACTGAAGTTGCCGCTTTGAAAAATATTACATTAGAACCGTATATCGATGAAGAGGTAGAGATTTTATTCAATCCCACACAGCTTCAGCGGATTATCGACAATAATCTTTCTAATGCGATTAAATACTCACGCGAAGAGGGAAAAATCGATATCTTTTTACTGAATATGGATGATCGATGTGTCATGAGTTTTAAAGACTATGGTGTCGGTATCGAAGATGTGAACCGTATTTTTGAGCGTTATTATCGTGAAAATCGTGATAAAGGGGGATTTGGGATAGGGCTTAATATCGTCAAATCGATTATCGATAAAGCGGGAATTGAGCTTCAAATCGACTCAATCTACGGGAAAGGAAGTACCTTTTCGTATACTTTTTACCCGCCTATTTGCACTCTCCTTTAATTATCCATTTTTTTTACATTAATTTTACACTCCTGCTTTACAATACTCCTCGAAATAAGAATTCAAGGAGAGCCAATGCGAAAAGTGATCATGCTCGGTCTTGCAACTTTTTTAAGTGCAGCCGATTTATCACAGGTAATTGAGAGCCCGGATGCGACGGCCATTTTGAAAAAAGATGCCCTTCCTGCAGCTAAAGCGTACGTCATGCCTGAGGGATGTGTCAGCAATGACCCTAAAGCGATTGCCCGTGGAAGCTATATTTTCCATAACCTAAACGGAAAAGATGCAAAAGAGAATCCGCCGGAGGGTTTAACTCGCCTTCTTCCTGATGGTAAAGAGAAACAAATGGGTAACTGTGTTGCCTGTCACAACATCGAAGGGGCCAAAGGGTACGGTAATATCGGCCCTGATTTGAGCAAGTACAAAGAACTTTACATGGATAGCGGCGTGCGTAATGCTCAATTTATGTACCAAAAAATTGCTGATCCTCGATTGGATAACCCAAAATCGGCTATGACGGTTAATTTGGCTAATGGTTTGATGAATGAGCGCGAAGTGTGCGATTTGATATCGTATATCACAGCAGTTAAAAAATAAAGTTCAAGGAGAAATACTATGGAAAGAAGATCATTTTTAAAAGGTTTTGGGGCAGCGGCGGCATGTGCGATGGCATTGCCTCATGTATCCAGTGCGGCAGAAGAGAAAAAATCGGGCGGTCCGAATGAGATGAATTTTGAGACGGCAGTTGCTGCGATTACCGGTGGTAAAGCATTGGTTGCTTCTGCAAAAGTCAAAATGGAAGCTCCTGAGATTGCCGAAAACGGTGCGGTTGTTCCGGTAAAAGTGAGCGTTGAGAGTCCAATGAACGCAAAAGATTACGTTAAAGCAATCCATATACTCGCGTCAAAAAATGGAAATGTCCGTTGTGCCAATATCTATTTGACTCCTGCAAACGGGGAAGCATTTTTCGGTACCCGTGTAAAACTCGGCGGAACTCAGGATGTGGTAGCGATTGCAGAGATGAGTGACGGATCTTTCCTCACTGCAAAACAAAATGTCAAAGTAACCATCGGCGGGTGTGGTTGATTTTAATCAACTCTATAACGTTTAGTAAAAATTGATAAAGGATTAATATTATGAAAACACTGATTAAAATCAAACCGAAAGATTACAAAGCAGGCGATGTTGTAAAAATCGACTTTATGGCAATGCATCCGATGGAAACCGGTATGCGTAAAAACAAAGATACGGGAGCATTGATTCCGGCTGAATACATCGATGAAGTGAAGTTTATGTTCAACGATACGTTGATTACCAAAATGGTGATCTGGGAATCTCTCTCGGTGAACCCTCTTATGAGTATCAGCTTTAAAGTACCGGGTGCTGGAACACTCAAAGTTATTGCAAAAGATAACAAAGGTCAAAGCGTCGAGAGTACGACACAAATTACTCCAAAAGGATAAGCAATGCGTACTTTATCTATCACGGCAGCGTTGGTGTGTTTAGCCCTTTTGGGAACAGTGAATGCGGAAGAAAAACTCAGTATGTCCGATGCGGACAAAAAAATGTACGCAGAGCTTTTGGATAATAATCCCGCAGAGATGGATGTAGCTGAGGGGGAACAACTCTTTGGTGAACTTATCGGGAGTGCCGGGTACGCCAAAATGTTAGGTGTTAAAGAGAAAGATCTTCCTAAATACATCGCAGGATTCCCACGTTACGTCGAGAGTGCTAAAAGAGTAGTGACGTTGGCACATAGTATCCAAATGGCGGCTGCGGCGAATGAAAAACCGGTACCGAAGCTTGAGAGCAAAGAGATGGTTAAAATATCTGCGTATGTCAAATCATTGGCGAACGGACAGAAAACCAATATTGATGTTAAAGCGAATAAACATATGCAAGAAATGATGAAACTTGGACAAGAAGTGTTTGAAGAGCGTCGCGGCGGTCGCGGTCTTTCATGCAACAATTGTCACAGTATGGATATCATCGGACAGCGTCTACGTATGCAGCCGTTACCGGATTTAGGGGCAAAAGAGACGGCAGCTGCAAGTACTTGGCCGGCATACCGCATGACCCAAAGTCAAATGGTGACGCTCGACAAACGGATGCAGCAATGTATGAAAAATGCCCTTTTAGCTGAACTTCCACTCGGTTCGAAAGAGATGGTTGGATTGGAAGTGTACGTCACCAACAAAAGCAAAGGGAATACTATCGCTATTCCAAGCGTAAAACGTTAAGGATTAAACGATGGATTTATCACGAAGAGATTTTTTCCATATCGCTGCGGCGTTAGGGATCGGAGTACCTGCCGTTGCTTCTGCCGCGGGAGGTCCGAAACGTGCCGATGAGGTAAGCCTCAAAGATATTTATGGGTTCAATGCAAAAGGAAATGTGACGCTGCTTCATATCTGTGATATGCATGCCCACATTAAACCGCTGTATTGGAGAGAGCCTTCGACATTGATCTCTGCTCCTAATTTGACCGGAACTCCGGGATTTTTATGTGGAGAGTCATTTTTGAAACATTACGGGATGCAGGGTAAAACCTTGGATGCCTATTTCGACACGTTTATGAACTTTGATGCGTTAGCTAACAAGTTTGGGAAAATGGGGGGAATTTCGCACATGAAAACCCTCAT
>Ga0074197_1002396_pt1 | contig 13124 bp, 11 predicted proteins | sample EPASupsiteSAE305_FD_64526 | JGI IMG/M metagenome (GOLD analysis project Ga0074197, IMG submission 64526) | Bioremediated contaminated groundwater microbial communities from EPA Superfund site, New Mexico - SAE3-05 reassembly with SPADES | ecosystem: Environmental > Aquatic > Deep subsurface >...
ACACTTCACTTCACCATGAGTAAGTCGTTGAAGGAAGTGCTGATCGACGAAATGGACTAGCCGCTCTTTTTCCCGCAGGCACGAGACCGGACCCCGTTTGAGGGTTCGGTCTTTTTTATTTCCCGTTCAGGAAGGCAGGGCGCGTCCAGACGTCAACCACCTTTTAATAAAAAGGAGCTGATGTCCCCTTTACCGACGCGCAGGATCTCGGGTTGCTCGGTCAAAAGAGAAATGACCGTGGAGGGTGCGGGGACAATCTCGCCGCTATCGATAATCAGGTCCACCTGCTTGCCAAAGAGCCTGTCGACATCGTGGCAAGTGCAGACCGGCTGCTCATCATCCTCGAGGGCGGCGCTGGTATTCAGAACCGGATTATCCAAAGCTTCGATGATGGCCAGGCAGACCGGATGATCGGGAACCCGGATCCCCACGGTTTTCTGCTTGGTCAGCATGATTTTAGGAACCACTTTGGTGCCGGCGAGGACAAAGGTATAGGGGCCGGGGAGATTTTTCCGCATCAGCCGGTAGGCGGTGTTGCCGACATGACCGTAATGGCTGATGTTGGTCAGGGAAGCGCACATGAAACTGAAGGGTTTGTCCTTGGGGCGCCTTTTAATCTGGTACACGCGTTTAACAGCCTTTTGATTAAAAATATCGCAGCCGATGCCGTACATTGTATCTGTCGGATAACAGATGACGCCACCATGCTGGAGAATCTCAACCGCCTGGGCGATCAACCGAGGTTGCGGATTGGTAGGATTTATTTCAACAATTCGAGCCATAGAACAATAATCGGAAAAAGAACAGAAGATGATCGATCGGATGAGCCTGGCCTAGCGTAACCTTTTGGTTGGCCATGTTGCCCCTGTGGGCAAAAAAACCACCACTTAAGCAGGAAAATCGGCTAAAATCCAGTGATTTCTGCGGTTCTGTTCTTGTTCGCTCCCCGAAGCCCCACTCCATCAGTAAAGGAACACTGCATCAAGGTACCGGGGAAGAGGATGCAACGCATTTTTCGGGTCACATATTCCTTTTTCCTCAAGAACATGCTACGTTATGCCATCCTTGAGCGAGTCCGGCAACCAAGCATAATTCCTCGAAAAATCGAGGAAGAGCATCGCCAGGATCCGATATGCCCCGGACAAGAGCAGCTTCGTCGAGGTGACGCCATCTGCTCAGCCCACATGCGCCAATACACGACAAACAACCACCATTCGACGGGACGAGCGCGAGATGCGACCGCCCCGTTTATACTCCAGTTGAGAAGGAGACCGTATGTTTCAGCAAACCATTCCCCTGGCCCTCACCTTTGATGACGTCCTCCTGGTGCCGGGAGCCTCCGAAGTCCTCCCTTCGGAGGTGTCGCTCAAAACCCGCCTGACCGACACCATCGATTTGCAGGCTCCCCTGCTCAGCGCCGCCATGGACACTGTCACCGAACATCAGACCGCCATTGCCATGGCGCGGGAAGGCGGCATCGGCATCATTCACAAAAACATGAGCATTGAGCATCAGGCCAAAGAGGTGGAGCGGGTCAAAAAATCGGAATCCGGCATGATCGCCGACCCAATCACCGTTTCTCCCTATCAGAGTGTGGCCGAGGTGCAGCAGATCATGCGCAACTACCGCATCTCCGGGCTGCCGGTGATCGATAACGACAAACTGGTCGGCATTGTCACCAACCGCGACCTCCGCTTCGTTTCCGACGACGGCCTGCGCGTCAACGATGTCATGACCAGCAAGAACCTGGTCACCGCTCCAGTGGGCATCGATCTACCGCACTGCAAGGCCCTCCTGCACGAGCACCGCATTGAAAAGCTGCTGATCGTCGATGAAAACGGCCGCCTTAAGGGCCTGATCACCATCAAGGATATCGAGAAGATCAAGCAATACCCCAACGCGGCCAAGGACTCCAAGGGTCGCCTGCTGGCCGGTGCGGCCCTTGGGGTCAGCGCGGAGTTGCTGGAACGGACCGAAGCCCTGGTCAGAGCCTCGGTCGACGTGGTGGTGCTCGATTCAGCCCACGGTCATTCCGCCGGTATCCTGCGTTCACTTCAAGAGATCAAGGCCCATTTCCCTGATTTACAGGTAATCGCCGGCAACATCGCCACCGGCGAAGCCACCTTGGCCCTGATCAAGGCGGGCGTCAACGGGGTCAAGGTGGGCGTTGGTCCGGGATCGATCTGCACCACCCGCATCGTCGCCGGTGTGGGCGTGCCCCAGTTGACCGCCTTGAAAGACTGTGTCGAGGCCGCGTCAAAACACGGCATCCCAGTGATCGCCGACGGCGGCATCAAGTTCTCCGGCGACATCTGCAAGGCCATCGGCATCGGCGCCCATTCAGTAATGATCGGCTCGCTCTTTGCCGGCACCGATGAAACTCCGGGCGACACCTTTCTCTATCAGGGCCGGAAGTATAAAGGGTATCGCGGCATGGGCTCCATCGGCGCCATGAAGGAGGGCTCCAGCGATCGCTATTTTCAGGACAGCCAGAGCAGCAAGCTGGTCCCCGAGGGCATCGAAGGCAAGGTGCCCTACCGCGGCCCCATTTCCGAAATGATCTATCAACTGCTCGGCGGCCTGCGCTCGGGCATGGGCTATACCGGCGCCGCCACCATCGACGAACTCCATCAAAAAGCCCGGTTTGTTCAGATCTCGACCGCCGGGCTGCGCGAGTCGCATGTCCACGATGTCATTATCACCAAAGAGGCCCCGAACTACCGGACCGAAGGGTTATAAATCCTCTCGAGTTCCTTTCACTCTCGCACATACAGGCTGCCCATGTCCACCCACACGCAAAAAATCATCATCCTTGATTTCGGCTCGCAAACCACCCAGTTGATCGCCCGCCGCATCCGCGAACAGAAGGTCTACAGCGAGATCCATCCCTATACCCTGGCCCTTGACAAACTTGCGGCCATGCGGCCCGCCGGCATCGTTCTCTCCGGCGGACCGGCCAGCGTCTACGACGACGATGCACCGATCAGCGATCCCGGTCTCTACGATCTCGGGGTGCCGGTGCTGGGCATCTGCTACGGCGCCCAGCTGATGATGCTGCAGCAGGGCGGCCGGGTGGAGAAGGCCGAGAAACGGGAATTCGGCAAGGCCCAGCTCGCCATCGAGTATACCGGCGGACTGTTCGCCGGCATGGAGGTAGCTCCGGCCCACTACCAGGTGTGGATGAGCCACGGCGACCGGATCGAGCAACTGGCCCCCGGCTTCGTGGTCACCGCCACCAGCGGCCACTCGCCCTATGCCGCCATCCGCCACACGGAAAAACCCTTTGTCGGCGTCCAGTTCCACCCTGAAGTCGCCCACACCCTGATCGGCACCGACGTGCTCCGCAACTTCATCTTCGGCCTCTGCGATTGCCGTCCCGACTGGACCATGCATTCCTTCATCGACCATACAGTGGCAGATATCCGGGCCAAGGTAGGGGGCAACCGGGTGATCTGCGCCTTGTCCGGCGGGGTTGATTCCTCGGTGGTGGCGGCCATGGTGCATCGGGCCATCGGCGATCAGCTGACTTGCATCTACGTCAACAACGGCCTGATGCGGACCGGCGAGTCGGAAAGCGTGCTCCGTTTTTTCCGGGAGAAGACCCATCTCAACGTCATTGACGTCAATGCTGAGGAATTCTTCCTCAAATCCCTGGACGGCGTAGCCGACCCGGAGGAAAAACGCAAGCGGATCGGCTACGGCTTTATCGAAATCTTCGAGGCCGAGGCCAAGAAGCTAGGGGCTGTCCGCTATCTGGCCCAGGGCACCTTGTACCCGGATGTGATCGAATCCGTGGTTTTCCGAGGCAAGGCGCCGATCAAATCGCACCACAACGTCGGTGGTCTGCCCGAGCGGATGCAGCTGGATCTGATTGAGCCCCTACGTGAACTGTTCAAGGACGAGGTGCGCGAACTTGGCCTGGAACTCGGCCTGCCCGAGGAGGCCATCTACCGTCAGCCCTTCCCCGGACCCGGCCTGGGCATCCGGATCATGGGCGAGGTGACCGCCGAACGGCTGCGCATTCTTCGCCAGGCGGATGTCATCGTCCTGGAAGAGATGAAAGACTCGGGCTGGTACCGCAAGGTCTGGCAGTCCTTTGCCGTGCTGCTGCCGATTCAGACCGTGGGGGTCATGGGCGACGGTCGCACCTACGAACATGTCATTGCCCTGCGGGCGGTGGACAGCAAGGACGCCATGACCGCCGACTGGTCCCGGCTGCCCTACGAGATTTTGGGGCGCATCTCCAACCGGATCATCAACGAAGTGCGCGGCGTCAACCGGGTAGTCTACGACATCTCCTCCAAACCACCGTCGACCATCGAATGGGAGTAAGCAAGGAGGCCGAACCGATTTGGAATCACTTCAGCGGACCCATTGTGCCATGCTCAAAACAGCAATCTACGTCGACGCAGAAAATATCAAGATGAGCGGCGGCTACGGCATGCGCTACGATGTGCTTGTCGGCCTGGCCAACAGCAAAAACTCGGTAATGCTGCGGGCAAACTGCTATCTGGCCGAGGATCACGAGCGCACCCAGCGCGACCCCGACTACCGGCAGAAGGTATATTCGTATCACAACATCCTGCGCAATTGCGGCTTCAAGATTATCAAGAAGTATGTTCGCCGCTTCAAGGACGAGGACGGCAACATCACCACCAAGGCCAACGCCGACATGGACCTGGCCATCGACGCACTGCTCCAGGCCCGCAACCTCGACCGCATCATCCTGCTCACCGGCGACGGCGACTTTCTCCGTCTGATCATCGCGCTGCAGAACACGGGCTGCCGGGTTGAGGTCATTGGCTTTCACAACGTCAGCAAGGAGTTGCGCGAAGTGGCCGATTCCTACATCTCCGGCTTTCTGGTACCCGGCCTGCTGCCGATTGCCGGCAGTCACGGTGAAAACGGCGAGCAGTGGCAACGGGGCACGGTGGCCAATTTCAATCAGGAACGGGGATTTGGTTTTTTTCGCTACTATCGGCTGCAGGACAGTAAGCTCCAGTCAGAAACGGTTTTTTTTCACCTGTCGAAATCGACCTTGGCCTCCGACCATTTCTTCCAGGAACCACACCGGATCTTCGAATTCCGGGTGGTGGAGAATCCGGCCAACAACGACCGCTCCGAGGCCTGGGACATCCGGCTGCTCAAGGAAGGGTAAGAAGATGAAACGCCAGAAGGTTCTCCTGCTCGCCGGCGATCTCGGCGCCACCAAGACGACTCTGGCGCTGTACGATGCTGCGGCATGGTCCGGGGTGCCACTGCGGCAGCACACCTTCCAGAATAGGGCTTTTGCCGATTTTACCAGTTTGCTCGACACGTTCCTTGCAGCAGAACAGTCTGCACCGACTGCTGTCTGCCTGGGTGTGGCTGGCCCGGTGGTGGCCAACACGGTCACCATGACCAATCTCAACTGGACGATTGCGGCCGCTGACCTGCAAACCCGTTTCGGTATCGAGCGGGTCGACCTGATCAACGACCTGGTGGCGACTGCTCAGGGCACCCTGCATGTGGGACCGACGGACCTCCATTGTCTCAATCGCGGGGAAAAACAGGACGGTGCGGCCTTGGCAGTCCTGGCACCGGGCAGCGGCCTGGGCGAGGCCTTTCTCCTCCCCCATAACGGGACCTATTTCGCCTACCCCTCCGAGGGCGGCCACGTCAGCTTTGCCCCGAGAAACGAAGAACAAATCGATCTGCTCACCTTCATGCGCCAACAACATGATCATATTTCGGTGGAGCAGGTCTGCTCTGGCCTGGCCATTCCCTACCTGATGACCTTCCTGGCCACCAGGGAACCAATGCCGGACTGGCTTCAGGCCGAATTGCAACAGGCCGCCGACCGGACACCAGTCATTGTGCAGGCGGCAATCATGGCCGTCCGGGGAGAACGATCCTGCGAGATCGCCGTCCATACCCTCAACCTCTTCCTCGACATTCTTGCCGACGAGGCCGCCAATCTGGTTCTGAAAACCCTGGCGCTGGGCGGCGTCTTTCTCGGCGGCGGACTGGCGCCGCGGCTGCTGCCCCTCCTCGATCCGCACCGGTTCATGGCCGTCTTTGCCCGGGGCACCTATCGGAACATGCTCGCCCGCATCCCGGTCCAGGTTATCGTCAATCCCCAGGCCGCCCTGCTGGGGGCGGCGGCCTACGGCTTCCAAGCCCTGCATCAAGGCAGAACGGACACGACCGCGCCGTAAGCGGTGTGGCACCCGTATTCCCCTCTCGTTTTCCAGGTTTTTCAAACCTTCACTTCGGCAGGTCCACAATCTCGCAGGCACACCCCATGTCCCCATTCGCTGTTTCCCAGCTCCTGGTCGCCATCGCCATCGGGTTTGACCTGCTCTCCTTCCAGTTCAAAGAGCGACGTCACATCATCGCCTGCCTGATCGTCTCCTGTCTGCTCATTGCCACCCACTTCGCCCTCCTTGGCCACTGGACGGCCATGGGCCTTGGCCTGCTGGCCGCGGTGCGTTTTATCGCCAGCTACCTCACCACCTCAAAAAAAGTGATGACCTTCTTTATCGCCGCATCTGTCCTCATTGCCGCACTGACCTTCAACGGGGTATTGAGTATGCTCAGTTGCCTTGGCGCAGTTTTTGGCACCATCGGCTCATTCTGCAAGGATGACAAACAATTGCGGCAGGTGCTGCTGGTGGCCACCAGCCTTTGGCTCCTCCACAATTGGCTGGCGGGCACCCCCACCGCCGTGCTCATGGAAGCCCTGTTCATCGGCAGCAACCTGTTGGGGTATTACCGCTATTACTACCGGCGGGCAGGCAAGTCAGATGGGCCGCAATCGAATCCCACAAAGCAGAAGGACTGACCAGGAAAAAGCCGGCAGGGATTGTGTAGTAGGGGAGAAGGTGGCGCTGCTTTCGAAGATTGAAAAGGAAGGGGGAATTAATCGCGGCAGGAGTCAGATTTCAGCCCGCTCCGCCGGCAAGGCCAGCAAGCGGTAATAAATCTCCCGGCCGATCCAGGCATCGGTGGCGGCGTATTGAATCTGTTGCGCGGTGAGATCGGGATTGGCCCAGTTGGTCGTGCGCGCCGACTTGGAAATCCGGATACCGCAGACCACCGCGGCCAGCCCTCTGAGACCGTGATTGCGAATACCGCGGCTCCGGGCCATCCGCGCCAGTCCGACAAACCCGCCCGGCACAAAAAAGCGCACCTCCCGCAAACTGTGCAGATCGAAATCCAAGGCAACCCCGGCCTTGACGATATTCGGGTCGCTCAGCACGGCCAGCAGGGATTCGGGCAGGCCGGTCTGCCGTAACTGAAAGACAAAAACTTCCTCTTCGGTCGCCAGTTGCAGCAGACTGGGAGGATACTTTTGCCCCTTTCTGAACGCGGGCCGCGTTTCGGTGTCGAAGCCCAGCACTGTGGCGCACGCCAGACACGCCGCCGCCATTTCCGTCTCTTCAGCGGTCCGCACCAGACGAACCGGCCCTTCCCATCGTCCGAGGGGGAGCAGATTGATTTCTTCTTTACTGATCCGGATCCGCGTTCTTTCTTGCACACTTTGCACCACAGAGGTTCCCAACCTTTCACTTTCCATCAATAGTTACAAGGCCTTGAACCTGCAAACAGGCCAAAACCGGATGTTCCGCTCTTTGCTTCAAGACTTCGCCAATTCTTCCCGGAGAGCGCGGCCCAACTTCGCAATGGTATAGGGTTTTTTGATATAGCACCCAACTCCGAGCCGCATCGCCTCGGTGACGCGTTCGCTTTCGGAAAAACCGCTGGTGATGATCGCCTTTTGTCCCGGCGCAAGCCCGAGAAATTGACGGTAGGTTTCGAGCCCATCCATGCCGTTGCCGAGAATCATGTCGAGCAGCAGCAGATCAAACCGCTCTTGCCTGGCCAGGGCCAAGGCCTCGGGGCCACTGCCCGCAGTGGCGACCCGATAGCCCAGTTCCGTCAGAATGGACGAGGCTATTTCGCATTGCTCCTCGACGTCGTCGACCACCAGAATATGCTCGCCATTACCCCGGAAATCGGCCAGCGAAACGGTTTGTATATGCTGCTGCACGATTGCCGCGGTGACAGGAAAGTACAGGGTAAAAGTGGTGCCAACACCAATCGTGCTGTCACAGTTGATGTATCCCTGATGATCCTTGACGGTGCCCCAGACCACGGCCATTCCCAGTCCGGTGCCGCTTTTTCCCATCTTTTTACTGGTATAAAACGGCTCGAAAATCTTGTCGATATCTTCCGATTTGATACCGCTGCCTTGATCCGTCACCTCGAGCACCACATATTCTCCCTGACCGATCCGCTCATAGAGCCGCAGTGAATTGTCAACATACCGGTTTTCCGTCCGCAGACGGATCGTGCCACCATGGTCCATGGATTCAGCCGCGTTGGTCACCAGATTCATAATCGTTTTGGCAAGGTGCACCGGCGACCCAAGGACCGTGAAAAGATCGTCGGCACATTCGATCACCACCTCAATACCGGGGTGGCGAAGCCGCAACAGATTGAACTCCGGACTGCCGAGGTAGTTGCCAATCAGCGTATTGAGATTGACCGGTTCCTTGACCGTCACCCCCCGCCGGGCCAGGGTGAGCAGATCCTGGACAATGGCCGAGGCCTTTTCGCCCGATTCCTTGATGGTTTGCAGGGGCTTGTACAGCGGGCTGTCCTGAGGCAATTTCATCAGCAACAAATCGGGGTAGCTGACAATTCCGGAAAGTATATTATTGAGATCGTGGGCCACGCCCCCGGCCAGGGTACCGATCATCTCCAGCTTTTCCGCCCGGGTCAACCGATCTTCGGCCCGCTGCCGCTCCAACACCTCTTTTTTCAGCTCTTCTCCCCGCTGTTTGATAATTTTTTCCAGATTTTCCTGATGATGGGCAAGGGCTTGCTCGGTATTTTTGCGCACCTGGATTTGCCCTTTGAGATCGGCCATGGTGGTGTCCAACTGTTCAATCATGGCGTTGAACGAATCGGTCAGCTCGGTGATCTCATCCGCCCGGGTCGAGCCTTGCGGCAGACGCTGACCGAAATCCCCGGCCCTGACACCGCCGATAATTCGCAGCATGCCCTGGAGCCTGGCGATGATCAGACGATGGAAGAAAACAGCCAGGGTCAGGGAAATAAGCAGCAATACCAGCAGTGCGCCAGCCGAACTATAGCGGGTTATCCGCTGTAGAGGACGAAGGGTGTCATCCAGTGACTGGTTGATATTGACCGACCAGTCGACGCGCTGCAGATGCTGAAATACGGTCAAGGTTTCGGTGGCGCCCAGCTGATGGACCAGTTCGCCGTGATCATCGGCGGCGATCCGCTGAAGAAAACCGTCCGGCGCCGACGCTGCCAACTCCTCCTCATTATCCCTGGAACTGGCCAGCACCTGCCGGTTGCCATCGGTGAGGAAGGCGTACCCATGTTGCTTCAGCTTGAAATCGTCAAAAAACAGGGCTTTGAATTTGGCGAAGTCCACCACGCCGCCGATCACGCCGACAATGGCGGCATCCTTCAATATCGGCGCGGTGATGACGAAAATGCGCTGGCCGGTCAAGCGGCTCCGGATGACCGGCGATATAACCGTTCGCCCCTGCAGGGTTTCCTGAAAATAGGGGCGATCGGCAAGCTGGATACGCACGTTTTTATCCATCTCCTCAACCGCATGAGCCATGGCTTCGCCGTGAAGATCGGCAAGAAAAATACTTTCGTAGAAGGGATTGCCCATGCGCAGGGTGGCCAGGAGCTGCTGCGCCCCTCGCAGGGCGCTGCGCCCATAGTAGCCGTCCTCGGTCAAGGCTTCGACAAAAACCTCCTGCCGTGACCAGATGGCGATATCGTTCGTCCGCGCCTGCAGCCAACCGTCCAGCAGCTTGGTCGTAAGCTGCACCTCCCGCTGTAGCCGCTTACCCAACTCCTGCTGGACAACGGCCCGGGCATGGAAATGAAATACAAGCAGCACGGCGGTCAGCCCCAGGGTGATGACCGCCAAGGCCGGGAGGAGAATTTTTTTACTGAGCCCGGATTGCATGGAGTTCACCTGATAACCACATCGGCCCGTTTGATCATAGTGTACGGAATCTGGATGCCGAGGTGCTCCGCTGTCCGCAGATTCAACTGAATGCGGCCGTGATCGGTCGGCCTAAGTATAAAATCGCCCGGTCTTTTCCCCTCGAGCAGTTCCCGGGCAATCTGCCCGGCAGCGCGTCCCTGTTCCCGCATGGACACGCTGACACCGCAAAGAACGCCCGATTCGGCGGCACTGTCATAAAAACCGACCGTGGGCAGCCGGAACTGCTCGTTAATGATTTGAACCAGTTCTTGTTCGGGAACCTTCGCTGGGTCGGTGGCACTACGGGCAATGCTGCGGATCACATAGAGGCCGATGGCGTCAATCCGAGCACGATACTGCTCAAGCACCGCCTTCCAGGATTCCACAGTCAATAGCTGTTCGTAGGCCACCACGGTCACGGGCAACTTGAGCGTCTTGCAGTAGGCGATCAAGGGATCAGTAGTTTCCGACCTGTCGGCCAGGATCAATACATTTTTCACCTCCGGCCGGATCTTCAGCAGTAGCTCGATGCTCTCCAGCACGTTGGGCCGCTCCAGCACACCGGTGACATTGACCGCCGGAAACCCGTACAGTCCCGGATCAGCATTGACACCGCTGAAGACGAACCAGGGCGGTCCCGGAGCACCGGCATAGTCCTTGGCAAAGTACTGCTGGGCATTGTCGTCCATGGTGATCACCACCTGGGGCCGATAGTCGGCGAGGGCCTGTCTGGCTTGTTGCCCGGCCGCCCGCTTCCATTCCTCGGAGGTGTTTCTCTTGGTATCCATGTGGACGAAGCGAAGCTGACATGCAACCCCCTCCAGTGCCTCCTCTATGCCTTTGGTCATCTCAACCACATGCTCTTTTTGCTCCTCATGGTAACTGTGAACGACCAATATTTTGGGGACGTCTGCATGGGAAGAGGAGAGCAAGAAAAAAAAGAGAGGGACCAGAAAAAGGAGAGCCATCCGCTCTACCCGGTAATCATAATCTGCCATGGCATTCCTCAGATGATGTTCGGACTTAGCACGAAAAAGGACGATGGACATCCCTCTCCCCGGTTTCATGCTCGCATAGAAACCCAATCATTGCAACACTTCCAGAAAAAAACACCAGAACCTCGCCCCCGCAGCCGCAATCCTCATTTTATCCCTCTCGTCGCCAGATAACAACTTGTGCTGTTTTTCTGCCCTGTCTGCACGAAAAAGCCTTTCCTTGTCCCCGCTTTTTTTCTATCCTGAAACGTGGTAACTATTCTTATATTATTGCATTCCCTCCTTCCCCTGCCCTGGAGAACCCCTCTTGAAACCGACAGATATCGAGGATCCGGAATACTTTCACAAGGTGATCGACTGCCAGTACGCCTGCCCGGCCCACACTGCGGTGCCGGAATATATCCGCCTGATCAGCGAAAAACGCTACACCGACGCCTATATGCTCAACTGGGTATCCAATGTCTTTCCCGGTGTGCTGGGCCGGGTCTGTGACCGGCCTTGCGAACCGGCTTGCCGGCGCGGCCGGGTGGAGAAGGAACCGGTGGCCATCTGCCGGTTGAAAAGGGTCTGCGCCGACAACCGCGATCCTGAAATTGCCGACCGGTTCCCCGAGGTTCCCGCGAAAAAGAACGGTAAAAAAATTGCCCTCATCGGCGGCGGCCCGGCCTCGCTGACCGTGGCCCGCGACCTGATGCCGCTCGGCTATGCCATCGATCTTTATGACGATCAGGAAAAAGGCGGCGGCTTCATGCGCAGCCAGTTGCCCTCGTTCCGCCTGCCGGAAGCGGTCCTGGCCACCGAGGTCAACTATATCCTCGACATGGGTGTAACTACCTATTTCAACCACCGGGTCGACAGCCTCAAAACCATACTGGCCAAGGACTACGACGCCCTCTTCGTTGCCACCGGCGCACCGCGCGGCCGCGATCTGCCCGATCTTCCGGGACGCCAGGAAGGGGATAAGTGGATTCATGTCGGCATCGACTGGCTGGCCGGGGTGGTCTTCGGTCATGTCACCGCGATCGGCAAACGGGTGTTGGTGATTGGTGGCGGCAACACGGCCATGGACTGTTGCCGTACCGCCCGCCGCCTGGGTGGCGAGGAGGTGCGGGTTGTGGTGCGCAGCCCGCGCGCGGCAATGAAGGCCTCGCCCTGGGAGATCGAAGAGGCCGTGGCGGAGGATATCCCTGTTCTCGACAACCACTCTCCCCTGGAATTCGTCATCGAGAACGGTCGGCTGCAGGGCATGCGATTTGAAAAAATGGGGATCGTACACAAGGAAGGGGGCAAGCAAGGTTTGGAGCCAACCGGCGAACCGCCTGTCTTCCTGGCCTGCGACGAGGTGCTGCTGGCGGTTGGCCAGTTGAACGCCTTTCCCTGGATCGAGCCGGATGCGGGCATCCAATTCGATGACCAGGGTCTGCCGGTGCTCGATCCCCGCACCCTGCAATCCTCCCTGCCCCAGGTCTTCTTCGGCGGCGACGCCGCCTTCGGCCCGCGCAACATCATCACCGCCGTGGCCCATGGCCATGAGGCGGCCATCTCCATTGACCTCTTCTGCCAGGGCAAGCCCCTCCTTCAGCGCCCGGCGCCGCAGGTCAATCTGGCCGGGCAGCAAATGGGCGTGCACGACTGGCTCTACCACAATCAGGTGACGGAAACCGAGCGCCAGGCCGTGCCCACGCTCGCCAAGGCCAAGACCCTCAAGGACCGGCTGCTGGAAGTGGAACTCGGTTTCGACCGGGAGGTCGGCCAGACCGAGTCGCTCCGTTGCCTCAATTGCGATGTGCAGACGGTCTTTCGCGCCGAGCTCTGCATCGAATGCGATGCCTGCGTCGATGCCTGTCCGGAGAGCTGCATCAATTTTATCGACAACGGTACCGAGGCAGATCTGCGCACCCGGCTCAAGGCCCCGGCCAACAACCTCGAGCAAAGCCTCTATGTCTCCGGGCCGCTGCCCACCGGCCGGGTGATGGTCAAGGACGAAAACGTCTGCCTGCACTGCTCCATCTGTGCCGAGCGCTGTCCGACCTCGGCCTGGGAGATGCAGAAGTTTCTTTATCATTCAGCACGGGCGGGACAGGCATGAAGCGACTGGAAGGGGTCCA
>Ga0074197_1002397_pt1 | contig 13123 bp, 12 predicted proteins | sample EPASupsiteSAE305_FD_64526 | JGI IMG/M metagenome (GOLD analysis project Ga0074197, IMG submission 64526) | Bioremediated contaminated groundwater microbial communities from EPA Superfund site, New Mexico - SAE3-05 reassembly with SPADES | ecosystem: Environmental > Aquatic > Deep subsurface >...
CGCGACCAAGAGCATTTGGATAAACAAGAGGAACTGGACTTTACCCAAAACACCTAGCCCCTTTTAGGGGCTTTCCTCAAGCCACCCGCTCTGCGGGTGGTCATGACTTCAAATCAGGGCTGATTCAAGGCTGTGGCGAGCCGAAGGCAGGCGCCACTAAGGAGTGCCTGACGTTGGAGCCTGAATCAATAATATTCTTCTTCGTAGGTTGGTACCTGATCCAGAAAGCCCGGCAGCTGTTCAGCTTGATGCATGGCCTGATCCAGGTCAGCAATCAACCGTTCACGGTCTTTGGGGTAGCTGCCGGCCAGGTTCAGGAAGTTGGAGACATGGTTGGAACGCAGGATGGTTCGCTGGGGTGCCAGGTGACAGAGCAGTTCCCGCGCCTCCAGCAACAGTTCATGGTGGTTGCATTGCTCAAGAGAGCGGACAAACGGCTCGTTGTGGCGGTGAAACAGGGTCAGCAGTGAGAAATACTCCGGGTTAACCCGGTTGACCCAGTCAGCAGTTGCTTGGGCATGTTCCAGGCTGCGGCTCCGTCCGGCCAGGCCGAGGATCGCCGTGACTGACAGCTTCATACCGGCCTGGCGTGCCATCAACGCCAGTTCAGCCATCCGGTTGCTATCAAATCCCTTGTTGATTTGCTGCAGGGTCTCATCATCGCCTGATTCCAGTCCAAAATAGAGTATCCGCAGTTTCTTTTCCCGCAGCAGTTGCAACTGCTCCACTGACTTGGTGGTCAGGCTGTTAGGGGAGGCATAGGAGCCGACTCGGTTCAGTTTCGGGAAGGTCTGCTGCAGGGCGTCCAAAATGGTGATCAGCCCGTCAATGGGATAGACCAGGGCATCGCCGTCGGCCAGAAAGACCCGCTCAACCCGTGAGCGATATATGGCCGGAATCTCTATAATCTCAGTCAGTATCTCTTCCACAGGGCGTAGGTGAAACTGCTTGCCCTTGTACATGCCGCAGAATTTGCACTGGTTCTGGGAGCATCCCACGGTGATCTGGAAGATCAGGCTGCGGGCCTCACTGGGAGGGCGGAATACCGGTTCAACATAACGGGGCATGGCAGGCTCCTGGCCGGGATTTTTTGAGTGCAAAGCTGCAAGCAGATCTGATAGTAATCAACAACGACTGTTTGGCAAACTATTTACTTGGCCGGAGGGGATATGAAGATTCTGGTTGATCTCTGCGTGGTTCCGATGGGAGTGGGGGTTTCTGTTTCCAGTTACGTTGCTGCCTGCGAAAAGATACTGGTTGAGGCTGGTTTAAAGACGGCACTGCATGCCTACGGAACCAACATTGAAGGTGAATGGGATGCGGTCTTTGCGGCCATCAAGCGTTGCCATGAAGTGGTACATCAGATGGGGGCGCCGCGTATCACCACCACCATCAAGATGGGCACCCGTATTGATCGTGAACAGACCATGGAAGACAAGATCAACAGCGTCCAGGCAAAACTGGGGTAACTAGCCATGTTTGAATGTCAGTACAACGAAGAGATGGAGGCAGAGGTAAAGCGTCTGGAGGCCCAGGCACGGGCAATTGCAGCCGGACATCCGGAGTGGTTGAATGCCTGTGCTGTCTGTGGAGCGGAGTTGCAGACGGTTGATCTTAGCCGGTGCGAGAGCTGTAACAGAAAATACTAGTTGGGCTATAATGCGCGGCTAGGATTCTGTTGCATCCCCCAATATGCTCATAGCCCTCTTGACCCTTGATACCAGGGTAACCGCCTTGATCGGCTTGCTCATGAAATCGAAAAAGCCCAGTTCAAAGAGCTTTGCCTCATCTTCATCAGTTGTTTTGTCGCTGATGAGGATGACCGGAATTGATCTGAGATCATGAATGGCCTTGATCAGCTTGATCAATTGGAATCCATCAAAATTGGGCATTACTTTGTCTGTCAGCACTACCTGAGGGCGACTGGCAACGATCTCCTTATACGCCTCCATGCCATCAGCGGCCAGCAGCACCCGAAAACCGTTGTTGGTCAAAATTTCCTTCAGCATTTCCCGCGTCAGTTTGTCATCATCCGCAATGAGAACGGTTTTTTCCTTTGGCTTTTGTATCTCTCTACCAAGGTAGTGCTTACAAAAAGCAGCAAAAAAATCGTTTCGTGACACTACTGCCGGGACAATGGTCAGCCCCTGATTTTGGGCAATATTGTTTGCCATCTTCATATCAGTGGGGTCTGTTACTGCCATTAAAAGGTTAGTACCTTCCTGGCGTAGCGGAAACAGGTTGAATTCAAGTGCCATTTCGGGCGTAATCAATGCAAGCAGCTGTTTGGAGAAGCTGTATTGTGCGATATTTGACAGGTGTTTGATATTGAACTGTTCAGCCAGTGCCTCTGAAAGTTCACTTCCCGTAATAAGCCCTCTATCTTCAAGAAACCAGCCAAAGCGTTTATTTTCCGCACTGGCCAATTTACTCATGCGCTCAACCGTTACCGGTGAAAGGATCCCTTTGGTAACCAGTATTTCTCCCAGCAGCTTTTTAGGTGACATAGATGAGTACCTATAACGTGCTTATTTCTGTAGTGAAATTGGTGTGAGTAATGAGCTGCTGGCAATTTCTAATGTCGGCACAGGCCGATTGCTTGAATATTTGATAATGTATATGTTTGTATATTGAAAGTCCAGTGACTCTGGTAATTACAATAGGCTAGTTACATCAGTAAAAAGAAAAGCCCTTGGGTTGTCAAGGGCTTTTGGGGCATCGGATGATGCCGGGATTCTATGTGGTACCAGAGGCCGGACTCGAACCGGCATGAGGTTGCCCTCGGCAGATTTTGAGTCTGCTGTGTCTACCATTTCACCACTCTGGCAAAGTTTTACGACTATACTCAATCAACCCAGTGTGAGTCAAGAGGCTTTATCAGGTCTTTGAAAAACTACTGCGGAGGCTGTCTACGGCGTTACGCGGTGCTCGCTCCATCGTCTGACTATCCGTTATGTCTCGGTTGCTGTGCTCCGTTCGCCTTGTGTCCAGCCTTCCTCATGACGTTTTTCAAAGCCTTGTTTATGCATTGACGGTTGATGGACGGGGCTGTTCCTTGTCAGTCCGGTTGATAACCGGGGCGATCTGATTGGCAAATGCCATGGCCAGTTTCAGGTCATCATGGCTGAATGCGCCGGAGTTCTTGTTAATTGCCTGTAACACCCCGATAACCGCTCCGTTAACCCGCAGTGGCACGGCAATCATATCACGGGTGGTAAATCCCAGTTCTTTGTCGGTAAACTTGAAAAAACGTTCATCCGCCTGAACATCCGGTACAATGATCGGCAGGTCATTCTGGGCAACCCAGCCTGCAATGCCCTGACCTTTGGGAACCCGAAAGAATGGCAGCAGTTCTTCTTTGCCCCCGGTTACGACTTCAAAATCGAGATGACCGGTAAACTCGTCCAGAAGCAACAGGCTGCCTGCTTCTGCGCCGGTCAGGCGGCAGACAGATTTTACCGCATGATCCATGATGACTGAGCGTTCATGTGACGAGTTGACCAGAGCAGCCATTTCCATCATGGCTTTTAATTTGTCATGGGCGATGTCGGTATTTTTTTTCTGGGGCATGATTGTATTCTCCAAAAGAGATTTACTGTGGCACAAGGTGCACACAACGTATTAAGCGATTGAACAGTTTGGTCTCATCAGTTCTTAAATTCAACGACAAATGGCGCCCAATTCAGGAGATAGGTGCTGGCATCCGGTCTGAGCGACGTCTCATCAGTAAAAAGAATGAGATACATAGTTGTTACAGGTTTAAATGGAGGAGGGAAGTCATTAATCTGCCTAACGGTAAACAGGTGGCTACCATCTGTCTGAGGTTCAAAGTTTGTGTAGTTACGTCCAGACATGATGATCAGCGGATCCGTAGCAAGGCTGTTTTTTAGCGCTACATACGCATCCCGTCCTTTGGTATCCTGCACGCTTCCCCATGCAGTTTCAAAAGTAGCTGACCAGCCGTGATACATATCCAGCGCTTCACTGTCCACATACAGTTGTGCCGGGTAGGCTGCCGATCCTGTGCCGGCAAATGATACGATTGGGTCATGTAATTCTTTGATCTGTTTTTTCAGTTTTGGGTTAAAGCTGGCGTAGACTGAAGGTGCAGCACCTTTGCCGGTATAGCGGATTGAGAATGTCGTGCGGGAAAGTGTTACTATTCCAGAATTTGGTTGGATAACCTGGCCGTTCTGGATAAACTGAAAATCTTTGATGATGCCGGAGGGTGTCGCGGCATTTGCCAATCGTATGTTTGAGTAAAAAACAGAAACCACTATGAACAGAATTGCTACCAGACGCACAGAAATCTCCCTTGCAATGCTTTTCTTTAAGACTACCAGCGGACAAAACAGGTCTTACTTATGCTGCTTATAGCATACTTATCTACAATCGCAAGTGAAGGACAGGGACTCGTGGTATGAAATGTGCTGAAAATGTAACGACAACCAAGCTTCAAGCCTGGGACAAGCAGTATGTCTGGCACCCCTTTACCCAGATGCAGGATTGGCTGGCTGATGATCCGATTGTGATTGTGGCGGGAGAGGGGAGCTGGCTGATTGATTCCGATGGTAACCGTTATCTGGACGGTGTTGCTTCCATGTGGACCAACGTGCATGGCCATAGCCATCCAGAACTGAATAAGGCGCTGGCTGATCAGGCGGCCAGGCTTGAACACTCAACCTTGCTGGGCCTGGCAGGTGAGCAGTCAATTCTGCTGGCCAAGCGGTTGATTGAGATAGCACCGCCAGGATTAAGCAAAGTCTTTTATTCCGATAACGGTTCCACGGCCGTGGAGGTGGGGCTAAAAATGGCCTACCAGTACCACTGTCATAAAGGTGCGCCGCAACGCAGCCGGTTTCTGCGATTGCAGCATGCTTACCACGGTGACACCATCGGCTCTATGAGTGTTGGCGGTATTTCGATCTATCATGACACCTTCAAACCGCTGCTGTTTTCAACCATTGAGGCACCTACTCCCTATTGCTACCGCTGTCCCATAGGCAAGGCCGATCCGGCAAGCTGTGGTATGGCCTGTCTGAATGCGCTAGAACAGCTGATGGTTGAGCATCAGGATCATCTGGCTGGAATGATGATAGAACCGCTGCTGCAGGGGGCAGGCGGGATGCTGGCGCACCCAGTTGGGTATCTGAAGGGGGTGCGCCAGCTGTGTGACCGTTACGGTGTGCTGCTGATCACTGATGAGGTGGCAACCGGTTTTGGACGAACCGGAAAGATGTTTGCGGTTGAGCATGAAGGGGTGACGCCGGATATCATGGCAATCTCAAAAGGGCTCTGCGCCGGCTACCTGCCGTTGGCTGCCACATTGGCAACTGAAGAGATCTATCAGGCATTTCTGGGAAATTATGCTGAGCTGAAGACCTTTTTTCATGGCCATACCTTTACCGGTAATCCACTGGCCTGTGCGGTGGCACTGCGAAGCCTGGAGCTGTTTGATGAAACCGGGCTGCTGGAATCAGTGCAGCAGCGCAGTAAACAGTTGACGGCGTTGCTGCTGCAGTTGAAGGATCACCCCCACGTCGGCAGTCTGCGTCAGTGCGGTCTTGCAGCCGGGATTGAGCTGGTACAGGATAAGGCGACAAAAACAGCGTACCCCTGGGAGGAAAAACGGGGTATCAGGGTCTGTCAGGAGGCCCGCAGACACGGGGTCTTTTCCCGGCCGCTGGGGAATACGGTGGTGGTGTTTCCGCCGCTGGCAATTACAGAAGATGAGTTGGCATTTCTGATGGAAGGGCTGAAAAAGGCGATCAAGGCGGTGACTGACTAGTCTGGCGCAGAAGCTTCAGCAGCAGGCTCTTTCTGTTCAGCCTCCTCAAGGGCCTTCTGCGCTTCTGCTGCTTCTGCAGCTTCCCGTTCTGCTGCCTCTTGCTGAAGTCGTTCCTGGCGCTCACGTTCATCGTTTTCAAGCCAGGCCTTTTCAAGATCACTGGCCAGAACTTCCAGATCACTCAGGGAAAGCCTGCGCAAGCCACCATCGCGGCTGTTCTCGATCAGGCTGATCGGGCCGGACAGCTCTGCAGAAAACTCTTCAACCGCATCTCCCAGGTAGATGGTAACTCCTTCATGGATCCGGTCCTTGATGTTGATCTTGGGGTTTGATCCAGCGGGGCGGTGGGCACGAACATCAAGAATGACCCTGCCCAGCTGTTGCTTCTTCTCGGTCAGCGTTGTTATTTCCTGCAGATCTTTGGCCTTCGAGATCTGTTGTTGTAGTTCATCAAGCTGCTCAAGCAGGATATGCATCCGGTCAAGGTCGTGATAGTCCACGCCACTGTGCACAACGGTCTTGACCGCAGATGGTGCCCCAAGTTTTTTCGCCTCAAGACCGGCCAGGGTAACGCAGTCACCACCAGCCAGCAGGCCGGTGACCAGACTGCCGCGGCAATGGATGCTGCAGTTACGTAGCTCCACATCAACCAGCATGTTCCCCCAGCATTCAATGGCAGTATCATGGATAAAATGGGCAGTAATGCTGCCACCGCAGAGGATACTGCCTTTACCCTGGCCCTGACCATCCATACCGCAGAATTCAATATTACCGTGGGATATCAAGCGACAGGCCCCCACGTTACCGGTAATTTTCAGGCCTTTGCTGGCACTGACCTGAAAGCCGTCCAGTACATCACCGCGCACCTCGACAAAGCCGTTAAAGCGGATATTGCCGATACTGAAGTCAACATCGCCATCCACCACATACTCTTCAACCACATGGATGGTGTCGCCTTCCTGCTTAACCCGGCCGTGAATTTCGGCATACAGAATGTCGTTGTTATCACCGGCTGAACGGACATTCTGGCCAAGCTTCAGGACAAGAACTTTTCCAGGTTCAGAGGGGACCGGTTTGCCACGTACGGTTCTGCCGGGAGTACCGTTGGTGGGAGGTAATATCCGGCCGATTTCCTGGTCTGCATCCACATTGATAAACTTTTGTACTGCCCTGAAATCAATCTGGCGTTTTTCAGGATCTTCATCAGTTGCGGTCTCTGCAGGGGGCTGATCAGATGTATCAAAACTGAAGGCAAGTTTGCCGTCATCACCAAGTACCGGTTGGATGCCAACTGCCAGCAACCCGTTGGCACTTTTACCGGGGCGTGCTTCACGTAGCAAGAGGGGCACGGCTTCTTCATCAATTCCAGTGGTAATGCCATCAGCAGCAAGATAGCCCAGCAGCTCCTCCCTGGTTGGTGGAGTGCCATCTGCCTTCACTTCAAGGTGAGCGCGGCATTCCATCTCATCCTTGGAGAGGCTCAAGATGAGCTGATAACCGGTTTGGGCGTGGTAAAAGCGCTGACCGTCCGGCTTGTTTTCCTGTGTCTGTGTGGTCTGTTCGCTCATTGCTTGCTCCCTGTAATCAGTTTTAGCTTAGCATAAATTGCCCTTGGGTAAAGTATGAAATCATTGCAGCAGCTTGGATGAGTGTGCCATAGTGCTGAAATCAAACGGATGCAGGTGGAATACCAGATATGACTGAACTGACACGAATCCTGATCATTGATGATGACGAACCTGGCCGTCAGGTGATGGAACTGCTGCTGAGAAAAGCCGGGTTTGCACCACTTTCTGCAGCCAATGGTGCAGAAGGGGTGGCGTTGGTTCATGAAGGCCGGGCTGATCTGGTACTGGTTGATCTATTTTTGCCTGATAAAAATGGCATTGAGATTCTGCAGGAGATCCGTCAGGTGGCCCCCGAGCTTGAGGTGGTGGTGATTACCGGTCACGCCTCAGCAGAGACCGCAGTACAGGCCATGAAAGAAGGGGCCTTTGACTACATAACCAAACCGGTTAACTTTGAAGAGCTGAAGATTGTCATTGCCAAGGCCCGTGAAAAACAGCGTCTGCTGTCGGAAAACGTCTACCTGCGGAAACAGTTGCAGGAGCGGTTTCAGTTCAGCAGTATCATTGGCGGTTCTGCTGCCATGCAACGGCTGTTTGAGCGGATGCAGCGGATCGTCAAGACTGATTCAACGGTGCTGATATGTGGTGAATCCGGCACTGGTAAAGAACTGGTGGCCAAGGCGCTGCACCACAATGGTCGCCGTAAGGGGCATGCCTTTGTGGCGGTCAACTGTGGGGCCATCCCGGAAACCCTGCTGGAAAGTGAACTGTTCGGTCACACCAAGGGGGCCTTTACCGGCGCGGTGCGGGACAAGATCGGCAAGTTTGAGGCTGCCAATCACGGCACCATCTTTCTGGATGAGATCGGCACCATGCCGATGCATCTGCAATCTAAGCTGTTGCGGGTACTACAGGAACAGGAAGTAGAGCGGGTCGGTTCCACCAAGCCGATTAAACTGGATGTACGGGTAATTTCCGCCACCAATGCCGATCTTGAAGAACAGGTTCGTCTGGGCAGTTTTCGGGAGGATCTGTTTTACCGCTTGAATGTCATTCCACTGCAGTTACCGCCCCTGCGTGATCGACGTGAAGACCTGCTGCCGCTGGTCAGTCACTTTCTGGACAAGTTTTGCCATCTGATGGGGCGTCCGTTGATGACCCTCAGTAAGCCGGCACTGGATGCCCTTGAGCGCTACCGGTGGCCCGGCAATGTACGTGAATTGGAAAACGTGGTGGAACGTCTGGTGGCGCTGACTGAACAGGACGCCATTGGACCGGATGATCTGCCCTCTGAGATCACTGAAGCCTCAAGCCCCCCGAAAGGGGCCTGTCTGGATCTGTCACCGGAAGGGATCGATATGCCGGCTGCCATTGAAGAGCTGGAATGTAAGATGATTGCCAAGGCATTGCAGATGAGCAATGGGGTAAAGGCCAGGGCCGCTGCCCTGCTGGGCTTGAACCGGACAACCTTGGTGGAGAAGATGAAACGGTTGGGTATGTAAAGCAGTCTTACGTAAAGTAAACTTAAAACGGCGCCTCCGATAGGGAAGCGCCGTTTTGGTTTATGGTTTGTCAATCAGGTTGTAGATTCTGCTCCAGTCTGTCTGGGTGATTGTGTCAATGGTAACACGGAAATTTGAGAGCGAATCTTTTGATGCAGCCGGTAGTTTATTGTAGCGCTCCTGAATATCCTCAAAACTTCTGATCATAACGAATTGAATTGCCGTACGTGGAACTTTGGGGCTGATAAGGCCTGGATTCAGCCGGACTATCGGTTTGCAGCCCGGTGTACCGTGTGGTACGTTGCCTTGTCCCCAGGAGTCATTGTATCTATTTAAAAAACAGGCAGGCATCTCCCTCTCTTCTGGCCTGAGTGACGTTAACTGCTGTTGATACATGGCCCGTACTTTTTTTATGCTATCCGGCAGATTGTTTCGACTGGTGTAATATGTTGTATTGATCTCGTATTCCAAGGTGTTGATCAGCGCTTTGATGAACTGCTCACGTCCCACAGGCAGGAATGGCTGTACCCCTTTTCGTGAAATCAGTACAAATATTGACTGTGGTGCTCCTTCAGGCGTCACCTGTCTGGCATAAATGGGGAATCGCTGCAGTTCTCCCACCTGTTGCGGTTCGGTAATGAATTGCTCTAGCGGGCGGATGGGGGATGGCCCGTTTGTCCAGTTTTTGCCTCTTAACAGATCTTCAAGGTTGTTCACAGTAATGTGGTACTGTCTGGTCTCGTGGTCAGGCTGCCATTCAGTCGTCGACACGCCATTTTTCTTCACTTTGCGTTCGTACAGTTTGAAGCAACCGGCAAGAATCTGGCCCCTGAGGGGGTGCTTCTTTGAAAAGGAGTCTGATGCGTCATACACGTCATCAATAGCTCTGCCAAGCCGCGGTGCGCATCCTCTGGGTGGGTTCAGGGATGGTGCCTCCTTAATAATGGCCGAAATATCAAGCAGTTTTTTTTCAAACAGCTTGATGTCGCCGGATTTTATACCGTACCCCTTGGTAATCGTGTTGACAGAGGAGAAATTGGTGGCCTCATCTTTTTTCCACCCACTGACCAGCAGATGCGACATGTCGTGTGGCGGAAAACCGCCGATGCGGTATATGAAAGACTTCCCTTCAGTTGCATGGGAACTGTCGGCTTGATCAGGCTCTTGAGTAGCTCTTTTCGTCGGTGCAGGCGTACTTCGCTCATATGGCGGAGGGGAAGATTTCCTGGGGGCAACACTGTTTTGTGCTGGTTGAGAGGATTGTTTTTGTGTGAGTAGGCTGACACATTGCTGTACCTCATCCGGATCATCCAGCAGCAGACTGCAGCAGGAACGTGCTTTCCCTTTCTTTGTGGTACAAATTCCGACAGCATCATGCACCGAAGCGGCTGGCGCCAGCCCGGTGCATGAGAATACCAGTAGTGCGGCTGTCAGGCATATTCCCAACCTGTTCACGTTCATACATGCTCCTTAACATATTAATTTGATGATTTAGTGTTAATAGCCGTTATTCACTCGGGCTGTGTTTAGTTGGCCGGGCGTTGCTTTCTGACCCGGAAGGTGGCCCTGAAGGTAGCTGCCTTGATCCCTTCCTCGGTTACAATTTCTGTCATCCCCTCAATATCACGTTCATCCTGGCTGACGACTCGGGCTTCAGCCCGGACAACTCCCCAACGCACCGGCGCATGAAACTCCAGACCCAGCTTGATGGTCACAAAATCAGTTCCTTCCGGCAGCAGGCTCTTGATTGCCATGGCCAGAGCCGTATCAGCCAGTGACACCACTGCACCACCATGCATCAGCCCCTTGCCCTGACAGAGGGCAGCCTTAAACGGCATGGTCAGCAGCGCCTTGCCGTTTTTTGCCTCATGGATGGTCATGCCCAGAAATTCCTCGAATGGTGCAGTGGCGATCCATTCCGGCAACTGAAACGGCAGTTCTTTATCCTGGTTAACCGGAAGGTCATAGATCTCTTCAAACATGGCAGCTCCTGTGTTTTTTCACTCTTTACTCTTCATCCTTCAACCTTGCTTTCCTATCCCCAAATCCCTGCAATCGGTTTGCCGCAACTAGCGCAGGCACCGTCTTGCAGATTAAGCCGGGTAACCGTGTAGCCACTGCGTCCAATTACCACTGATCCACAGCCGGGACAGACCGTCTGCTCACGCCCGTTGGCAACATTGCCTTCGTAGATATACCGCAAACCGGCCCGGTCACCTGCCTCCAGTGCCCGCTCAAGCGAGCTGAACGGGGTAGGGGGATGATCCAGCATCTGATGGCAGGGAAAGAAGCGTGAAACATGCCAGGGGGTGTCCGGTCCCAATTCGTCGGCAATAAAGCGCGCGATGCCGTTTAACTGTTCTGCATCATCATTTTCTCCCGGTATCACCAGCGTCGTGATCTCAATCCAGATGCCACGCCTGCGGTAGTCTCTGATGCAATCCAATACCTCATTCAGCTGTGCGCCGCAGACTCTGCGGTAGAAGTTATTGGTAAACCCCTTCAGGTCGATGTTGGCGGCATGCAGCACCGGCGCAATCATGCCTAATGCTTCACTGCTGATGTAGCCGTTGGTGACAAAGATGTTGTAGAGACCGGCTTCTGCTGCAAGATGGGCGGTTCCTAGGGCGTATTCAAACCAGACCGTTGGCTCAGTATAGGTGTAGGCAATAGAGCGGCAGCCTTCAGCAACAGCACGTTGCACCAGTTCTTCTGCAGGGATCTGGCGGCCTGGCATCCGGCCGGTTCCCTGGTCATCGTACTGGGCAATATCGGCATTCTGGCAATGCAGGCAATGGAAGTTGCATCCTACAGAGGCTACAGAATAGCAGCGGGAACCGGGCAAGACGTGGTTCAGCGGTTTTTTTTCGATGGGATCGATATGCTCTGCCACAAGCAGCCCGGAGACTAGTGAGTAGAGCTGGCCGCCACGGTTTTTGCGAACCCGGCAGATGCCGCGGCCACCTTCGGCAATGGTACAATGGTGACGGCAGAGGTTGCATCGGACAGCAGCATGTTCAATGCTATCAAAACAGACGGCTTTTTCCATAAAAATGTTCCAACCCCTTGCAGGAATACGGTTTACTGGTATATCTATACCCGATAGTCAGCTGAATGCAAACCTGCTGGCAATTTCATCTGTTGGAGCGACCTATGCGCAGACGAAGCACCCTGCAGATATCCCTGGTTCTGATTGGCGGCATGCTGGCCCTTGGTGGCTGTGGTAAAAAGGATGATCGGCACGTCTATAAAAACAAACAGGACTGTCTGGATGACTGGGGCAATGATCCTAAAAACTGCGAAGAGATGAAGCAGGGGGATCGCAATTACAGCCACGGTTATTTCTATGGCCCCCGTTTTACTACGGGACGAACCTATGCTGGTCAGGGCAGCCGTTCCATACGAACCGTTTCGGTTTCTCGGGGCGGGTTCGGCAGTCTTTCCTCCTTCCACTCTTCCTTCGGAGGCTAAGTAGATGCAACGGATTGTCCGTCCTCCCCGTATAAACTGGCAACAGAGTGTTGAATCCCAGGGCATGTCCTATCACACCATTGATGATGAGCCGTACTGGGATGAGACCGCCTGTTACCGTTTTGACCGGGCCGAGATAGACCTGTTGGAAAATGTCACCAATGAACTGCAGGAACGTTGTATTGAAGCTGCCCAGTATGTGATTGATAAAGACCTGTTTGACAAGCTGCAGATTCCGGCCCATGTGGTGCCGTTGATTGTTGATTCATGGGATAAGGATGAACCTTCTCTGTATGGACGTTTTGATCTGGCCTATGACGGTCATACGCCGCCAAAACTGCTGGAATACAATGCTGATACCCCTACATCACTGCTGGAGGCCAGCGTAATCCAATGGTTCTGGCTGAAAGACCTCTATCCTGATGCAGATCAGTTCAACTCGATCCATGAGCGGTTGATTGAGGCATGGAAGGGGATGGGAATCTCTTCAACCGTTCACTTTGCCTGCGTGGCTGATGCGCCGGAGGATTTTGGTAATCTGGAATACCTGCGTGATACGGCAATACAGGCTGGTTTGAGCACTTCACAGCTGTTTATGAACGATATCGGTTTTGAAGAGGTGGAAGGTCGCTATGTCGATTTGGATGACCAGCCGATTGATTGCATGTTTAAACTGTATCCCTGGGAATGGCTGGTGAATGAGTATTTTGGCCGTAAACTGGCAACAGCCCGGATGCAGCTGATTGAGCCGGCCTGGAAGATGCTGCTCTCCAACAAGGGGCTGCTGGCGGTCA
>Ga0074197_1002398_pt1 | contig 13120 bp, 9 predicted proteins | sample EPASupsiteSAE305_FD_64526 | JGI IMG/M metagenome (GOLD analysis project Ga0074197, IMG submission 64526) | Bioremediated contaminated groundwater microbial communities from EPA Superfund site, New Mexico - SAE3-05 reassembly with SPADES | ecosystem: Environmental > Aquatic > Deep subsurface >...
AAGGTGCGCGGCGCGCCGGTTGATCAGCAATTGACCGAAATCGTCTCGTTGGTGCGCTACGCGCTCGGCATGGATGAGGTGCTGGAACCGTTCGGCGCCCGCGTCGAGCAGCGCTTCAACCTCTGGATCGGCCGCCAGAAGAAGGCGGGCCGGGAGTTCACCGAGGAACAATGGCGCTGGCTCAAGGCCATTGCCCAATTTATCGCCGCCAATGTCGAGATTGAACCGCAGGATTTTATGGTGGTGCCCACCTTTGCCGACCAGGGCGGGCTGTTGAAGGCGAGGGAGGTTTTTGGTGGTGAGCTTACGGCTCTGATGGATGAATTACAGATGGTTTTGGTGGCTTGATGAGTTTTGATTTATCACTGGGGTGGATTACGGCAAGGTTTGCAGACGTTTCCTCATATGTTCAAAGAGGAAAATCACCAAAATATTCAGACAAAACGACTTATCCCGTTATTAACCAGAAATGTATTCGCTGGCACGGTATTGAATGCCAACATCTCAAATTCATACAAGAAAGTCAGTGGGAGGGACTTTCTGGAGAGCGTTTTCTACAGGAAGGTGACCTGCTTTGGAATTCAACAGGGACTGGCACCATAGGTAGGGCTTGCCTATTCAGAACAGCATATGTCACCAAGGCTGTTGTTGATAGCCATGTAACGATAGTGCGTCTTCCGAAAGGAATGATGTCCCCTGAATATGTATTTTACTATGTCATGTCGCCGTATATTCAAAAAGAAATTGAGAATATGCAGGCCGGATCGACAAATCAGGTGGAGCTAGGTTTATCGGTAATCCTCTCAAAACTTATTCCTATCGCCCCCTTCAACGAACAAAAGCGGATTGTCGACAAAATCGAGCGGTTGTTCAGCAACCTTGACGAGGGCGAGGCTCTGCTCAAACAGGTGCAAAAACAACTTGCCACCTATCGCCAATCCGTCCTCAAAGCCGCAGTCACCGGCGAACTGACCAAAGACTGGCGCGAGGCCAACAAAGATCGCCTCGAATCCGGCGAAGCCCTCCTCCAACGCATCCTCAAATCCCGCCGCGAGAATTGGCAGGGGCGGGGGAAATACCAGGAGCCAGTTGCTCCAGATACCTCAAAACTGCCTAAATTGCCGATGGGATGGGTGTGGGTTTCTCCGGATCAAGTCAGTTTAATGTTTGGCAATGGACTCTCCAAAAAACCCGCGAATCATGAAACGAAATATCCGATTTTAAGAATATCAGCAGTGAGACCAATGTCCGTCAACACTTCAGATATCCGTTTTTACGAACCAACCGATAATGAAAAGCTGGATAATTTTTGGGTAGAAAAAGGCGATTTGCTTTTCACCAGATATAATGGCTCCGACCATCTTGTTGGAGTCTGTGGTTTGTATACTGCCAATCACCGCGTTCTACATCCAGACAAGATCATCAAATTGAGGACGATTGATTTTGACAATGACTCTTGCAGGAATTATCTGGAACTGTGCCTTAATGCTGGAGAAAGTAGAGCATTCATAAAACGGAATATCAAAACAACCGCTGGTCAACAAGGTATAGCGGGGAGCGATTTAAAACTAACGCCTATTCCTCTTGCGGCACCAGAAGAACAATCTGAAATTGTTAATATCGTTGAAGAAAAGCTCTCCCAGATCGACGCCCTCGAAATCTGGTGCGCAACCGAACTCACCCGCAGCGCCACCCTCCGCCAGTCGATCCTGAAAGACGCCTTCTCCGGCCGCCTCGTCCCCCAGGACCCGGCAGACGAACCGGCCAGCGAGCTTCTCAGGCGCATCCAGGCGCAGAAAGCATCCCTGAGCAAACCCAAAACAGCAAAAAGAAGAACAAAGGCCACAGCATGACCGAACGCGATTACTCCTCCCTGGTGGCCAAGGTCTGGAACTATGCCCATGTGCTCCGCGACCAGGGCATCTCCTACGGCGATTATGTCGAGCAGATCACCTATCTCCTCTTTCTCAAGATGGACGAGGAGCGTAGCGCGCTGCTCGGCGAGCCGTCGATCATTCCCCCTGCCCATCGCTGGGGGCAGCTGGCCAACCGGGACGGCGATGACCTGGAGAAGCAGTATCGTGAATCCCTGATGGCCCTAGGCAAGGAGCCCGGCCTGATAGGCACGATCTTCAAAAAAGCGCAAAACAAGCTCACCGACCCGGCCAAACTTAAGCGGATCGTCAGCCTGATTGGCAGTGAAGGCCCGTGGATCGGCATCGGCGTGGACATTAAAGGGCAAATCTACGAGGGCTTGCTGGAACGGAACGCCTCGGAGGTTAAATCCGGGGCCGGCCAGTACTTCACGCCGCGCCCGGTGATCGATGCCATCGTCAAATGCATCCAGCCCCAGGTGGGCGAAACCCTTTGCGACCCGGCCTGCGGTACCGGCGGCTTTCTGCTCTCGGCCTATGATTTCATGAAAACCCAGACCCACGACCGCGACAAGCTGCGACGGTTGCGGCATGACTCCTTTTCCGGCGTTGATATTGTCGATGAGGTGGTCCGCCTCTGCGCCATGAACCTCTATCTGCACGGCATTGGCAACGGCGGCAGCCCGGTGCGGCAGGGAGATGCCCTGGCCGCGGCCCCGAGCGAACGGTTTGATGTGGTGCTGACCAATCCACCCTTCGGCAAAAAAAGTAGTTATAAGGTGGTGGGCGAAGACGGCCAGGTCACCACCGAACGGGAAAACTACGAACGGGAAGACTTCAAGTTCACCACCTCGAACAAGCAGTTCAACTTTCTCCAGCACATCATGACCATCCTGGAGACCCACGGTCGGGCCGGCGTGGTCATGCCGGACAACGTGCTGTTCGAGGCCGGCCGCGCTGGGGAGGGCATCCGCAAACGGCTGCTGGAACAATTCAACTTCCACACCCTGCTGCGCCTGCCCACCGGCATCTGGTACAGCCAGGGCGTCAAGGCAAATGTCCTCTTTTTCGATAAACGGCCCGCTTCCAAAACGGTGCAGACCAAGGAACTGTGGATCTATGATTTCCGCACCAACATTCATTGCACGCTGAAGACCAATCCGCTCAAACGCGGTGATCTGGATGATTTCGTCAAATGTTATGTGGAGAAGAAAGAGACTGAACGCTTCAAGCGCTTCACCTACGACGAACTCATCGGGCGGGACAAACTCAATCTCGATATTTTCTGGCTGAAGGACAATAGCCTCCAGGATGTCGACAGCCTGCCGCCGCCTAACATCATTGCCGCTGAAATCGTCGAGAATCTGCAGGCAGCTCTGGAACAATTCACCGCTGTGGCTGAAGAGTTGGCAAGCTCCGAGTCACCTCCTCCTGGAGAATGAAGGCGCAATGCAGAATGACCCTAGGAGGGAACGAATGGCCCTACGTTACTTCACCAAGGATTTTTTTCGTCAGGATCCCGAACGGCTTACTTCTGCAAGTTGACCATACGCCATGATGACGGACCATGAATCGCTTCTCTGCATTACGGAGGGTGGCCGCCTCTGGTGGCTGCTGAAGGATGCTCTTCGCCTCGGAGCCGGATTCATGTCTGGTCGTGATGACCAGACGCTGGAGACCTTGCTGCGGGCGCCCGATCACCGTATCCTGGTGAACGAACAAATCTTGTTCGGCGCTTTCGACAATGCCCGGTTGACGATAGAGCGACCGTTGACGTTAGAGCGTGATGGGGATTGCTATGTCGATGTCGAAGGTTTTTTGGAATGGTTTTCGCTATACATAGTGAAGACCAAAGCGGAGACCTTATTCCCAAGCGAACTCGCAAGTGTGGTCAGAAGGGCCAATTCCAAGGCAGCGGCACCAAAGTCGCCAATCGCCAACCAGGAGTTTGAGAGTCTGACGCTTGCTTTTGAGGACTGGTTTGACAAAAATCTGGAGGATCTACCAGAAACCATACGCCAGCGTGTTGAGCGGGACTTTTCTCTGATACCATGGGGAGATCTTTCTGCCGCTCAGCGGCGACACTTAGCGCTTCAAATGGATTATCAGCACGACCCTGCCACAGAGCAGGAACGACAGTTCTGGTGGGATTTTTTCGCTCGTAGGGACGAACTGCAGGCAGAGATTGCAAAATGGAAGTCCGCAGCTACACCGACTGCCAGCGATATTTCATTGCAGGAATCTCGACTCAAGAAATTGCAGCAGGAATTTGACCGTATGGAATTGCAGCAAAGGCATGCGCGTGGTGATTATTATCCTGAGCGAAAGGGCCTTGATGCTGACAAGGTATCAACACCAATAACAACTGATTACATCGCCTTCCCGAAGGCCATGAATCTTCTGCGCGAAAAATGGCAGGCGACACCGGAAGAATTGGCGGCATGGATTTTCTTGGGATCAGAGGAAGGTGGGATTGCAGCCTATCATAATGCCAATGAGGTCAGTCCGCCTCCGAGGTTTTTCTTTGGTTATTTTCATGATCGCGAGGACTATCTGGCTCCACTCATGGCGAGCTGGTTTCGGCAGGACGATATCGATCGATTTGAACCGACAGAGCGCTACCTAACCGGCACAGCACTGATTGAACGCTGGAGTAAGCAGCCCGGCCTCCATCCCGAAGCCTTCATCCGTGCGAAGATCACCGAGTCACGCCTGCTGGATATGCACCCGACTTTTGGTGGCACGGAGGCTACTTTCGGCGAAAATCATGGACACTTCCCGCCATTGTCGGCCGGACTGTTCGCGATGAGCTACGTTGAGCGGATCGAAGCCGAAGACGGTCTCGATTCTGCCCCGGTTCTACCCAATTCCGATGCTGAACCTGTCCAAGACGGTGCAGACAAAAAAGGAGGGAGGCCGAAAGGCCCGCTGGCAGAAGCTGTTACAATGGCATACCTCCATTTCCATGCAGTTGGCAATGTGGAAATCCTCAAGCCTGGCAATACCCGGTCTTTCCTGAAAAGTTTTAACAAGCTGGTAAAAAACGAGACCCCGTTGGTGGAGTTTGGGAATCGGAATATTGCTGACGACATCGGCGAGCGCATAAAGGATGTGAAAGTACCCCGTGAAGGGAAATGTTTCGTCACAACGCACGACCGGCTAGAAGGTAGGAAAATCAACCCTGGCATAAGATACAGCCAAGAAGCGATTGCAAAATTACTTACCGCTTTGAGAAAAAAATACCCCATTCTTTCCTGAAAAACCCATTCCATAACCGGGGTTTCGGAATCCTCGAACCGGGGTTATGGAATATCGGACATGGTCAAACCACCTCAAAGCTCACGGATTACCCGTGGGCGTCACTACACGAGGTGATCTACCATGCAACACCATTCTCTTCCCGCAACCGGTTATCTCCGGTTGACCCAAATCGTCGGCGATAAAAAGGCCGGCATCGCCGCAATCTTCCCTGTTTCAAAAAGTACCTGGTGGCAGGGCGTCAAGTCCGGCCGCTACCCCCAACCCGTGAAGCTCTCGGAGCGCTGTACCGCATGGCGAGTCGAAGATATTCTTGCTTTGATCGAACAAGCGGCGAGGGGGTAGGGCTATGCCTCACGAGACAGTTTTTCCAACTGAACCTATGGAAGCCGGTAAAGGCGGCGAAGGCGGTGATCTTCAGATCGCCAATACCGATTTTGTGACTGCGGTGTTCCCGCTCCTACCTGAAGGCGCTTTTGCTGCAATGTGCTCGAATAGCGGCGACCCTAGTCTGGGCGGATGGGTTGAAACCAGCACCGGCAATCATCAAGGGGGGACAATTGACCTCGTTGATACAGCTCTTGTTGGTAAGTTCGAACAACCGGTGGAAGTGTCCTGCGTAACCTCAGATAAAGTGCAGCTGGCAAAGACCATGAAGGTTGATCCTGCGACCGGGGATATTGTGAAAGAACCTGCCGGCCTGATGACCTCGGGAACTATCGAGACCGTCAAGATAACTTCTCCTGAAGGTTTTTCCCGATTCTTACGGTCTCGTGAAAAGAATCAGGCACTTGTGCACGGGATATGTGGACATAAAAAGGCATTAGTCGTTACCAAGAGCAAGCTGGATTCTCTCAAGGCGAATAGACCGGCTGATGCAATGCCTGTTATTGCCCGGTCAAAAGAACATCTTTTTTATTCTGATGGTCCTGGCGTCATTATGTTTGACCATGACAAGCCACGAGATAATTCAATTGCAATATCTGGCGCGGCATTGGATCAATATAAGCCAGACGATCTGTTAAATATTCTGGCCACAATCCACCCGGCAATAACGATAGCGGCAAGCGTGTCAAGTCCCAGTACATCGGCCTGCATTTTTGATCATGAGGGTAAAGAGCTTCGTGGTGAAGGTGCAGGCAGTCACACATATTTGTTTGTCGAAAACGCGACCGATATACCACGTTTTTTAGCTGTCATTGGCAAACGCCTTGTTATGAACGGATATGGTAGAATTGAAATATCCCGATCCGGTACGCTGCTATACCGAACGCTGATTGATCTTGTTGTTGGCAGCCCCGAGCGTGTGGATTACGTGGCCGGAGCACTCTGCAAAGATGGTCTTGAGCAGCGCCTCCCTGCTCCGACCATTCGCAATGGTACCCTGTTGGACACCTCTACCTTGGCCGACCTTTCTCCTGAAGAAGAAAGCCACTATGCCAAGATTATTGATGAGTTGAAAGCACAGGCCCGACCTTCTCAGGAACAGATTAGGGAAGAGTACCTTACTCTGGAGGCAGGAAAGCTATCTGCCGAAAATAAAATCAGCCTTGATGATGCCAGGCAGGTAGTCCTTTCCCGGCAGGATCATGTTCTGGCTGATGCCGACCTGCTGTATTTCGCTCACATGAAGGGTAATGCTGTTTCTGTTGCCGATGTGTTCAATGATCCTGTCGGCTTCAACGGTAAGTCGCTGGCTGATCCACTTGAGCCTGATTACGACGGCGGCAGTCTAACGAAAGCAAAGTTCTACTGGAACGCTGGAAATCGGCCAATGGTCAGGTCATATGCGCATGGTATGACTGAATATCGGTTTGAGAGAAATGCACCGACGGATTCTTGCTTCGAAGAAGATATTGCCAATTTATTGGAACGGGTCAAAACCGATTGCGGAGCTCCATTTGAACCGGAAGTTATAAAAATGCTGGCCTGGCTCAAGGGCAACGACAAGTCCCGTTTTATGCAGGTTCGGGATTCGATCAAACGGGCAAATAGTGCTGTCATAATTAGTGAAGTCGATAGAGATATCCGCCTTTATCGTAAGAGAAATTCTTTTCAGTCTTCACAGTCTTCATCTTATTCATTATCAGGCACTTATCCTTCATGTAAGTCTTCATTAAAGAACAAAAACCTTCATTTTCAGGATGTTTTGGTAACCCAGGATGAAAATGGGAACGATGATCTTGTTGTGGAATCAAAGGCGGCATTCTTGATTGCCGAAGAATTACGCGGGAGGTTTGCCTATGATGTGTCTGGCATGCGTTGGTATCGGTACAGTGGTTGTCAATGGGTACCATGCATACAGACTGAACTTGATACAGCCGTAACTGAACTCCTTTATGCCGGCGCGGGCGCCCTTGGCTTCAAAAATTCATATCAATCCGGAGTGGCTTCGCTTCTGCTCAAGGGTGGTCATAATCAGTTGGCCGTTAAACGAGACGGTATGATCCCTTTCCAGAATGGCCTGTTTGATTCAGGACAAAAAACCTTACAGCCCATAAACCCGGAGAATGCATTCACCTGGGTGTTGCCGTTTGATTATACGGCATCGGCCGAGTGTCCAAACTTCCTGGAGTGGTTGCATGTTGCCGTTGATGGGGACACGGAGACGGTTAAATTGTTACAGGCATGGATGAACGCACTCCTGACCGGCAGGCCGGATTTGCAGGTGTTTCTGCATCTCATCGGCCCCGCAGGAACGGGGAAGAGTACCTTTGGCCGCCTCGTATTTATTTTGGTTGGCAATGACAATGCAACGACAACAACCCTTAAACAGCTTGAGACGAACAGGTTTGAGGCCGCCGGTATTTATGGCAAACGTCTTGTAGCAATCGAAGATGCTGACAAATATGGTGGATCAGTAAGTGTTTTGAAGGCAATGACAGGACAAGATCCTTTACGGCTTGAGCGAAAAAATCAGCAGCAACAAGGGGCGTTCATTTTTAATGGTCAAACCTTGATGATGAGCAACGAGCGGTTGGCAACGACTGACTATACTTCAGGCATTGAGCGCCGAAGAATCACTGTTGAGTTCAAAAGGCGGATCACAGATGAAGAAAAGAAAGAGTGGCGAGATCGCGGTGGCGAAGAAGTTATTCTATACGGAGAGGCACCCGGAATTATTAATTGGGCGCTAAGCCTTTCTCGCGAAGAAGTTACATCTATTTTTAAGGGGATGCCTGAGCGGATCAGTCAGGCAAATTTCAAGGCGGCACGACACAATAATCCGATTCTTGACTGGATGACCGAGAGTTTAATCCCCGACCATGCCGCACAAACCAAGATAGGAAATAAGAAAAAAATAAAAGGTTTTAACGGTGAAGATGTTTTCGAGGGCTATGACCTCTGTCTATATCCTAACTACTTGACATGGTGTCTTGCTTCTGGACGGGAGGCCGTCTCTTTACAACGCTTTTCAGCCACATTGATAGATGCGGCACATACAATCGGAATTGAGGCAAAAAAGCTACCAAGGGCCTCAGATGGAGTAAAAATTCAAGGATTGAGAATCAGGGGAGAGCAGGAACCATTATTTGACTATGAAAAATTTCAGAAACCCATGAACACCGGACTGAACGGTAACATGCCGATAATGAAGGAAATGAACACTGTGAACACCTTGAATCATATCCCTAAACCAAAGATGCCTATGCCACTTTTTTCCATGGAGGATGCCAATGCAGAATTCTTTTAGGTTCATCCACTCTCTTCATGGGAAGGGCATTTCTGTCTTATTGGTAGGCGATCTATTGAAGGTCGAGCCGAAGGCACTGCTCACTGACGAGATCAGGACGGAAATAAAAAAACGTAAGGTGAAACTCATCGAGGCATTGTCGAGAGTTGAGCCCGCCGTTTTGGGCGAGGGTAATCAGGCCTTACGTGCGTCATGCTGGCATTGCCTTTATTACGATGGTGCCGGTTCGTCTTGGCCGGGGATGTGCCGATTCTTTGAGCAGATCGGACAAGAAGCAAAAGAAATTGATTTTAAAGTGGTCGACCCGGACAAAGGGTGTCGATTCTTTCAGGCCGAGTCTTTTTTCTTTCGTGAAAGGTTCGGCGACACCGATGCTTGGCGTGACCAAGGTGAACACCTACCCTCTTTTGCTTTACTGGGATGATATGATCGAAGCGGCGCGGGCGGCGGGCAACTGACAAGGGGTTTCCATGGCGGTTTCCACGGTTTGGTATCCAAGCTGGTATCCACCGTTTTAAACTTTGTTTCCACCGAGGTTACCAAGGTCTGGTTACCACCTTGGTTAACAGGGTTTCCGAGCTGGTTTCAGCCTTTGGTTTCAACCCAAAAGGAGGTACGCACCTGGTTCGCACCTTTGGTTAGTGCTTTGGTTAGCGCCGACAAGACACGTCAGGAAAAAATAAGGCGTGAACAGATAAATATCATAAAAACAGAATGTTATGGTGGATGATGAGTGGAAATTATGCAATGCAATACGCAATGCAATACGCAAAGGTACGCAGCTCAGTTCGCACTCTACAGCCCCGATGGTTTATTGACCATGATGTAATCAAGATAACCCTAAATACCAGCGAACCATCAATTTATTTTTATAAATCATCAGTGAAAATGAAATACACCCTCGAAGAATTACAGGCGCGCCGATATTGCGGAGCGCGAACCGGGAAAGGGGCGCCATGCATGCTGCGGTTGGATATTTACGAAATGGCAGTTGCGCTGCATCGGCCGGGGATCGTAGTAATGAGTTGAGGTACGAAGCTGACAACGGAACCCTCCAACAACAGATGGATAGCCATATTTCAACCCGCACAGTTTCCGAAATACTCTGGTTCAACTTGGCCAGGAGATGTGCAAAACCCCGGAACAGTTCAAGGCATGGAGCCAGAATCTCGGGCATGAAAAAGTATTGACGACCTTTCTGAGTTATGGCGAGGTAGGATGTCAGCGTCAGGGGGAAATAATACGGGGCTTTGCGAGTCAGCAAGAGGCTCATGCAACCGGATGCCAAAGACATTGCCGAGGCTGTATTTAAAAGATTGCGCGGGGCTGGTGTTAACGTGCAAGCCTGAATTACCTGGTCTGTGTGAAGCCTGTAGATGCGCCTCATGACCATCCTGCGGGCGGTTATCACTCTGTCGGTCATGAATTATCCACTACCAGGCATTCGGTTTTCAAGTTAGGATTTATTGAAAGAAGATTGACCGGTGAGCTTAAGGTAATGTTACTTTGACCACAATTTCTCCGCCGCTTCTAGTCTTTGTCTTTTTACTTTGTCGTTTCATGAATATAAACTAGATTAATTTTTAACATTCTGGAATTATATATTTTTTACTAGGGCTGTGGGGTGTCTATCTAACGCCTAGCTTGGCAAAGCTATACTGTTATGCGAACCGAAGAGAAGGACAATAGATTTCGGAAGCGGCAGTCATTACAGCCACAATACCTACAATGGAGGAGAACGAAACATGGCCACCGAAAGGCGCTTTACGCTCGACAAGGACGGTTTTGAAGAAGTCAGTATCGAATACGGCATGGTGGACGGCAACGCATATACGGCCGGGTGCTCAGGGGGACGCTCCGATTGCTGCACCAGAACCTGCTCGCGCGGAGCGAACTTCGTTCCTAGTGCAGAAGCCTGGGAGCAGTTCCTAGCTATTGAAGGGGGGCAGGTCCAGTACTGATTCCTCTCTCGAAGGAAGCTGTTGATAGGTAATGCGTGGGAGAAATCCTACGCCTTACCTTCCTTACCGTCAAGGAGTGGTGGGAAAATGGATTCACGCACAACTAGGCCGTATCTACGTGATGGCGTTGACGTCTATGTTACCGATAATTCACATAACGTGACGTTTGTTTTTTTGTCTACACGTAAGCGTATAGCAGTTAACTGTCAACCTGACCTAACGCGTCTACTGGCGTTTTGCGATGGCACAGCTACCATAGAAGAGCTTGCCAACCGCACCGCCGAACCAGCAAAAGGTATGGCCTTCTTACGGTACTTGATTTCAAATAACGTATTGGTGGACGCTCGTTGGTTTGAAAATTTGCGTTTGCCTGATGTTTATAAAGATCGCATTAAAAAGCAGTTGTACTTTCTTATGGACATGGTCGCTTCTGCGTCAAAAGTTGAGCAGGTCCAGATGAAAATCATGAATACACGTGTAGCCATCGTCGGTGTGGGAGGTGTGGGGAGCTGGATTACGACAGAACTGGCAATGATGGGCTTCACCAGATTTCTGCTCGTGGATTACGGCAATGTGTCTGCAAGTGACGCGACGAGACATTCTCACTTCAAGAGATCTGGGGTTGGCATGAGTAAGGTACAATTCTATGCGGATGTGCTTAAGGGATTGGCCAGCGAGATTCGTGTGGATGTGTCACAGACAGTTCTAAGTAACAACACCGACATGGATAAACTATTTCATGGCGTAGATATAATAATAAATGCTGCTGACGAACCATATATTGGCTACACAAGCATAGCATTGTCTCGTTTTTGCATTAAAACCGGCAAGATTATGTATGTGGCCGGTGGCTTTGATGCCCATCTTGGTTGCCTCGGAGAACTCATTGTGCCAAAAGTGACGCCTTGTGCAGATTGTTATGCTACATACTTCCGCAATGTCCTCAAAAAATGGAAGCCGGCCGTGCATCCAATAGAGAACAGAACGCACGGTTTCGGTGGTTTGGCGAGCTTGGCTGTCTTTTCGGCCTCCTCTGCCGCCCTGTCTCTGCTTCGATATCTCGTTGATTCGGCATGCACTCAAGGAGGGCGAGGGGAGTTCAAGTTTACGGATTACTCCCTTGATTCCTTCGAGGTTAAAAGGGATCCGACATGCCGACACTGCGCATGATAGCTCCGGATCGGAAATACAGGCTTCGGCCGTCTGTGAGTCTGGTCCCTACGGAAGACGAATCAATCATCGAATTTTTCCAGTCCAACACAAGGAGAACGGTCCATCTCAGAATTGCATCTCAAGAGTATTATGACCTCATTGCCAAATTGGACGGCAAGGTCTCACTTACAGATGCGATAGCTTCAGTAAGCGCTGATCGTGCCTTTGTTGCTCGCGCAGCTAGTTTTTGCGACTATTTGTATGAGCGATGCATGCTTGAAGATGCAGATCTAGCAGCCGAGGTCGTACGTAGCCATGTGTACCGCACCCTCAACTTTCTAGCAGACTATTTTCCGAGCCATAATTTGCTTGGTTGCTGTGAACGCTTGGCAGAAAGTACAGTTCTGATAGTTGGTTGCGGAGCGGTTGGAAGCTGGGTTACTCTTCAACTGGCTCAGATAGGCATCGGGGGTTTCGTACTGGTGGATACAGATGTTGTTTCTAGCGACAACCTAAATAGGTCTCTGTTTTCTGTTGAGCATGTTGGCGCCAAGAAGACCGTAGCGCTTAGCCGCATGATCAAGGATGTTAACGAAAACGCGAGGCTGAATATAGTTGATGCCTTAATCGATTCTGAAGGTGCATTTATCGATATTTTGTCAGGTAATCCGAAAGTTAATCTTGTCATTAACTGTTCGGACGACCCGAATGTAGATAAGACCTCATCCTGGATCTTCAGGCCACTGATGGACTCCGGCACACCTCATATTTTGGCCGGGGGATACAATCTGCACCTCAGTCTGGTAGGACCGACGATCCTTCCTTACAAGACTGCGTGTTTTGAGTGTATTCGACTTGGATTGGAGGATGCGGCGCCTGATGATCTCCGTGGAATTCGCAAACTAGCTAGACCTAGGAGAAATATTGGCAACGTGGCACCATTAGCTGGGATTGCTTCCTCGTTCACCGTAAGTGAAGCTCTGAGATGCCTCTTGGCCGATGGTCGCCTCTCTCCGTACATGGTAAACAAGCGCGCGGAATATAACTTCATGACACAGGAACTGAGGTGTACTGAATTCAAAAGGCGCCCAGATTGCTCTTGGTGTGGTAATGCATACCGGGACAAGAACCTAGCGCATAACAATGGATTACACGCGGACGCCGATGAAGCCTCCCGCCGG
>Ga0074197_1002399_pt1 | contig 13118 bp, 11 predicted proteins | sample EPASupsiteSAE305_FD_64526 | JGI IMG/M metagenome (GOLD analysis project Ga0074197, IMG submission 64526) | Bioremediated contaminated groundwater microbial communities from EPA Superfund site, New Mexico - SAE3-05 reassembly with SPADES | ecosystem: Environmental > Aquatic > Deep subsurface >...
GCGTTGTGAAAGGTTGTAACGGGCAAGAAACCGGTCCAGATCAGCCATGCAATCGCCAGAAACCCGCATCAGGGAGAGCCAGGTCTCAAAGGCCGGGATCTCCAGCATCGGGTAGCGTTGCGCAAGTTTGGTAATGGTGGTGCTGTCGGGAAGGTCCAGAATATCGAACATGCAGGGGGGCCTCAACAATTTATTTAGTTGGCATATATTTAGCTAACTAAATAAATTTGTCAAGCATCATACATGAAGCAAGTGCACTGTGCCAGTACATCAAGGGATTGCTGGTGTATGGCTTTAACGGGCATGGTTTTGAGCTGCCGTGATTTTGGGGCGAGTCGTAAGCCTTGTTGAACTTCAATTAGCTTTTATGGATTGAAATGCTTTAAGATTCTTTCCGGCTTTTCTTTTTGTACCTACTTACAGGCTTTATTGACACTTTCTTTAACGTCTGTAACATCGCTGAACAAAGGAGCATACGACCGTTGACAGAATAAAATCATGAATCATAAAACCAGCTGTAAATCTAATAAGTTGATTAATTGTCTCGAGGAGCGAGCTTAGAGTGTCTATCTATAGCCGCTTAAAAATGCTTTTACAGCACGCTCAACCATTCCCGAAATTTCCTCACCGGAAAACTCTTCCCTGACGCCATACAGAAGAGGGTCTTGACACTCAGCTCGCAATAGCGCCCCAAAATGATGGGATGCAACTAAACTGTCGCATCTCTTCAGCTTCCCTCTTTCCATGCACTCATTGAAATACTCTGCGATTCTTTTGATTGCCGCTACAGGGCCTCGCTCGTAAAACAACTTTCCTATTGCCTGCGTTTTTGCCTCAGAGATGGCGTTGCGTTGAGCTAGTACCATTTCGTGCGAGCATACTGCCTTGACTATGAGTTCTCCGAGCGTTTGCAGCGTGACGGTCAGGTCGGCATCGGGGTCCAGAGCTTTGTAGATGTCGAGCAGAAATTTATCTCCAAGCATGCCTATTACTTCAATGTACAAATTTTCCTTGGAGGTAAAATGGTTGTAGATGGTTGCTTTTGAACCCCCCCATTTTTCGGCGATAACGGACATGGATGTTGCCGAGTAACCCATCTCCAAAAATACGGCCGTTGCTGTTTCGAGCATTGCCTGGCGGCGGTCTTCGGACTTTTTGCGCATTGTCTCCTCAATTGGTTCGTATTCTGTTTGATGTTCCCATCTCTAGCACCAATAAAAATTGTTGACAATTTTTTCTGTGGTGGCTAAAACTAAACTATACGGTTTAGTTTTGTAAGGTAATTTGTTTGCCCTGGTGCAAACCCCAAAATGGCTGAACAGCCCAGATCATCATGACAGGTGCGGTTTAAACGGAGATTTTTTTATGAATCAGTGCATGAGTTTCCTTCCAAAGTGTATCGGTAGCGTAAGTGTGGCGATTGTCCTTGGGGGGTGCGCAATGCTGCCGGCACTCGGCGACCTGCCCGAACCCAAGGGAATTGCCGATTATCAGACCACCGCTGCTTTCGATGCCCCAACGAGTAATTGGCCTGATGAGCAGTGGTGGAAAAAGTATGCAGACCCTCAACTCGCTGTGCTTATCAACGAGGCGTTGCAAGCATCTCCGGACATGGCAGCCGCCGTGGCAAGACTGCGCAGTGCCGAGGCCGTGAGCCAGGTTGCCGGTGCCGCGCGGTTGCCACAGATCAGCCTAAATACTTCATTGACCGAAGAGAAGATGAGCTACAACGCCATCACGCCGCGCAGCATGACTCCAAGCGGCTGGCAGGATTATGGGCGCATGTCCTTGGACTTCAACTGGGAAATCGACTTCTGGGGTAAAAACAGGGAGGCACTGGCAGCCGCAACGTCTGAGCTGGAAGCCCGCAAGGCAGACCTGGCTCAGGCAAGGCTGACCCTGACAACGGCAATCGCCGGAAACTATGCAGAGTTGGCATATTGGTACGTGGCACGGGACACGGCAGCGAAAGCGGTAGAGGTACGTAGCAAGACAGCGGGCCTGTTTGCGGAAAAATATGCCAATGGGCTGGAAACTCAGGGGAGTGTTCGGCAGGCGGATGCCGTCCTGGCTGCGGCGGAAGGCGAAGTGCTGCGTATCGACGAAGAGATCGGCTTGCTGAAATACCGTATTGCCGCGCTGGTGGGGGGCGGGCCGGACCGAGGGCTTCGTATTGAACGGCCAAAGGTCAATTTCACACAGGCTCCGGGGCTTCCCGGCGAGCTGGCGGCAAGCCTGCTCGGACGACGCCCGGACATAGTTGCCGCCCGGCTTCAGGCTGAGGCCCAACGCCATCGCGTTGGCGAGAAAAAGGCGGAATTCTACCCGAACATCAATCTGTCGGCAGCAATCGGCACCTATGCCTGGGGAATCGACCGGCTTTTCAGGGACGGTTCGTTTATCGGCAGTGTCGGTCCTGCCATCTCCCTGCCAATCTTTACCGCCGGACGCCTCCAAGGGCAGTTGAAAGGGGCATATGCCGGCTACGAAGCTGCAGTGGCCAATTATGATCAGGCCATCACCCGGGCATTGCATGAGGTGGCTGATGCGGCGCTCAGCCGGAAAGCTCTCGTTGGCCGGCTGCACAAGGGGGAGGAGGTTGTCGCGGCCGCCGCGGATGCGTACCGGATTGCCCAAAACCGTTATGAAGGCGGCGTCTCCAGTTACCTGGAAGTCCTCACCGCTGAAGATACCTTGCTGACCAACCTGAACAGCCTGACATATCTGCAATCACGCGCTTTCATACTCGATATTGCACTCGTCAAGGCATTAGGCGGCGGTTACCAACCTACCACGAACAATTAAAAGAGGAGCAGATCATGTCGGGAAACGAGGAACAACCAATTGTCGACCGGGAACAAACAGGCACCGAAGTGGAAACGAAAAAAGGGGTCAGGAAAAGAATGCTTCAGGGCTTGGCGGTTACAGTCATTGTAGCGGCATGTGCCGCAGGCGGTTACTGGATGCTGTATGCATCGCGATATGAAGCGACGGACAACTCCTATGCCGCGGTGGAAGTCGCGCAAGTTACCCCTGAAGTCAGCGGTACGGTTCGCGAAGTACGGGTCGTCGATACCCAGAAAGTAAAGAAAGGCGAGGTGCTTGTTGTCCTTAACGAGGATGACGCCCGGCTTGCCCTTACCCAGGCTGAAGCGGAGTACGGCCGGGCCGTGCGCAAGGTGCGGGGCTTTTTTGCCACCGATACCAGCCTCGGTGAACAGGTTGCGGCACAGGACGCCAACATTCAGCGCACGACGGCGCTGCTCCGTTCCGCTGAGGCGGATATGGAAAAGGCCCGGATCGATCTCGATCGCCGGAAGGCATTGACCGGTTCCGGTTCCGTGTCCCAGGACGAGCTGACTCGCGCCCAGAACGCGTATGTGACGGCACACGCAAATATCGAAGCGGCCCGGGCCGCGGCAGCCCAGGCCAAGGCAGGACGCGGGGTCGCACTTGGTTCCCGGAAGGCCAACCAGGTACTCATCGATGACAGCACCACGGAAACCAACCCGGAAGTTGCCGTGGCCCGGGCCAGGCGCGATCAGGCTCGCCTCGACCTTGAACGGATGATCATTCGCGCCCCGGTTGACGGCGTTGTGGCGCGCCGTCAGGTGCAGGTCGGCCAGCGGGTACAGGCCGGGGCTCCGCTGCTGTCCGTTGTCCCCCTGCATGACATGCATGTCGATGCGAACTTCAAGGAGGTACAGCTTGAGAAGGTCAAGGTTGGCCAGAAAGCGGAACTCTATTCGGACCTGTACGGCAAAAACGTGAAATACCACGGTGTGGTTACCGGTTTCTCCGGCGGCACCGGAGCTGCCTTCAGCGTCATTCCGGCACAAAATGCCACCGGCAACTGGATCAAGGTGGTGCAACGCTTGCCGCTGCGTATCAGCCTCGATAAGGCCGAGCTGGAAGCCCATCCCCTTCAGGTTGGCCTGTCCATGCACGTGAAGATCGACACCAAAGGAGAGCCGGTTTCTGCGGCAGATGCCGGCGATGCCGGGAAAAGAACGCTGAACTGAAGAGGTCGTTATGTCAAATGACAATGGAAATCTCGATTCTGGGCAGCAACCGCTCCATGGAGCCGCATTGCTTGTGGCGGCTATATTTACCGCCCTGGCGAATTTTATCGCCGTCCTCGACATGACCATCGCCAACGTGTCGGTATCCACCATATCCGGCGCGCTGGGCATTACCAACAGCCAGGGGACATGGGTGATAACCTCTTATGCGGTGGCCGAAGCCATAACCGTGCCGTTGACCGGCTGGCTGGCAAGTCGCTTCGGTACGGTCCGCGTCTTCGTGATTGCCGTTGGGGCGTTCGGACTTGCCTCGGCTTTGTGCGGCATGTCCAATTCCCTCGGCTTCCTGGTTGGCGCACGGGTTCTCCAGGGATTGGCAGGAGGACCGATCGTGCCGTTGTCGCAGACCCTGCTGCTCAGGATTTTCCCAAAGGAGAAAGCAGGCGCGGCAACCGCCATATGGGGAATGACGACGCTGGTCGCGCCTGTCATGGGGCCGATGATCGGTGGCTACATTTGCGACAACACCGCCTGGGAATGGATCTTCTTTATCAATATCCCGATAGCGATTGCCATTGCCTGGGTTGCCGGGCAAATGCTGCGGCGGTACGAAACGCCGCTCCAGAAAAACCGGATCGATGTGGTCGGCCTGATCCTCCTGGTCATCTGGGTTGGCTCATTGCAGATCATGCTGGACGAGGGAAAGGACCTTGACTGGTTCTCCTCCTCATACATCGCTTCTCTTGCCGTCATTGCGGCAATCGGGTTCGTCGCGTTCCTGATCTGGGAGACAACCGAGGAGCATCCCATTGTGGATCTGCGCTCATTCCGGCATCGCGGCTTTTCCATGTGCGTCATCTCTCAGACAATCACCTTCGGCGCCATGTTCGGCGTCAACGTGCTCAATCCCCTCTGGCTGCAAAACTTCATGGGCTATACCGCCACCATGTCGGGACTGACCGTGGCCTGGATGGGGGTATTGGCCATCCTGGTCGCACCTTTGTCCATATCATTCATTTCGAAAATTGACGCCCGCGCCATTATCTCCCTGGGGGCCGGATGGATGGGGGTGGTCATTCTCTGGCGGGCAGCCGGCACAACGGACATGACCTACTGGCAGATCTCCCTGCAACTGCTGGCCTTTGGCGTCGGCTTGTCGCTCTATTTCATTCCATTGATCGCTGTGGCGCTGAGCAACGTAGATGACTCCGAGGTTGCGGCGGCCGCCGGATTATTAAACTTCACCCGTACCTTATCCGGGGCTTTCGCCACCTCGCTCACCGTAACGAGCTGGGAGGACGGCATCAAATCCAGTTACGCGGAACTGGTGGAGAAACTCGATCCGATGGGGGATGTCGTCCGGTCAATGCAGGAATCCGGCATGACCATGGAATCGATACGCGCGTATCTGGCCGGTCTTACCCAGGGGCAGGCAGTAATGCTGGCAACCAACAACCTGTTTATCGTCATGGCCGGGGTTTTCGCCATCGGTGCCATCATCGTCTGGTTCTCCCCCCGGCCATCGAAGGTGGTGGATACCTCCGGGGTTCATTGAACCTGGCATGCACCGCACGAGCACGCAATACTCATCGTGTACAACTAATTCAAGCGCCTCGACATTGGGAGGCCAAACTAACCTCAGGAGGATTCATCATGTTTCGTAAGCTCATTGTTGTTGTCTGTCTTCTCACTTTTACCCCGATTGCCGTCGGCGCTCAGGAACTCGCTGGGCTTGCCGCTCCGGTTGCCTCCGCTCAAACTGCGGCAATTCCGAATAAGGATTTGAACCTGGCCGCCTCTACTGAAAAGGTGATCCGGGAAAAACAGGACGCTTTGGCGATAAAGGGTGAGGAACCAGCACAGAGCAAGACATCGGGGCTGACCATGGGAGAATGGGCCGACATTCATTTCAGCAATTATCGTTGGGTATGGTGGCTGGGGGGAGCCATTGTGCTCGGTGCGCTGCACGCAGTCGCCATTAGCAAGAACTGACATGCCGGAGTGGCTTATCTTACAGAGAGTCTGGCGGTGATGCTGGCAACCAACAAGCTGTTTATCCTCATAGCCGGGGTTTTCGCCATCGGTGCCATCATCGCCTGGTTCTTCCCCCGGCCATCGAAGGTGATGGAGACCTCAGCGTTTTATTGAACCTGGCATGCCCGCACGAGCACGCAATACTCATCGTGTACAACTCATTCAAGTGCCTCGACATTGGGAGGCCAAATTAACCTCGATAGGATTTATAATGTTTCGTAATTATTTAATTATAGCAGGTATTTCTCTGTTGTTGCCATCGGTGGTGGGCGCCCAGGACGTTGCCGGTAAACCTTCAAACTCCAAACAAAGCGACTGGGATATAAGTTTGGGGTTAGGTGCTGGTGTAAAGCCGACTTTTGAGGGAAGTGACCGATATTCCGTACAGGCGATGCCTTTGGTGAATGTTGTTTACAAGGACATGATAAGCCTTGGTATCAATGGGTTGAACGCTTACTGGCGCAATGGCCCTCTGCGCATAGGTGCAGGGCTGACGTACAACTCGGGACGGCCGGACAGCAAGGAAAATGGGGTTCTGGGCAGCCAGGGAGATGACCGGTTGCGCGGTATGGGCGGCATTGACACGGCACTTGGTCTTAAAGCGTTTGCGTCCTATCGCCTGGGGATAGTAGACGTAAGCGCTTCGGTAACGAAGTATACGGGCGGCAACAATAATGGCGTGGTCTCGGATGTTGGAATAGCAATGCCCTACAGACTGACCAATGAACTTACTGTCACACCCCATACCGGCTTAACATGGGGAAACAGAGACTATATGCAGACCTTTTTCGGGGTCACCAGTGCTCAGTCTGCCAACTCCGGCTTCGCCAAGTACAGTGTGGGTGCGGGGATAAAAGATATTAAGGCCGGGATCGATGCAAATTATCGCCTGGACAAGAACTGGTTTTTGAACCTGCGTACAGACGTAAAACAGCTTGTTGGAAAAGCTGCTGATAGTCCCATCAGTTTTTCGGACACAGGCGTAACTGCCATGGTCGCGATAGGATACCGATTCTAGAAACCATTTAGGTGGTTGATACCTCTGGGGTGCACTGATCACCGAGCATAGCATCGAGGGGATATGATTATGAACCTTGCGGAACGCGTCATACGTTGCCTTTGCTTCCTGCTAATAGTGCCGGCACTTGCCATGGCGGCAGAAGGGAATAATGATAATTACGGCTACCTGATCGGCGAATCCTACGCTGCGACGATTCTGGGCACTCCGCAGAACCTCAGGCCGGATACTCATGGTGAGGTTCCGGTCAAGTCCATGGTTCTGGAAACGGCCACGGAAAGGCCGGAGATCTTCTTTTACGACCATGGGCTGCGCTACACGGTGGCATTTCAGGACCGGAAGGCCCCGCTGATCTTTCTTATAGCGGGGACCGGTGGCGGCAGCAAATCGCCGAAGATACTATCCCTGATGAGGAATCTTTATCACGCGGGGTTCCACGTGATTGCGCTCCCCTCGCCGACGTTTCCGAACTTCATTATCGATGCCTCTACCAGTCATGTTCCGGGGAATCTGTCTGAAGATGCCGCGGATCTCTATCGGGTTATGGAACGGATATGGGACCAATCCAAGCGCCGCATCGAAGTCTCTGATTTCTCCCTCGCCGGGTATAGCCTCGGTGGGACCGAGGCGGCCTTTATCGCCAAGCTGGACGAAGAGCGCAAGGTTTTCGGCTTCCGCAAAGTGCTGATGATTAACCCGGCGGTAAGCCTCTACAACTCAGTGTCGAGAATTGAGGGGCTGTTGGAGAGCATCCCTGGAGGCCCACGGAAGTTAGGCGCATTCTTCAATCGTGTGATAACGAAAATTTCCGACTTCTACCGCAATGGTGCTTTTGTCGGTATAGACGACGACTTCCTCTTCGCTGCCTACCAGTCCCAGCTCCTGAACCGGGACGAAGCAGGGGGGGTAATCGCGGTCTCCTTTCGCATCAGCTCCGCCGGGATGATTTTCGTCTCAGACGTCATGACCAATGGCGGCTATGTTGTCCCCAGAAACAAGGTGTTGAAAAATAGCGATTCCCTGGAGGACTACTTCTGGACTTCCATGCACCTCTCCTTCCTGGACTACTTCAACGAGTATTTTGTTCCATATTTTCAGAGCAGGCAGCCCGGCCTCTCCAGAGAGGAACTCATTGAAGCGCAGAGCCTCAAAAGCATCGAAGACTACCTGGCCTCCTCCAGCAAGATAGGCGTTATTACCAACGAGGACGACTTTATCCTGGCGCCGGGGGAAATCGACTATCTGCGCCGGATTTTCGGCTCCCGGATCAAGATCTATCCGCGTGGCGGGCATCTCGGCAACCTTGAGTACCGCGACAACATGGCCTTCCTGATCGACAGGCTGCGCTCGGTAACATGGTAGGAAGGAGAGACGGCATGTTTCGCCACCCGAGGTATTTATTCATCACCCTTGCTCTAGCCCTGTATGTGACAGGTTGTGCCGCAGGCAATGCCCATATTGCTGCAGAAATTCCGCCCATGCACACGGTGAGCGAATTCAGCGACGACGAGAGTGTCTCGCATACGCGAGATCCTTGGGAAAGCTTTAACAAGGGGGTGTACAAATTCAACTATGAGGTCGACCGCTTCTTCTTCCTCCCGGTTGTAAACGGCTACGAAACGATAACTCCCGGTTTTGTCCAGAGCGGCATCAGTAATTTTTTCGCCAATATCCGCGAGGTCCGGACTTTATACAACAGCATCCTGCAAGCAAAGGGAAAGCAGTCGCTGGTGACCCTCGGCCGCTTTCTTACCAACTCCACTCTAGGCATCGGGGGGCTTTTCGATTTGGCGACTTCATTTGGCTGGCAACAGCAGCAGGAGGACTTTGATCGCACCCTGGAAACCTGGGGAGTTGGCACCGGTCCATACCTGGTTCTGCCGATTCTGGGCCCGAGCACGGTTCGCAATGCCAGCGGACTCGTCGTAGATGGGGCGGTTCGCTGGGCGATGGTGAGCAGTATTGATCCTTTTGGAGGGACCGGAGCCAGCAGTGAGATTGAGGCTGGGGCTACTGCTCTTGAGGCAGTGGATTTGCGCCATAGGGAGAAGTTTCGCTATTACGAAAGCGACTACCCGTTCGAATACTACATGGTTCGCTACATCTCCAGCGAGCGGCGGGAGTTGAAAACCATCAGGTAAGGCAGGGAAGGGGATACTCAAAGGTACGCGGCGAGATGTTCGCGGCAACCGGCAAACAGCGGGTGCCGCTGAATAACATTGTAATTTTGCAGAGTGGCGCACAAGGAAACGCCTTGCAATAAGGTGAAGCTCCTGAAGCGTTAGATAAAAGGGGCGTACAAGTCATCAGATTATCCTTTCAAGTATGTACCCACAATTGGCCCGAAAAGAAGTGAGTTGCCATGGTGCAAAAAGAAGCCAAAAGGTTTTACACATCCAGCTCGGCACGATTCTACATCCGAGGCATAGCATATCAACTTTCCGAAGAGGATCCGGAATTTATGATGGAGTTTTTGAATGCGCTGGATATCGCAAATGCTGTGCTTGTATCCTGGCTGATTGAGGAGAAAGATGCTGAAAATACCTGCCTCCGGGAAGGCAGTGCCGGGTTGAGAGACTTTCAATTGGTGGTAGGAAGGCTCAAAATGGCACTTGCGAAGTTAAAAATGGACAATGAGGAATAAGGCTATGGCACGAGCAGCAAAACGTGGATGCACCACTCACGATACTATGCGAACCAGTCAGAGTTCTCTTGAGATACAACAGGCCATCCTTAATCATCTTCACTACACTCAGGCAAAACCACAACCCTTTGCAACACGTAACGATTGGTATATGGCAATAGCTCATGCTGTACGCGATCAGATGATTAATAATTGGCTCACGTCGTTCTATGACCTGATTTCTTTGGACAAAGACAAACTTAGAGTTGTCAGCTACATGTCTTCAGAGTTCCTTCTCGGTCCGCATTTGGGGAATAACCTGGTAAACATGGGACTTGAAGCTCCAGTCAGCGCGGCGCTGGCAGCGTTAGGACAGAACCCCGAAAATCTACTCAGGCAAGAGGTCGAGCCGGGACTGGGAAATGGTGGACTTGGACGTCTTGCAGCCTGCTATCTGGAGTCTCTGGCGACGCTTCGTGTCCCTGCTGTCGGCTACGGAATTCGCTACGAATTCGGTATATTCGATCAAGAAATCCGCAACGGCTGGCAGGTTGAAAAGGCCGACAATTGGCTCAAGTTCGGCAATCCATGGGAGATACGTCGGTCGGATCTTGCCTTCGAAGTCAAATTTGGCGGTCATACGGAGTTGGTTCGTGATTCTGCCGGACGGCTGTCGGTTCGCTGGATTCCCGACAAGGTAATCATGGGTGTGGCTTACGATACTCCCATTGCCGGCTATCGTTCCGGAGGCGTCTCAATGCTGCGACTTTGGAAATCGGAGGCGGTAGCGTCATTCGATTTTCAGGCCTTCAATGCCGGAGCCTATAGCAAGGCTGTAGACGAAAAGGTTCTTTCCGAGACGATCAGCAAGGTTCTTTATCCAAACGATGAGCCGGAGATCGGAAAGTTCCTTCGCCTTTGCCAGCAATATTTCTTTGTTTCATGTTCGTTGCAGGACATGATCTTCTTCCACCTTTCGTATGGTAGAGACATCAAGGATCTCTCCGAAACCTTTGCTATCCAGATCAATGATACCCATCCTGCCATCGGCATCGCCGAGCTGATGCGGCTGCTGGTGGATGAGCATAAGCTGGAATGGGACGCCGCCTGGGAGATAACCCTGAATTGTTTTGCCTATACCAACCATACGCTCCTGTCGGAAGCGCTGGAAAAGTGGCCCCTGCCTTTGTTCTCTTCAGTGCTTCCCCGCATTATTGAAATCGTCTTTGAAATAAACCGGCGCTTTCTTGATGAGGTGCAGATCCGTTTCCCTGATGACCACGCTAGAATTGCCCGTTTGTCGTTGATCGACGAGACAGGCGACAAGTACGTGCGCATGGCTAATCTGGCTTGTGTGGGTAGCCATGCTGTCAATGGCGTTGCCGCCCTGCACACGGAACTACTGAAAAAGACGGTGCTGCATGACTTTCATGAGTTTTTTCCAGATAAGTTTCTCAACGTGACCAACGGCGTCACCCCTCGTCGCTGGGTAGCGCTCAGCAATCCGGGGTTGACAGAGCTGATATCTTCCAAACTTGGCTACGGCTGGCTGAGCAATCTGGATACAGAACTGAGCGGGCTTCAGTGCCATGCCGCGAGTCCTTCTTTTCAGCGGAAATGGCTGGCAGTCAAGCAGGCGAACAAAGAGGCTCTGGCCGCGGTCATCAGGGAGCGAACCGGCATCGACGTGAACCCCGCGAGCATGTTCGACGTTCAGGTTAAGCGTATCCACGAATATAAGCGTCAACACCTGAATGTGCTCCACATCATCACCCTCTACAACCGGATCAAGCGCAACCCGCGGGCCGACATCACCCCCCGCTTATTCATCTTCGGCGGCAAGGCTGCACCCGGCTACGAAATGGCTAAACTGATCATCAAGCTGATTACCTCGGTCGCTGACGTTGTAAATGCCGATTCCGACGTGGCTGGAAGGATCAAGGTCGTGTTTTTTCCGGATTACAATGTTACCAACAGCCAGTTGATCATACCTGCGGCCGATCTCTCCGAACAGATATCAGTGGCCGGGAAAGAGGCTTCAGGTACCGGCAACATGAAGCTCGCCTTGAACGGTGCCCTGACCATCGGTACCCTGGATGGCGCCAACATTGAGATTATGGAGGAAGTCGGGAAGGAGAATTTCTTCCTTTTTGGTCTTGATGCTGCTAAGGCGGAAGAATTTAAGGCGGGCAGTTATCAACCAAGAAGCTGGTATGAAGGAAATGCACACCTTCGGCAGGCCATCGATCAGATTGGCGCAGGGACCTTCTCCAACGGAGATCGGCAACTCTTCCGCCCTTTGGTGGACAATCTTCTTAACTGCGATGAGTATCTGGTTCTGGCGGATTACCAGTCGTACATCGACTGTCAGGATCGGGTAAGTGTTGCGTACCGTGACAGGAAGAAATGGGATGAGATGTCTATACTCAATGTGGCTGGTATGGGAAAATTCTCCTCTGACAGGGCCATCAGGGAGTACTGCGAAAAGATATGGGAAACGAAATCGTTTTTCTGAGCAGGTATTCAGAATCCGAAAGTTAATCAAATAATTGAAGGTTTTCAGTAAGCCACCGGCTCTGCAGATGACTTGACTTTATTAGTGGCCTCATATTTAGCTGGCCAATAAATTTGTCAAACATCATACATGAAGTCATGTGCACTGTGCCAGTACATCAAGGGATTGCTGGTGTATGGCTTTAACGGGCATGGTTTTGAGTTGCCGTGATTTTAGGGCGGTCTAGCTGTGGGTTGAAAATTCCGTTTTCATTTGGCTTGTATTTTCTTCATTGGTGTTGTTTTTTACGCCTAACGCCTGAATTGATAGACCTGCGCGGCTTTTCGCGCAGATCTTCTTAGATGGTGGGTGGGCAACCTCATTTCATACGCTCAACGTCTGCTCACACAGTCGCGTAACCAGTCGCGCGCCTTTAATCCACTATGCCATTTGCCGCTAACGAGCGTCTTCCCATTCATGGCAACCGCATAATCCTGGATATCTTCAATGGATTCAATCAGTGCCTTCGTGGATGGAATCGCAAAGAGAATGACCCCGAATTTCCCGTCCCAAGGGAGGTAGAGGTGATAGGCCTGAACCGTCTGCGTCTCACCGGATTGGGTCAGGCTGACCTTGACCTGATCAGGCTTACCGGGCTTGGGCACTCCTGTGCCGAAAAATCCGATGAAGGTTCCTTTCGTACTGCCATCCATATCAATGAACATCACACCATTGCGCAGGCTCATAAAAGTGGCCTGGCAAGCCTGCACTCGTTCATCCGGTTTTGATTGATGGAAGTCCCAACGCTCCAGCTTTTTTCTTGTTTCCTCCGCCTTGTTTTGGTCATACTTTTTTGCCGATCTTACAAAATCATCCCACTGCGCTGGAGACCATATCCGGGTTCGCTGTTCATACATCATCTGCTCG
>Ga0074197_1002403_pt1 | contig 13102 bp, 13 predicted proteins | sample EPASupsiteSAE305_FD_64526 | JGI IMG/M metagenome (GOLD analysis project Ga0074197, IMG submission 64526) | Bioremediated contaminated groundwater microbial communities from EPA Superfund site, New Mexico - SAE3-05 reassembly with SPADES | ecosystem: Environmental > Aquatic > Deep subsurface >...
CTCGTCGAGAAAGGCAGTGCCGCTGTCGGCCTGCTGAAAAAGTCCGGCTTTATCGGCGATCGCCCCGGTGAACGAGCCCTTGACGTGCCCGAAGAGTTCGCTTTCCAGCAGGCTTTCGGGAATGGCGCTGCAGGTGATGGGGACAAAGGGGTTGGCCGCCACCCGGGAGCGGTTGTGGATAGCCTTGGCCACCAGCTCTTTTCCGGTTCCCGATTCGCCGTAGATCAGAACATTGGCCGGGGTCGGAGCGATCTTGGTGATAAGGTCGAAAATTTTCATCATCTCCGGGCTTTGGCCGATAATCTCGGGAAAGCCGCTCACCGGCAGCGGATCGTTTTTTTGTTTCTTTTTTAGTACTGCCCGGACAACGGATTTGATCTCGTCGACGTTGAATGGCTTGGTGATATAATCAAAGGCCCCATTTTTCATCGCCGCCACCGCATCATCGGGCGAGGCAAAGGCGGTGATCATGATCACCCCGATCTCCGCTTTTAACTGCTTGAGCTGCGCCAGCAGCTCCAAGCCGGTCATGCCGGGCATACGGATATCGGAAATAACCAGGTCAAAGGATTGCTGCCCGGCAAGCTCAAGGGCCGATCTGCCTTCCGCCGCCGTGACAACCCGGTAGCCTTCTTTTTCAAGAAGAATCTTGAGGAACTCGCGCATGCTCAGTTCATCGTCGACAACGAGAATGGAGGCCATGTTCATCCTTGTAAAAATCCTTGTAAATCAATCCATTGACGATAAGAATCAGTGTAGCCCCAAGTGGAAGTCGAAGTCAAACATTATCCCTTACCGGTTTACTTTAGAACGGTGATAGGGTAGAAAACAGGAAGTCAATTTTTTCAAAATAAGACCTTCAGCGATGCAGCCGTGGAATCCCAGGAACAATTCGATCAACAGAGTCTGACTGAGCATCTCAAGGAGTTGCGCTCCTGCCTGCTCATAGCCTTCGGTGCCGTGGCCGTCGGTTTTGCGGCTGCCTACAGTGTTGTTCAGCCTTTGGCCGACTGGTTTCTCCGGCCCTTGATCAAGGTTTTGCCGGAGGGCAAGTCGCTCATCTTTACCTCCTACCAAGAAGGGTTTTTTTTTACCTAAAACTCGCCCTGGTTTGCGGTATGGTTCTGGCCAGCCCGGTCATCTTTCTGCAAATCTGGCGCTTTGTTTCCCCCGGCCTCTATCGTCATGAAAAGCAGGTCCTGATCCCTTTCACCATCGTTTCCACCCTCTGTTTTATCGGTGGCGCCGCCTTCGGTTATTTTGTGGTCTTCCCCCCCGCCTTTCATTTTTTGTTGGGGTATTCAAGCGATTTTCTCGAACCCATGCCAGCGGTCGACGAGTACTTTTCCCTGGCTCTGCGGCTCTTTCTAGCCTTTGGCGTCATTTTTGAGTTGCCGGTGTTCATGGTCTTTCTCGCCAAGATCGGAGTGGTCAATAAGCCTTTTTTAGTGAAAAACAGGAAATACGCGCTGTTGATCGCCTTTATCATCGCCGCCATTCTCACCCCCACGCCTGATGTGGTCAACCAATTGCTGATGGCCGGACCGTTGATCCTGCTTTACGAGGTCAGTATTGTAGCCGTGGCGATTTTTGCCCGGAACACTCTGGCTGGTTTTCCGCCAAAGTCCGATACCGATGAACCGAAGGCCGAGGCAGGCGGGCAGGGATAAGGCTGTTGGCTGTCTTTTCAAGGGCTGACGCAACCTTCCTTGCTTTAAACCGTTGATTTCTCCTTGCCGGATTGAGAACAACTCGTTTATTCTGAACCGGTTGGCAGGTGCTCCTCTGGTTTGCCGGAAGGGATTGCCGACCATGCCGCCATTACCCGTACGCATCGTTAACAGGAGGAGGAATATGTCGTACATTGCTGATTTTGAGAAAGCCCTGGAAATCGGCCGACCGCCGAATATCAGAACCCTGTTTCCCAACTCACGAGGTCTGCTGGTCAGCGGCAAGGTGATCGATCGCGCCATGCTGGCCAAGGGCGGGGCCATGACCATTGCTGCCAACGGCCGGAACCATCTGATTATCTGCGGCGCCCTGAAGGCGGCCCAGCGGGCGCATGCGGCCATCATTATTGAAATAGCCCGCTCCGAGGGCGGGGCCAACGCCTATTGCCCGGTCAACTACTGGAACATTGCCCGACAGGTCGACGCCCTCTGCAACGAACTGGGCATTACCGTGCCGGTGGCCATCCATGCCGATCACTACGGCATCAAGAAACCTGCGGACGTGCCGGTTGCCGCCGTCGAAATCCCGACGATCTTTGAGGCTGGCATCACTTCCATCGCGATCGACGCCTCGCACATGCCCGATGCCGACAACCTGCTGGCCAGTATCGAACTGGCGAAATATGTCCCCGGCTGGGCCGGTATGGAGACCGAGGTCGGTGAAATTAAGGGCAAACATGGCCTTTCCACCAAGGAAGAGGCGCTGTTCATCATCCAGGGGTTGAATGCCCACGACATCTTTCCCGATTGGATTGCGCTGAACAACGGCACCACGCACGGCATCGAGGCCTCGGCCCAGGGCATTCAGGTGGAGCTGACCGCCGAGATCCACAAGGCCCTTGCCGGATACGCGGTTTCAGGAGCCCAACACGGCACCTCGGGCAATAACTCCGACCGGTTGCGGGCGATCGCCGCTCAGACCTACACGACCAAGGCGAATGTGGCGACAGCGCTGCAAATGGTTTCCTGGGGGCTTGCGGTCAACGATTACGGCAATGCCGAGTTGGATGGCAACGGCGACTTCATTAAGATTCCGGGTGAAGGGGTCACCGAGGAATTGTGGCAGGCAATGCGGGGCTTTGCGGAAGAGAAGGGATGGAAAAAAGGCGATTACAAGAGTCTCAATCTGCCCTTTGAGAACAAAATTCTGAGCCAGCCTAAAGCGGTGCGCGAACGGATGGCCCGGCGGGTGGAGAATTTTGTCTATACCCTGCTGGTCGAGGTCTTCAACGCCGCCGACACCGCCCGTTTCGGGGTGGAGGCAATTCTCGAGGCCGGTTCCTATGACATCGGACCAAAAACGGGGCGTATCGAATCGCCCGAAAGTTGGAGCGAGGCTCAGATCCGGCAACGGGCCGCAACCCTGGCAACCGACAAGGGGCCACAGGGCAATTACGACGATTGAGTGGTAATGGAGGAATGGGGCGAAAACGCTACAAAAAAAATCTGATGACTGGGGGGACGACGTTAAACCGCCCTCTCTAGGAGAAGCGGAAAGCACAATTGAGTTAATAGTTTTGAGGTGATTCGGGATTCAGGTGTGAGAGTGCTCCTCCCAAATCACGAATCGATAGAGATAGTGAGGGGCAACGTGGCCGGACGGCTGGGTTGCCCTTTTCTTATTGGTGCAGGAGTTCCTGTACGCTGCGGACAATGCCGTCGACGTCGATGCCCGCATTGTGCCAGAGGGTGGCCTGCGGACCGTGTTCGACGAAGCTATCACTGTAGCCCAGAATCTTGACCGGCAGATAGAGGCCGTGTTCGTTGAGCAACTGCAGGACACCGCTGCCAAATCCACCCAGGGCACTGTTGTCCTCAATGGCGATCACGCGACCGGTTTTCGTTGCCCAGTCCGCAATGAGCTGGCTGTCAAGCGGTTTGAGGAAACGGGGATTGACCACTGCGGCGCTGATACCTTGGCTCTCCAGTTGGGCGGCGGCCGCCAGGGCCGGATAGACTCGGTTGCCCACTGGCAGGAGGAGCACGTCGGTGCCTTGCTTGAGCAGTTCTCCCTTGCCGATGTCCAAATTCCGGAACTCGGCTTCCAAAGCCACGCCCTCGCCGCTCCCCCTGGGATAACGGAGCACCACCGGGCCATTGTGATGGAGTGCCGTAAACAGCATTTGCTGTAATTCGTTTTCGTCCTTGGGCGCCATCACCGTCAGGTTGGGGATGAAACGGAGAAAAGAGAGGTCAAAGACGCCGTGGTGGGTCGGCCCGTCGGCGCCGACCACGCCGCTACGATCCAGGGCGATGGTTACCGGCAGATTGGGTAGGCAGACATCGTGGATCAGCTGATCCAAGGCCCGTTGCATGAACGAGGAGTAGACCGCAAAGATAGGCCGCAACCCTTCAAGGGCCAACCCGGCGGCAAAGGAGACCGCATGCTGCTCGGCAATACCGACATCGAAAAAGCGGTCGGGAAATTCAGCGGCAAAGGGCAGCATGCCGGTGCCGCCAGGCATGGCGGCGGTGATCGCCACCAACCGTTGATCCTGCCGGGCCAGACGACAGAGGGTTTCTCCGAAGACCCTGGTGTAGGAGACGGCGGCAGCTTTATTTTTTTTAGGCACACCGGTGCTGACATCGAAGGAGCCAATCCCATGGAAGTCGCCGGGATGGGATTCGGCCGGCGCGTATCCTTTGCCCTTGGTGGTGATTACATGGACTAACACCGGGCCATGGTTGTGGTCGCGGACATTTTCCAGAGTGGCGATCAAATCGCCGAGCTCATGGCCGGGAATCGGGCCGATATATTTGAATTTGAGCGCTTCGAACAGCATGCCCGGGGTAAAGAATCCCTTGAGGCTTTCTTCGCTTTTGCGTAGCACGGTGAGGATGTTTTCACCAACCGAGGACAGGGCCATCAGCCGGTCTTCGATATGATCCCGCAGACGACGGATGGTCTTGCCGGTCATTTTCCGGCTGAGAAAACTGGACAGGGCACCGACGTTTTTCGAAATCGACATCTCGTTGTCGTTGAGAATGACAACCAGGTCGCGGCCCAGGTCGCCGGCGTGGTTGAGTCCCTCGAAGGCCATGCCCGCAGTCATGGAACCGTCACCGATGATGGCGACGATTTTGCCCTGGTCACCCTGGATTGCCTTTGCCGCAGCCATGCCGAGGCCGTGCGAGACCGAGGTGGAGCTGTGGCCGGTCTCGACCGTATCATATTCGCTCTCTGCCCGTTTGGGAAATCCGCTCAGGCCCTTGTATTGACGCAGGGTGTTGAAACGGTTTCGGCGACCGGTGAGCAACTTGTGCGCATAGGTCTGATGCCCGACGTCCCAGATCAAACGGTCGCGGGGCGTGTCGAATACATAATGCAGGGCCATGGTCAGTTCGACCACCCCGAGGCTGGGGGCAAGGTGGCCGCCGGTTTCGGCCACGGTGGCAATGATGGTTTCCCGCAGTTCTTGCGCGAGTTGTTCCATCTGCGGCAGACTGAGGCGACGCAGATCATCGGGACAATCAATGGCGTCCAGCAGGGCACTACGCTGTTCTATCGGGGAATCCACAATCAGCATAACTATTTTTTCCGGTCAATAATATAATGGGCAAGGGCCCTGAGCGGATCAGCTTGATGGTCAAAGTCGGCAAGAGCGACCACTGCTTGCTGCACTGCCTCCCAGGCCATGGTTCGCGAGGTTTCCTTGCCAAATAGCGAGGGATAGGTGACTTTGTCGGATTTGATGTCACTCCCTGCCGGCTTACCCAGTTGGGCGGTGGTGGCTTCGACGTCGAGGAGATCGTCGACGATCTGGAAGGCCAGTCCAATGTTGTCGCCGTAGGTTTTCAGGGCCTCTTCCTGCTCCTCGCTTGCCCCGGCGACTAGGGCGCCACAGGTCACGGAAGCGGTAATCAGAGCGCCGGTCTTGCTGCGGTGGATGCGGCGCAGTTCCTCGTAGCCCACCTGTTTGCCCGCGTGGATCATATCCAGGGATTGACCGCCGACCATGCCCAATGGACCCGCTGCCCGGGCGGCGGCCTGGATGATGCGGATTCTGCTCCGGTCGGTAATGGCCGCTGAAGCTTGCCCGCTGAGCAGGTCAAAGGCAAAGGTGAGCAGGCCGTCGCCGGCAAGGATGGCCGCTGCCTCACCAAAGACAGTGTGGTTGGTCGGCTTGCCCCGGCGAAGGTCGTCATCGTCCATGGCCGGCAGGTCATCGTGGATCAGGGAATAGGTGTGGATACATTCCAGGGCACAGGCCACGGGCAGGGCGCGCTGCCGGGTCTGGTCATTGCTGTCCACGGCCTCGGCCGCCGCCAGGCACAAGATGGGACGGATGCGCTTGCCGCCGGCGAAGAGACTGTAGCGCATTGCTTCGATGTGCTTGGCAAAGGCGCCGGCCGGTTCCAGCATGAGGACGGCCAGGCGATCCTCGACCCGTTGTCGCTGCTCATTCAGATAGGTCCTGATCTCCACCGTTGTCCTCTGCAAAAGGCACGCTCATCAGATGGCCATCCTTGTGTAACAGCAGTTCGACCTGGCTTTTTGCCTCATCGAGCTTGCCGTTACAGAAGTGCACCAGCGCCATGCCCTCGTTGAATTTTTCCAGACTTTTTTCCAGGCTGAGTTCTCCGGCTTCCAACTCGCCGGTGATGTGTTCCAATCTGGCCAGCGCATGTTCAAAGGTCTTTTTTGCCATAAAGGGGCCTCGCCCGCCTGAACTGAGAACGATTTTATTTGCCGAATGTATCGAGCAAGGGTAATCGTCTATAGTAAACATTCTCCTTGCGGGTTTCAACATCTCTTTGGCAATGACTGAGTATATCGAACGTTTCGTGGCCTGGCTCCTGGTGGAACGGGGGTATTCACCGCACACTGCCGAGGGGTATCGGAGAGATGTGCTCGAATTTCATGGTTTTTGCGGTGATGATGCCGATCCGGGATCAATCACCGCCGATCGGGTGCAGTCTTTCGTCGGCTCGCTCTACACCTGCAATGCCAGCGCTTCGGTGGCGCGTAAGCTCTCTGCTCTCCGTACCTTTTTTCGCTTTCTTCGGCGAGAAAAGGTGATTGCCAACGATCCGGTCATCGGTGTTGCCGGTCCGAAACTCGGGCATTCTATCCCTTTATTTTTGACTGTGGATGAAGTCTTTGGCCTGCTTGAGGCCCCGGTGGCCGCCGACCGGTATTGCCGCCGCGACCGGGCCATGCTGGAGTTGCTCTACACCACCGGGATGCGGGTCTCGGAACTGGCGGGCTGTAACCGGGACGATGTTGACTTTGCCGCCGGGATGGTCCTCGTCCGAGGCAAGGGCAACAAGGAGCGGCTGGTTCCCTTTGGCCGAGCAGCACTCGAGGCCCTGGAACAGTATCTGCCTGAGCGCGAGGCTTTGATCATCGCCCGCATCCAGCGGGGACGTGATCCTGAACGCGGCGCCCTTTTCCTCAATGGGCAGGGTGGTCGAATTACCGCCCGCAGCATTGAACGCTCCATTCAGATGTACGGCCTGCGGGCCGGCATTGGGGTGATGGTCACCCCGCACGCCCTGCGCCATTCCTTTGCCACCCATCTGCTTGAGATGGGGGCGGATCTGCGCACGGTCCAGGAGCTGTTGGGCCATGTCAGTCTGTCGACTACGCAGAAATACACCCACATCAACATCGATCATCTGGCCAAGGTCTACGATCAGGCCCATCCGCAGGCCAAAGGGTGCGGCGATCAAAAACAGGCCGGGGATTGACTCCCTTTTTCATCATGGTTACAGGTCATCCTCATATTTCCTTTAGTTGAACCTTCAGCCCAGCATACCTATGCAGACACAGAATCAAAAAATTCGATCCACCACCATTGTCGCCATCCGGCACAAGGGACAGGTGGTTGTTGCCGGTGACGGCCAAGTCTCTCTTGGCGCTACCATCATTAAACATCAGGCACGCAAGGTTCGGCGGCTCTACCATGATCAGGTGATCACCGGTTTTGCCGGCTCCACCGCCGACGCCTTCACCCTCTACGACCGGCTGGAGCAGAAGCTGGAACAGTACAACGGCAATCTGCTGCGGGCCGCAGTCGAATTGGCTAAGGACTGGCGCATGGACAAGATGCTGCGCCGGCTGGAAGCCATGCTGATCGCTGTGGACGCCCAGCATTCTCTGCTGCTTTCCGGCACCGGCGACGTGATCGAGGCCGACGACGCCATCCTCGCTATTGGCTCCGGCGGTCCCTATGCTCAGGCGGCAGCCAAGGCACTGGTTGCTCATTCCAGTCTGGATGCCGAGGCCATTGCGCGCGCCGCCCTGGAAATCGCCGGGTCGATCTGCGTTTACACCAACACCCACATCGTTGTTGAAAAAATATGAAAGGAATCAACTCGCTCACTCCCAGGGAAACCGTGGCCGAATTGGACCGGTACATCATCGGTCAGGCAGCCGCCAAGCGCTCGGTGGCGATCGCCCTGCGCAATCGCTGGCGGCGGCAGCAGGTCGAACCGCCCCTGCGCGAGGAGATCGCCCCTAAAAACATCATCATGATCGGCCCGACCGGGGTAGGGAAGACCGAAATCGCCCGGCGTCTGGCGCATCTCGCCCAGAGCCCTTTTCTCAAAATCGAGGCGTCCAAGTTCACCGAGGTCGGTTATGTTGGCCGCGATGTCGAATCGATGATCCGTGATCTTACCCAACTGGCGGTCAACATGGTCACCAAAGAGGCGGAGGAAGGGGTACAGGAGAAAGCGGCGGCCGTGGCCGAAGAGCGGCTGCTCGACTTGCTGTTGCCGCGTCCGCCGGGACAGGGTGCGAGTCCCCAGGCCAATGTGATTTCGTTGGGCTACGACAGCAGCGAAGGCAAACAGGAGGAGACGCGCGCCCAGACGACCAGGGAGCGCTTTCGCGAAATGCTGCGGCATGGGGAGCTGGACGACCGGGTGGTGGAACTTTCGGTTACCGCAACCAGCGGAACGCCGGTGGTCGAGGTTTTTTCCGCCTCGGGCATGGAGGATATGCAGAGCTCGCTCCAGGAAGCCTTCTCCAAATTCTTTCCCAAGAAGAAGCAGCCCAAGAAGATGAAGGTGCCTGAAGCCCTGGAATGGCTGAAAAAGGAAGAAGCCGAGCGGCTGGTGGATACCGAGAGCATTGCCGAGAAGGCCATCCGCCGCACCGAACAGTCGGGGATTATTTTTCTCGACGAGATTGATAAAATCGCTTCGCGGGGTGGCGCCGGTTCCGGCTCACCCGAGGTCTCCCGCGAGGGCGTGCAACGCGATCTGCTGCCCATTGTCGAGGGGACCACGGTGTCCACCAAGTACGGACCGGTCAAGACCGACCACATCCTGTTTATCGCCAGCGGCGCTTTCCATGTCTGCAAGCCGTCCGATTTGGTGCCCGAGCTCCAGGGCCGCTTTCCTATTCGGGTCAACCTTCATGCCTTGGGCGAGGAGGAGTTCTTTCGTATTCTCACCGAACCACGGAGCGCCCTGATCAAACAGTACACAGCCCTGCTGGCGACCGAGGATATCCGCCTGGAATTCGAGGAGGAGGCGATCCGCGAGATGGCACGGATCGCGGTCCAGGTCAACCAGAAGACCGAGGATATCGGCGCCCGCCGCCTGCATACGATCATTGAACGCGTCCTGGACGAGGTGTCCTTTGACGCCTCGGATCGCGAAAACCTGGAGTTCACGGTCACCGCCGACTATGTCCGCCGCCAGTTGACCGACATTTCCGAGAATGAGGATCTCAGCCGCTATATTCTTTGATCCATCTGTGGACCGCCATGCACCTGAATATTGACCCCGAACTGCGCTACTGCCCCCGGTGCGGTGACGAGTATCGCGCTGACGCAACCATCTGCGCTGCCTGCTCCATTGACCTGCTTAGCGGCGAACAGATGCTTGCCTTGCAGGCGGAGCGGCAGCAGCGAAGATCCCGAACCCTGGACATCCATCCCGACGAGCCGGTGGTGACGGTCCGCAAGGGGCCGCTGCTACAGATCAAGGCACTGCGGGCCATTCTTCTGGATCGAGGACTGCCGTCCCTGGTCGTCAAGGAAGAGGGGAGCGCCTGCGGGTGCCACGGCCCCGAGTTGTTGCTCCAGGTGCGGGAAAGTGACCTGGCCGATGTGATGACCGAGCTTGCAGAGGAATACCGGCAGAGCACTGGCCTGGTGGACCACGACACCTGTTTTGCGGGAGAAATCTACAATGTCGAAGCCGCCGAGGCGGTTTGTCCGGCCTGTGGCTGCCTGTTTGCTACCAGATTGACCACCTGTCCCGACTGCGGTCTCTGCTTTTTCTGAGTCGGAGAGCGCAACGAGGAAATTCTAGCTGCGTCGTGCAAGAACGGGCGACCGTTACCTTGCTCTGATGTCCTCGCCACTTTGATCGGTCTTTATGGAAAAACCTGCCACCATTTTCACCCTGACCACCGATTTCGGCCTCCAGGACCCCTATGCCGGTCAGCTTAAAGGGGCCTTGCTCACGGGCTGCCCTTCCGCCACCATCGTTGATCTCACCCACGCCATTCCCGCCTGGGATGTGGTCACCGCCGCAGTGACCATCCGTACCAGCTACCGCTTTTTTCCGGCGGGAACAATCCATCTGATCGTGGTCGATCCGGGAGTCGGTAGCCAGCGCGCCATTTTGACTGCCGCGGGGTCCGGTCATTTTTTCGTTGCTCCGGACAACGGCTGTCTGTCACTGCTGGTCACCGATCATAAAATCGAGTCAATCCACCGGGTGGAACAACCGGTTTTTTTCTCTGCGGCGGTCAGCCCAACCTTTCATGGCCGGGACGTCATGGCCCCCGTAGCCGCCGCCTTGGCCAGGAGTAACGACCTGGAGCAATTCGGTCCGGCTGTGCTGTTGGAGAGTATTGAGATGGTCATTGTCCCCTCAGCGGTTCATGCTGCCGGTTGTCTCCAAGGGCAGGTACAGCGTATCGATCATTTCGGCAATATTCGCACCACCATCCGTGCCGATGGCAACCGTTTCGATCCTACCGTCTTCGGATTCCTTGAGATCTGCAACCAGCGGATCAGCCAGTTTGTTTCCACCTATCAGCAAGCGGAAATCGGTTCGCTTCTAGTTTTAATCGACAGTTCAGGGTTTCTTGAAATTGCGGCCAACCAGGCGAGTGCCGCTGAACTGATCGGTTGCGCGCCTGGCGACCCCGTCACCGTGCATTGTGTTCGAAAAGAAGCGGGATAAAGATGAATTGATCGCAGGCTGAATGGGACTGTCCAGTTGCGGCGAACCGAATTCGGGCATGATTTCATCGCGGCCGTGCCGGGCTCCGCTGTATTTTTTCGAGAAATGTCCGCACATTTTTTTGCTTCTGTATCCTGATATGTTTATACTAAAGACGTAAGAAGTTGTTCGCTGTCTGGCTGTTTATGTACGTCCCATTAACCTACATCAACACGAGGAGGAACACATGGCTGTCAAAGTATTGATCAAACGAAAGGTCGCGGATAAGCAGGCTCCGGAACTGGAGGCTCTTCTCAGGAAAATGAGGGCGCTCACCCTTAACCAAAAGGGGTACATTTCGGGGGAAACCTTTACCCGGGTTGATGAGCCAGGTGTCAGCATGGTTATCAGCACATGGCAGTCCATTGATGACTGGCGGGCATGGACACTAACCAAGGAGCGGATCGAGTTACAGGAAAAAATCGACAAACTGCTCGGTGGAACGACAACGTATGAAATATTTGAAAACGCCTAATTGAAAATGCGGGGGCGATTGCCGGACCGGCTCCTCTCGCATTGGTTTGAACAACAAAAAGGCCCGTCATTTGACGGGCCTTTTTGTTGTTCTGGAATGCAAGTGCGAACTTAATGGCCGTTACGGCCGTTGCCGTTGCGGCGCTGTTGCACCTCGGGTTTGCGCATCTGCACCAAGAGAGAACGGGGGCCGCAGAGCCGGGTGATCTGGTGAAAGAGATCGGTGGAAGGCCGGATGCTCATGTCTTTGAGTACCTGAATGTCGACCTCGCCCCGTTTGTCGAAATGGAGGGTGAGAAGCACCGGCGTTGCCCCGTGATGCTGATACAGCAGTTCCTTTAAGTCCAGCATGTGCTGACGTGACGTCGAGGCCGCTCGCAGGGTGATGACCGCCCGCTCGGTATACTGCTCGAGGGTTTCCGCCAGCCCTTTCACCTCCTGGGCCACGATTTTGGCTCCCCGCTCTCCTTGCTGCACCGTGCCCAGCACGATCAGCGGCTGGTCGCTGGTCAGCAGGTGCGCGCATTCGGCAAAGGTCGAGGGGAAAACGATCACCTCAATGCTGGAACTCATGTCCTCCAGCACGGTGAAGGCCATGCGTTCGCCTTTTTTCGATTTATGCTCCTTGTATCCGGCCAGCAACCCGCCGATGCGCGCCACTTGGCCATCGCGCAGCTTCTCCGCCCCGGCGATGTCGGTATCGACCACTCGCCGCAGATCCTCCATCACCCCTTCGAGCGGATGGCCGGTGAGGAAAAAACCCACCGTCTCCTTCTCAAAGGCCAGCCGATCCAACTCCGGCCAATCTTCGATCTCCGGCAGTTCGATCTCCACGGTCTCTTTCTGTTTGGCCGCCGTTTGCCCGATGGCAAAGAGATTCATCTGTCCGCTCATCCGGTCGCGTTGCACAGCCCTGGCCCGCTCGATACACAGGTCTAGGCTCTCGAGGTACTGTCGCCTGTTTTGGTTGAGCGAGTCAAAGGCTCCGGCCTTGATCAGGCTTTCGATCACCTTGCGATTGACCTTGGAGGAATCGATCCGGCCGCAGAAATCGGCCAGCGAACGGTAGCCCCCACCGCTCTCCCGCTCGGCGAGGATCGAGTCGAGCGCCGCCCCACCCACATTCTTTACCGCCGCCAGACCAAAACGAATCCGGTCGTTGATGACCGTGAAATCGCTGAAGGATTCGTTGATGTCCGGGGGCAGGACCTCGATCTTTTCCTGGCGGCATTCGTTGATGTACTTGACCACCTTGTCGGTGTTCTCCACGTCGCAGGAGAGCAACGCCGCCAGGAACTGGGCCGGGTAATGGGCCTTGAGGTAGGCGGTCTGATAGGCGATCAGGGCGTAGGCCGCCGAGTGCGACTTGTTGAAGCCGTAGCCGGCGAATTTGGCCATCAGGTCGAAGATGTACTTGGCCTTCTCCTCCGGGATGTTGTTGGTCTTGGCCCCGGCCATGAATTTGCCCCGCTCTTTCTCCATGACCTCCGGGATTTTCTTGCCCATGGCCCGGCGGAGAATATCGGCGTCGCCCAGGCTATAGCCAGCCAGGATGTTGGAGATTTTCATCACCTGCTCCTGGTAGACAATCACCCCGTAGGTTTCCTGGAGCACCGATTTGATCTGCGGCAGGGGGTAATCGGCGGGCTTGCGGCCATGCTTGGTTTCGACAAAGGTGTCGACCATGCCCGAGTCGAGCGGACCCGGCC
>Ga0074197_1002404_pt1 | contig 13098 bp, 10 predicted proteins | sample EPASupsiteSAE305_FD_64526 | JGI IMG/M metagenome (GOLD analysis project Ga0074197, IMG submission 64526) | Bioremediated contaminated groundwater microbial communities from EPA Superfund site, New Mexico - SAE3-05 reassembly with SPADES | ecosystem: Environmental > Aquatic > Deep subsurface >...
CCGAAATACGATTACCCGTTGCGCGTTATTACCTGGGCGTTGGCCGGTATCATGGGTGGAGTATTTCTGTTGATTACCTTCCTCATGGTCATCTCTCGGAATCAATTGCTCTGATACAGTAACGTTTGACAAGAGACGATTGAAGGTTCTCGCAACATGTCCAAATTGCCCGGACAAGAATCTTCTTAACAAATTTTAATCCCTATTCACCTACAGCAAAAAGAAACGACTATGCAGCTTGACTCAAAAATACCTGAAGGACCGCTGGCCGAAAAATGGGACAAATGCCGTTTTTCCAACAAACTCGTTAACCCTGCCAACAAACGGAAATACGAAGTTATCATCGTAGGCACCGGTCTGGCAGGCGCTTCCGCAGCCGCCACCTTAGGCGAACTGGGATACAATGTTAAATCATTTTGTATCCAGGATAGCCCTCGCCGGGCGCATTCCATCGCTGCCCAGGGCGGCATCAATGCTGCCAAGAATTATCAGAATGACGGCGACTCCATCTTCCGTCTGTTTTACGACACCATCAAGGGCGGCGACTTCCGTGCCCGTGAGGCAAACGTCTATCGTCTTGCCCAGGTAGCTAACAACATCATCGATCAGTGTGTGGCCCAGGGCGTTCCTTTTGCCCGTGAATACGGCGGCACTTTGGCCAACCGTTCTTTTGGCGGCGCCCAAGTTTCCCGTACTTTCTATGCACGTGGGCAGACAGGCCAGCAACTATTGCTTGGCGCCTACACTGCCATGATGCGTCAGGTGGCTGCTGGCAAGGTTAAAATGTTCACTCGCCGCGAAATGATGGATCTGGTTGTTGTTGATGGCGTTGCCAAGGGCATCATCTGCCGAAACCTGGTAACCGGTGAGATTGAAAAGCATTCCGCGCATGCGGTGGTTCTCGCGACTGGCGGGTACGGTAACGTGTACTTCCTGTCCACCAACGCCATGGCCTCCAACGTCACCGCCGCTTGGCGCGCCTATAAACGCGGTGCTGGCTTTGCCAACCCTTGTTATGTGCAGATTCACCCGACCTGCATCCCTGTACACGGCGAATTTCAATCCAAACTGACCCTGATGAGCGAGAGCCTGCGGAACGACGGTCGTGTCTGGGTTCCGAAGAACGTCGGCGACAACCGCAAGGCCGCTGACATTCCGATGGAGGACCGTGACTACTATCTGGAGCGTAAATACCCATCCTTTGGTAACCTTGTGCCCCGCGACGTCGCCTCCCGTAACGCCAAGGAAGCCTGTGATGAAGGCAGGGGCGTTGGCGAGACCAAACTCGGCGTCTATCTTGATTTCTCCGATGCCATCAAGCGCGATGGGCTCGATGTGATCAACAGAAAATATGGGAACCTCTTCCATATGTATCACAAGATCACCGACAGCGATCCAACCAAGGAACCGATGATGATTTATCCGGCAATCCATTACACCATGGGTGGATTGTGGGTCGATTATGAGTTAATGACCACCATTCCAGGCCTCTATGCCACGGGTGAGTGCAACTTCTCCGATCACGGTGCCAACCGCCTGGGCGCATCAGCCCTCATGCAGGGTCTGGCCGACGGATACTTCGTCCTGCCTTACACCATTGGTAACTATCTAGCCAAAGTTCCGCCGGTACCAACCAACACCAACGATCCGGCATTTGAAGCTGCGGCTAATGATGTCAGAGAGCAAACCGCCAGACTGCTGAAAAACACCAAGAGCGGAAAGGGTGGCCAGACTGTCGACCATTTCCACAAAGAACTCGGTAAGGTCATGTGGGATAACTGCGGTATGGCTCGGAATAAGGCTGGATTGGAGCATGCTCTGAAAAGGATTCCCGAAATTCGTGCTGAATTCTGGGAGAACGTCATGGTTCCCGGCTCTGGACAAGAACTCAATCAGTCGCTCGAGAGGGCCGGTCGCGTTGCTGACTTCCTTGAATTCGGCGAGTTGCTTGCTCTCGATGCGTTAACCCGTGAAGAATCCTGCGGCGGTCACTTCAGAGAAGAAAGCCAGACCGAAGAAAACGAAGCCAAGCGTGACGATGCGAATTTCTGTCACGCGGCGGTATGGGAATACAAAGGACAGGGCACAGCTCCCGCACTGCACAAGGAGCCGCTTGTCTTTGAAAACGTTACTCCTTCGCAGCGTAGCTACAAGTAATGCGTATCTGTACTCTTGTATAAACAGATTCATCACTGAAGTTTAAAAATACAACGCAAGAAGAAATCACATGTCATCGAAATCGATTAATATAATAGTAAAAATCTGGCGACAGAATGGTCCTCTGGCTAAAGGTGCATTTGAGGAGCATGCTCTCAAGGACATCAGTACTGACAGTTCCTTCCTGGAAATGATCGACGTGCTGAATGAATGGCTAACCATTAAAGGGCTTGAGCCCATAGCCTTTGACCATGACTGCCGTGAGGGTATCTGCGGTATGTGTGGCGCTGTAGTCAACGGCACGGCGCACGGTCCGGATAAAGAAACGACCCTGTGCCAGTTGCACATGCGGCGTTTTAAGAATGGTGACACCATCGTCATTGAACCCTTCCGCTCCCAAGGTTTCCCGATTGTCAAAGATCTTATCGTCGATCGTTCCGCTCTTGATCGGATTATAGCTGCTGGCGGATATGTTTCGGTCAACACCGGCTCGCCGCAGGATGGCAACAACATCCTGATTCCGCAGCATGTTGCCGAGCAAGCGATGGATGCAGCCGCCTGCATCGGTTGTGGTGCCTGTGCAGCAGCTTGTCCTAACGGCACTCCGATGCTTTTCCTCGGTGCCAAAGTTTCCCAGTTTGCCTTGCTCCCCCAAGGTCAACTCGAAGCCAAAAAACGCGCCATCAGTATGGTTCTGCAGATGGACAAAGACGGTTTCGGCAATTGCACCAACCATGCCGAGTGTGAGAATGTCTGCCCGAAAGGCATCACCATTCGCAACATTGCCCGATTGAACAGAGAATTCCTGAAGGCATCTTTCACGATCGATCATTGATGCATCTTCCCCTCTAGGAAGAACAACGATCTCAATAACAAAAAAAGAGCTGACGCGGAATTTTCCCGCGTCAGCTCTTTTTTCATTTTCCCGTTGTTCTTTCACGTCCCCTTTCATAAATCCTTCATTTTTATACCGTGCCAGCCGTCGGCAAGGTTGTACCATTTTTTCTCCACATCTACCTCATTGTAGCACCCAAAATTGACAATTCCTTGTCCTGTCTACAAGGCAGTATCGTGGTGCAACCACATATTCGTTCGCGGTTTTCCCTTTTTCCTTGGTCATTGTTTTTTGATCGTTTAAAGTAGGTGCGTTTTTCATGTACTTGCTGGACGAGATTGATGCTATCCTTCTCGCCGGTCCACGGTCAAACCATGCACAAAAAGGGGGAAGTACTATGTTGAAAGAGGTGACCAAGTCGTTTGCACTCATGGGGGCGTTCACACTCCTACTCTCCAGCCTCGCGTTAGCCGAGCCCATCTCCATCAAATTCAGCCATGTGGTCGCGGTTGATACACCAAAAGGATTAGCCGCCGAATTTTTCAAGAAACGAGCCGAGGAACTGACCAAGGGCAAAGTCAAAGTGGAAGTATATCCCAACAGTCAGCTGTACAAAGATAAGGAAGAAATGGAAGCCCTGCAGCTTGGTGCTGTTCAAATGCTGGCACCTTCTCTTGCCAAGTTTGGCCCTCTGGGGGTCAAGGATTTCGAACTTTTCGACCTTCCGTACATCTTCAACGACGACAATGATCTGCATAAGGTAACCACCGGACCGGTCGGCCAGAAGCTGCTGGCCAAACTGGAGCCCAAAGGTATCAAAGGTCTGGCCTTCTGGGATAATGGTTTCAAATCCTTTTCTGCCCACACTCCGATTAAGACTCCGGATGACCTGAAAGGCAAGAAACTGCGCATCCAATCCTCCAAGGTTCTTGAAGAGCAGATGCGGGTGATCAAGGCTATCCCCCAGGTTATGCCTTTCTCTGAGGTCTATCAGGCCCTGCAGACCGGAGTTGTCGATGGTACTGAAAACCCCATCTCCAATTTCTACACCCAAAAAATGCATGAGGTCCAGCAGCATTTGACCCTCACCAACCATGGCTATCTCGGCTATGCTGTTATCGTCAACAAACCCTTCTGGGATGGATTGCCTGCCGATATCCGTACCCAGCTTGAAACCGCCATGAAGGAGGCCACCGAGTATGCCAACAAAATTGCCAACGAGATGAATCAGAAAGACCTGGCTTCCGTGAAGGCTTCTGGAAAAACGGTGGTATACACCCCGACTCCTGAAGAGCGCGCTGCCTTCAAAGCTGCCATGGTGCCAGTTCATGAAAAAATGGCGGATCGGATTGGCAAGGAAACCATTGAGTCCGTGTACCAGGCTGTCAATTTCAAGAAATAATTTCAATTTCAGCAGATGACACATTAAGGGCGGATAGCGAAAGCCATCCGCCCTGTTATTATTCCAAGGAGATTAGAGAAAAATGAAATTTCTTGATCATCTTGAGGAATGGTTCATCTCATTTCTCATGGGTGGCGCGGTCCTGATTATTTTCGCGGCCGTTGTGCACCGCTATTTAGCCGGCCTGCCGATTCCCGTGGTCCAGGACTGGTTATTGACCCTCAACCTTGGCTGGGCACAGGAACTCTGCATCATCATGTTCGTGTGGATGGCTAAATTTGGTGCCGCCTACGGTGTCCGTACCGGCATCCATGTCGGTGTTGATGTGGTCATTAATCAGATGAACGCCAAAAATCGTTCTAGATTTATTATCTTCGGTCTGCTTGCCGGCGCCACCTTCACTGGTATTGTTACAACCCTCGGGGCCAACTTTATCTGGGAAAACGGCATGCACTACTTCGTTTTCACCCTGTTCGGCCTGGATACCGGCATTACCCCTGAAGGCCCGACCACCCCGGACCTTGAATGGCCGACTTGGGCTGTCTATAGTGCCGTGCCTCTTGGTTCCTGCCTGATGTGCTTCCGATTTCTTCAGGTCTTGGTCAATTTCATCAAATCCGGCGATCTGCCGCATCATGACCATAGCCATGTTGAGGGTGTCGACGAGAATATTATTGCCGAAATTTTGGTTGCGGAAACCAGTGCCGACACACCTAATTCCGTTGCAGCAACCGGCGACCATAAGAAGGAGGGCAAACAATGAGTTCCATCGTTCTTTTCAGTATCCTGCTGGCCCTGATGCTGACCGGGATGCCGATCTCGATTTCCCTCGGCCTCACGGTGCTCACCTTTCTTTTTACCATGACCCAGGTGCCGCTTGAATCAGTCGCTCTCAAACTGTTTTCTGGTATTGAGAAATTTGAGATCATGGCCATTCCCTTCTTCATTCTGGCCGGCAATTTTCTAACCCATGGCGGTGTTGCCCGCCGGATGATCAATTTTGCCACCTCCCTGGTCGGCCACTGGTATGGGGGGCTCGCCCTCTCCGGCGTCGTGGCTTGCGCTCTATTTGCCGCCGTCAGCGGCTCCTCGCCCGCCACTGTTGTCGCCATTGGCTCCATCCTTATTCCCGGTATGGTCAAGGCCGGTTTCCCTATGCGATTTGGAGCCGGCGTCATTGCCACCTCCGGTGCGCTCGGTATTCTCATCCCGCCGTCCATTGTCATGGTTATGTACGCCATTGCCACCAATACCTCGGTGGGAGCCCTGTTCATGGCCGGGGTTATCCCTGGCATCATCTTGGCCGCCATGCTGGGTGGCATTACATGGTACCGCGCCCGCAAATTCAATTATCCCCGGCAGCCCAAGGCTTCCTGGGGTGAGCGCCTCCGTACTTTCCGCGAGTCAGCCTGGGGCCTGATGTTAATCATCGTGGTCATGGGCGGCATCTATTCCGGTATTTTTACCCCGACCGAAGCCGCGGCCATGAGTGCGGTCTATTCCTTCATCGTCGCCGTGTTTATCTATAAAGACTTGGGGCTCAAGGACGTGCCGAAGGTCCTGCTCAATTCGGCCAACATGTCGGCCATGCTGCTCTATATCATCACCAATGCGGTCATGTTCAGCTTCATTCTCGCCAACGAGAACATCCCGCAGGAACTGACCAGCTGGATGATTGAGAAGGGATTCGGCCAGATCGCCTTCCTGTTAGCCGTCAATGTCCTCCTGTTGATGGCCGGTAACTTCATGGAACCTTCGTCGATCATGCTGATCTTTGCGCCCATCGTTTTTCCGGTCGCCATGAAACTAGGCGTTGATCCGGTACATCTTGGTGTCATCATGGTGGTTAACATGGAGGTCGGTATGTGTCATCCCCCGGTGGGATTGAACCTCTATGTCGCCTCCGGCCTCACTAAAATGGGCATCACCGAACTCACGGTTGCGGTCTGGCCCTGGTTGCTGACCATGCTCATCTTCCTGGCTCTGACGACCTACGTGCCGATTATAACACTTTGGTTGCCCCGGATTCTCGGGATGCTCTAGTTCTTTTCTTCTGATGTCCCCAAGGGAGGTTCTGTTTTCGCCGAAGACAGAACCTCCTTTTTTTTCGTAACCCATGTGAGTCCCTGCCTTTCATCCACCTCATGCCACGACCTGAATGTAGTCCAGCCACTTTTCTCACCACCCCTGAGCAGCTTGCGCAGGCCCTCGATATCCCTCTCGAGCCCCTCAAGACCGTGCACGCCGTTTACCCCATGCGAATTAGTACATATTACTTAAACCTCATCAGACAAACCGGTCTGCCACTCTGGCAACAGGCGGTGCCTGATCTTCAGGAACTGACCGACACGGTGGGCCTTACCGATCCCCTCAACGAGGAAGACCTGAGCCCTGTTCCCGGTTTGGTCCATAAATATCCGGACCGGGCCCTATTCCTTGTCTCGAGCGAATGTGCCATGTACTGCCGGTTTTGCACCCGCAAACGCAAAGTGGGTAAACCTGAAATGGTCATCAATGATGCTACCATTGCGGCAGGACTCGAGTATCTCAGACGTACGCCAGCAATATCCGATGTCCTGGTTTCAGGAGGCGACCCGCTGATGTTGTCTGTGGTCCGGCTCGAACGTATCCTCAAATCCTTACGCGCGATTCCCTCTGTCGCCACCATCCGTATCGGCACCCGAATTCCCTGCACCCTACCCATGCGAGTCACCCCCAGATTGGCTACCATGCTGAAGAAATACCATCCGCTCTATATCAACACCCACTTCAACCATCCGGCCGAAATAACGCCAGAAGCCGAATTGGCCTGTGCTCGCTTGGCCGATGCAGGCATTCCTCTTGGCTGTCAAACCGTTCTCCTACGTGGAGTTAATGATTCCCCTGAAGTCATCCGTGAGTTGCTGTATCGCTTGGTACGGATCAGAGTCAAACCCTACTATCTATTCCAAGCCGATCTGACCAAGGGAACCTCCCATTTTCGGACAACGGTTGACACTGGGATTGGCATCATGCGTCAACTGATCGGTCATGTCTCCGGAATAGCTATTCCCACCTATGCCCTTGACGCACCAGGTGGAGGTGGGAAGATTCCTCTCACACCAAATTATATTGAACAATTGGGAACTTCCCTCGATTTTTCATCCTACCAGGGAGCCCCTTGCTCCTATCCCAACCGGATTCTTCTTTGAACAACCTTTTTTCGTTCCCCCCCTTGGAAGGACCATAAAAACACTATATACTGAATCAAAATTTTAATTTCTCTCGGGTTTCCCAACCGTTCATTACCTGAAATTACCAAACGTTCGTATCACTTACAGCGATTCCCCCCTTGCCTCTTTTTAGGAAAACACTTTAATGTCAGCATCGAGTAGATCAGCGGAACAGGTGTTACAAGATGTTCTTTCTTCCAACGACCTGCCAACGCTACCCATTATTGCCACGAAATTGTTGGCGCTCACTGCCCAAGAAGAGACAACGCTCACCGACATTGCGAACCTGATTGCCCAGGACATGGCCCTTTCCACCAAGGTGCTACGAGTTGCCAATTCGTCCTTTTACAGTTTTCCTCAACAAATCTCGTCCATCAATCAAGCTGTTTCTATCTTGGGCATCAACGCGGTCCGCAGCCTTGTCCTCAGTTTTTCCTTTCTCTCTATGGGAAAAAGCAAACTCAATTCACTCTTCGATTTCGAACAATTCTGGGAACGCTCTCTTGTTGAAGCTGCCGCGGCCAAGTTAATTTTTGAGCAGATAACCAATTCCGACGCGGAAGAAGCCTTTACCAGCGGTTTGCTCCAAAATATCGGTCAGCTGGTGCTCGCCGCCACTCTTCCCCAGGAATACAATCAAGTACTCGAACAAACTAACGACCGTACGGCCAATGCTAACACCAAGTTGGAGGTTGAATTACGTGCACTAGAATTACAGATTTTCAACACAACTCATGCTGATGTTGGCTATATAGTAGCCAAAGCATGGGGTCTCCCTGAAAATCTGCTCCTCCCAATCAGATACCACCATCTGCCTCAAGAGTATAAAGGCAGCAACCAGAAGCATAAACAGACCATTACAGCCGCTTATTTAGCCAATCTCCTCTCCAACATATTTTATTCCGACACTCCGGAACACTACCACAAGCAGTTCCGCAACGAAGCGAAACAGTTACTCGGACTCAAGGTTATAGGCGTCAATACCGTCTTGAAAAGGATTGATAAAGTCATTGAACAGTCTGCTCAATATTTTGGCATCAAAATTAATCCAGTTAAATCTGTGGCAGAAATACTCCAGGAGGCAAATCTCCGCCTCAGCCTGATCAATCTTTCTTACGAAGAGATGAATCGCGAACTAATCAAATCCAAGCTGGAGTTGGAAAAACTGACGGAGGAACTTGCCCAAAAAAACAAGCTGTTGGAAAATCTTGCCAACATCGACGGCCTCACTGAAATTAACAACCATCGTTTCTTTCAAAATTTTCTTGACTCTGAAATTAACCGATCCATACGTAACGACCGCACCCTTTCCCTGTTGCTGGCAGATATCGATCATTTTAAAAAATTCAACGATACCTATGGTCATCAAACCGGTGATTTCATCCTGAAGGAATTTTGTAGAATCACCAAGGAAGTTATCCGTGAGTATGACTTAATCGCCCGTTATGGTGGAGAAGAATTTGTCTTTGTCCTGCCAGAAACAACTCAGGAAGAAGCTCTGCTTGTTGCGGAAAAACTGCGAAAAACAACAGAGGATTATTATTTCGACGACGGAGCCAATACCTATCGGGTGACAATCAGCATTGGCGTCGCCTGTGCCCGTCCCACTGGACGAGAATTCAATAAAAATGATTTCATTGGACTAGCCGACGATGCCCTTTACGAAGCTAAAAATATGGGGCGTAATCGGATTTCCTTAAGCTCTTCCAAAAAAAAGAAGAACTGGTTTGGCTTCTGATCCGATTTGCGGGATGAACAATCAATAGGCAGTCAGAACCTTCTTGAGCCATACTTCAGTCAAAAAACTCCTCTTCTTTTCCCGAAATCTGCTCTATTTTAACAGTCTCATTTTCCACCCGACTCCCAAGTAACATTGCAGATTATCAGTTGTATGAGATACCGGAGTATTCGTACTCTTCTTCACTTTCTGAAAAACTTTGAAGAAACTATCAACAAAGGTCGATTTTTTTGATAATGATACGAGTCGATCAATCCATTGCTTTTTTCAAGTAACAATTCCACAGAAAAATTAGAAACCTACACCTTGGTTTAAGGAGGCTTTATGAAACCACGACGATCAAACTTATCGGTACCTGGACATTTAAAAAAAATGCACGGTAAGGCGAGTGAAAGCAACGCTGATGTCATCATGCTTGATCTTGAGGACAGCGTCCCCGTTGAGGAAAAGGTGAATGCGCGTGATCAGGTCATTGATTCACTCCTGAATCTCAATTGGGAAAGGAAAACTGTAACCGTACGAATCAATGCTCTTGATACACCATTCGCCTATAGAGATCTTTTAGAAATTAGTGAAAATGCCGGCCACATTATTGATGCCGTCGTTATTCCCAAAGTCAGTCATCCGGGTGACATTTTTTTTGCAGACCGCATGCTCAATGGCATTGAAATGGGAAAGGATAATTCCATGTTGATAGGTCTTGAAGCCTCAATTGAAACCGCCGAAGGTCTCCTGCGCGCCACCAACATTATTCAAGCGAGCAAACGTGTTAAAACATTAGTTTTTGGCATCGCCGATTACTCAGCCTCTATCGGTGCCCGATTGGTTTCCATTTCTGGCCATGGTGAAAAAGAAGAAGACCTGTACCCTGGTCACCGGTGGCATTTTGCCATCAGCAACATGGTGATGCACGCTAAAGCCAATGGAGCGCTTGCCATCGATGCGCCTTACGGTAATTTCAAGGATACCGATGGATTACGACGATCGGCCGTAATGGCTTGCGCTTTGGGTTGCGATGGTAAATGGGCAATCCACCCTTCACAGATCGACGTCATCAATGAGGTTTTCACACCGTCGCGTGAAGAAATTGCACTAGCAGAAAAGGTAATCAAGGCTAATGCTCAAGCTCAGTCAGAGGGAAAAGGTGCTATAGCGGTGGAGGGCAGGATGGTCGATCAGGCGACGGTTCGTCTGGCTACCATCCTATGGGAGCAGGCGAAATACCTGCAATTGGTATAAAGGAAGAAGGTTGTACAGAGGTATTGCCTCTGCTCATTCATAAAAAAAGGGGGGGTGCCACCAGTGTGGCCCCCCCCTTTTTTTATTCCGGATTAAACGTGTTGTTTATCCAATGATCGCCAAAACGGTATCCTTGGCAACAGAGTCACCGGTACCGAAATTGAGGGCCTTAACTGTGCCATCGCAGGGCGAACCCAAAGAGTTCTCCATCTTCATGGCCTCAAGGATAACAACTGGATCGCCGACTTTCACAGTGTCGCCGACATTAACTACGTTCTTGATGATCATACCAGGCATCGGTGCCAGCAACGGAGTACCACCTTCGACAACCGGAGCGGGAGCAGCAGCCTTAGGAGCGGCGGCAGCTGGTGCGGCAGCAGCCTTAGGAGCGGCGGCAGGAGCAGCGGCGGCAGGAGCAGCAGGACGCGGGGCAGCAGCTACCATCGGTTGAAAGTCACCGGTCGGATCTACTTCCACACTGAAATATTCGCTATCAACAAAGACGTTGAAGGTGCGAACATTAGCAGATTTCTCCGGGGCGGCAGCTTTGGGCTCAATGAGTTTTCCAGCTTTGGCCTTGGCAACGAGCTCATCACGTTTCTTGACATCGTCAAGGGTGATCGGCATAACTTCAGGAGGTGCTGGGGTCTTACCGTATTTCCACTCAAGGAACTTCTTACCAGTAACCGGGTAGATCGCATAGAGTACCAGATCATCGATATCCTTAGCGAGATCACCGATTTCTTTCTTTGCTTTCTCCAACTCTGGTTCGAGAACCTCTGCCGGACGGCAGGTGATCGGCTCCTCGCCACGTGCATAACCCTTGAGTGCTTTCTTCTGAACTTCAGGATTGATCGGAACAGCAGTTTTGCCGTACAGACCATAGCACAGATCTTTAACCTGGGCAGTGATCATTTTGTAACGCTCTTCCGGGGTGTCGAACAATACGTTGTTGACGGTCTGGATACCGACGATCTGGCTGGTCGGGGTAACCAGTGGGATCTGACCGAGGTCTTTACGAACTTTCGGCAACTCTTTGTACACCTGATCAATCTTGTCGAGCGCATCCATCTCGCGCAACTGGTTGACCAAGTTGGAAAGCATGCCGCCCGGGGTCTGGTGGAGGAGCACGTTGATGTCGATGATCGAGCACTTGGAGTCATCCATGAGGTGCTTGTACTTCGGCATAACCTCTTTTTCCAGCACTTCGTTGATTGCGAATAGTTTCTTGATATCGAAACCGGTATCGCGGTTGGTGCCGAGCAAGGACATGACCAACGGCTCTATAGCAGGATGCGCGGTCCGATATGCATAGGGGGTCATGCAGGTATCGATGATATCGCAGCCCGCTTCAATGGCCTTGAGATGGCTCATCGAGGCCATGCCAGAAGTAAAATGGCTGTGCAGATGAATCGGGGTTTTGGTGACCTCTTTCAATGCCTTAACGATGGCATATGCATCGTAAGGCGCAATCAGGCCGGCCATATCCTTGATGCAGATGGAATCAGCACCCATATCGTCGAGCGCTTTGGCTCTGTCGACATAATATTTCAAATCATAGACGTCGCCGCCCAAACGCGGTTCGGTCAGGGAGTAGCAGATACAACCTTGGAAATGTTTACCGCTTTTCTTGATCTGTTTAACAACGGTCTCAAAGTTACGATAATCGTTCAATGCATCGAAGGTTCGAAACACATCCATACCGTTCTCGGCAGCGCGGTCAACAAAGGCAGTGGCCAGATCGTCGGCATAGTTGCGGTATCCAACCAGGTTCTGCGCGCGAAGCAGCATCGAGAATGGGGTTTTTTTGATGTAGCGTTTCAGGGTGCGAAGACGCTCCCACGGATCTTCATTGAGAAAACGGTGCATGGTGTCAAAGGTGGCGCCACCCCAGGTCTCGATGGCCCAAAAGCCGATCTCGTCCATCATTTCCGCTACCGGGATCATGTCTTCGGTACGCCCACGGGTGGCGAACAGAGACTGATGCCCGTCACGAAGGCTCAAATCCATTATTTTAACCGGATTTGCTGCTGCAGGCCGGTCACTTGCGTAATTCATGGCGGTCATTGTTACTTGGTCGCTCATTTTCAATATCTCCCTGTTATACGTTATCGTTGAACGTCAATTTGTCATAAAGCCATCAGAACGCTTTCATCTGAATGAGCCTGCGGAAATTCATAATATCCTGACGGCCGGCTAATGCCCATATACTTGCGCCAGTTGCGACAGGTTTTGCGGCAGCCAACTGTGCCTGATAGGCGGCTTCCTCTTCCTGCTGCATATAGGCATTTACGGCTGCAAGAGCTGCAGCCATCTTTTTTTTCGCATCTGCCATAATGTCATCCTCTAAGTCTTGGCCGGATTCGTGCAAAATCCGGCACGTACATGAAAGTGCTTACAGCGGAATATTGCCGTGTTTTTTCATCGGGATAGTGTCACGTTTCCCTTGAATCGACTCAAACGCATTGATGATGCGGAAACGGGTTTCAGCCGGTTCAATAACATCGTCGATGTA
>Ga0074197_1002405_pt1 | contig 13088 bp, 10 predicted proteins | sample EPASupsiteSAE305_FD_64526 | JGI IMG/M metagenome (GOLD analysis project Ga0074197, IMG submission 64526) | Bioremediated contaminated groundwater microbial communities from EPA Superfund site, New Mexico - SAE3-05 reassembly with SPADES | ecosystem: Environmental > Aquatic > Deep subsurface >...
GGGGACCCCGCCTCGCAGGCCAAGGTGGGGGAGTTCTATCTTAACGAGATGGGCGTAGGTGCGGATTTTCCCGCCGCGCTGTCGTGGCTGGAAAAGGCGGCGGAGGGCGGCAGTTTGGAGGCGCAGTATTCTCTCGGCAGGGTTTATTTTGAAGGGAAGCATGCCGAGCGCGACTATCCGGAGGCGGTTTTCTGGCTGCGCCGCGCCGCGTCCGGGGAATATCCGGCCGCGCAGTCTCTTCTCGGGAAAATGTACGCCGGAGGCCTTGGGGGCCTCCCGCGCGACATGGAGAAGGCGGTTGTTCTTTGGACAAAGGCCGCCAGAAACGGCGACGCGGAGGCCCAGGCGGCGCTTGGCGCCGCTTACCTGACAGGCGGAGTTCTTCGGCCGGATTTCCGTCAGGCCGCTTTCTGGTACAAAAAAGCGGCCGAGAGCGGTAATGTCCCGGCGCAGACCGGGCTGGGCTGGCTTTACCTTTACGGCAAGGGAGTCAGGAAGGACCCGGCGGAGGCTTATGCATGGTTCCTGGTCGCCGCCGGCGGAGGCGGGTGCGGGGAGAATTGCGCCGCGGCGGAGGCTTTGTTTTCCGACGGAGACGAGGCCCGGGCCAGGGCCCTGGCGGCGCGGCGCGGCGCGAAAATATCCGCCCGAAAGCCCAAGGGCAGATAGCGCGGCCGGAGGCCTTCCGGGGCATGACGGCGCGGATGGGGGCTTCCCATAAATGCAAAAAAGTGTAAAATGAAGTGCATACAGAAATACAGCCAAGGAGAGTGCAAAATGCTTGACGGTAAAATTTTAAGGGACGCGGTAGGCAAATATGAGAAGGACATGATAGCCTTCGCCCGCGACCTTGTGGCCATACCCGGTTTTTCCACGACGGAAGAAAAGGTCGCGAAGCGCATCGCGCAAGAAATGCGCAAGGTCGGTTTTGACAGCGTCAAGTTCGACAAGATGGGCAACGTCATTGGTACGCTCGGCAATGGCAAGAAGAAAATAATGTACGACGCCCATATAGACACCGTCGGCGTCGGTGACCCCAAGGCCTGGAAATGGGACCCTTTCAAGGGAAAGTTCGAGAAGGGCATGATTTACGGCCGCGGCGCCACGGACCAGAAACTCTCCATGGTCTCGATGGTCTACGGCGCGAAACTGATAAAGGAACTGCGCCTTGAGGGCGGATACACCTACATCGCGGTGGGTTCCTGCATGGAGGAGGACTGCGACGGTCTTCCCCTGCTTCACCTCATACAGAAGGAAAAGCTTAAACCCGATTACGTGGTTCTCACCGAACCCACCAATCTGCAGGTCTATCGCGGCCATCGCGGCAGGATGGAAATGAAAGTGGTCACGAAGGGCCGCTCATGCCACGCTTCCGCCCCCGAACGCGGCGACAACGCCGTGGTCAAGATGTCCTACATAATACAGGAAATAACCAAGCTTAACGAGAAGCTTAAAAACGACAAGTTCCTCGGCAAGGGCACCGTGGCGGTCACCGCCATCGAGTGCAAAACTCCCTCATACAACGCCGTGCCGGACGAATGCACCATCTATCTCGACCGCCGCATGACCGTAGGCGAGACCGTGGACACTTCCGTGAAGGAAATACAGGCCCTTCCCGCCGTGAAGAAGTTCGGCGCGAAGGTGGAAGTGCTCCAGTACGAGGCGACCGCCTGGACCGGGCTCAAGGTTGGACAGGAAAAATACTTCCCCACCTGGGTGCTGCCGGAAAGCCATGAGCTGGTTTCCTCCGCGCTGAAGACCGCCGAGCTTGTCCACGCGAAGAAGCAGACCGCTTCCAAGTGGGTGTTCTCCACCAACGGCGTGGCGACGGCCGGCCGTCTTAAAATACCCACCATCGGCTTCGGCCCTTCCAACGAGATTTACGCCCACACCGTCAACGAACAGATGGCTGTGGAGGACCTGCTTAAAGCGGCCATTTTCTATGCGGCGCTGCCGCAGTACCTGGTTGTTGAGCGGGCAAAATAACCCAAGGAGAAATTACAGATGAAAAGCATGTTGAGAGGCAAGGACTGGATCGAGACCGTAGACTGGACAAAGGAAGAGCTGGAGACCGTTCTGGACGTCGCGGCCGACCTCAAGCGCCGTTTTTCCCTGAGCGAGGCTCACCGCATCCTCCAGGACAAGACGCTGTTCATGATGTTCTTCGAGCAGTCCACCCGCACCCGCAACTCCACCGAGGCCGGCATGACCCAGCTCGGCGGACACGCGCATGACCTCACCCCGGACAAGATGCAGATATCCCACGGCGAAACCCCCAAGGACACCGGCAAGGTGCTTTCCCGCTACGGGCACGGAATCGCCATCCGCAACTGCTTCTACGGCGTCGGCAACAAATATATAAGGGAAGTCGCCCATCATTCCGATATTCCCGTCATCAACCTTCAGTGCGATGTCGACCATCCCTGCCAGAGCATCGCGGACCTCATGACCATCCGGGAGAAGTTCGGCACCAACCTCCGCGGCATGAAGTTCGTTATCAGCTGGACCTATGCTCCGGCCTACGCGCGCCCGCTGTCGGTTCCGCAGGGTCTTATCACCCTCATGCCGCGCTTCGGCATGGACGTGACCCTCGCCCATCCGCCCGAGTTCAACCTCATGCCCCGCACAGTCGAGGCGGCGAAGAAATACGCCAAGGAAAACGGGACCAAGTTCGAAATCGTGCATGACATGGACGCCTCCTTCAAGGACGCCATAGTGCTTTATCCCAAGTCCTGGGGCTGCCACCAGTACCTTGAGGACCAGAAGGTCCCCGAGGCGGACCGCAAGAAACTCGGCATGGAACTCATCGCCAAGTACAAGAGCTGGGTCTGCACCGAGAAGCGCATGGCGCTCGGCAAGAAAGACGCCGTCTACATGCACCCGCTCCCGGCCGACCGCGGCGCGGAGGTCGAGGACGCGGTCATCGACGGGCCGCAGAGCATCGTGTTCGACCAGGCGGAGAACCGCCTCCATACCGTGAAGGCCATCATGGCCCTCACGATGGGCGGCCGCCCGTAGTAACGGACGCCGTATTTCAGAACCGCCGGGCGGATGACGGTTGTCCGCCCGGCGTTTTTTGAGCTCATTCCTGAATCGGATATTTCAGCGTGATAAAAAGAATTCTAGGGTTCCTGCAAAGCGCGAAGTGGCTGGTGCTGCTGCCTCTTCTGCTGGCTTCTTTCGTGGCGGTCAGCCGATTCATGGAACTTCGGAACGAGCCTTTGCAGGGGGACGCCGGGGAATACTTCGAGATGGGGCTTTCCATCCGCCAGACCGGGATAATGCTTTCCCCTTATGAGGCAGCGGTCAGCGCCGAACGCGGTATTGCCTATCCGGTGCTTTTAGCTCCATTCGCCGGAGGGAGCGAGGTTTCCGCCCACGCAAGGGTAAGGGCCCTTAATGCCGCGCTGTTTGTGCTTTGCACTGCATGTGTGTACCTTCTGGCCGCGGCTTTCGGCAATCTGGCCGGGGTGGCGGCCGCGTCTGTCTGGGCGCTGAACCCTCTGTCTTCCTCATATGCGGCGCAGGGCGGCATAGAGATTTTTTATACTTTCTGCCTTCTGCTTTCTTTCCTGCTTTTCAGGCGTTGGCTTGAGACTAAGCTTTTCCGCTGGGCCGCGTTAGCGGGGCTTGGTTTCGGTTTCTCCATAATATGCCGTTCCGTCCTTTTTGTTTTCCCGCCCGTCGCTGCTTTCCTTGCCTGGTATTTGGTGCGCCCACAAAAACGCCAGATTGCCGTATTCCTTGTAGCCGCCTGCCTGCCGGTGGCGTTGTGGGCCGCGCGCAATGCCCGCCTTTTCGGCCAATTTGTCCCGCTTGAGCGTGGACGCGCCAATGTCATACTGTTCGACTCGTCGCGCGGCATGCCCGGAGACAGGGGCCTTCTCGAGGTCTTTAGCGAGGCTCAGGCCGCTTCTCCCGCTTTCAATGCTCTGAGCCATGAAGATAAACTGCTCTCTCTTGGGGAGACGGCCCGGCGCAACATATATGCCCATCCGTTTTCTTTCGCCGCCGGTTCGGTCAGGCGCGCATTCGGCATGGCGTATATATACTGTCGGCAGGGCCTGTGGCTTATCCCGTTCGTTCTGGCGGGTTTTTATTTCCTGTGGCGCAGAGGGAAGCCGGAAACATGGGTGCCTTATGCGGCTGTATTAGTTTATGGAATACTGGTTTATTCCCCGCTGTCGGTTTCGGACAGGTTCATGCTGCCCTTTTTCCCGTTTTATTTTGCGCTGGCAAGCGCTCCGCTGATTGCGGCCGTGCCGCATCCGGAAGAAGATTCTTTGTTCAAGGCGTGGTGCGGCAGGGGCGCCGCCGTCGTGGTTTGCGGTCTGTTTGCCGCATCTGGATTGGTGATGTTATCCGAGGGATTGAGAACACGGCCCGGGGATGGCCGGCTTCTGTCCGTGCCTGTGGAAAAATCGTTCTCCGACCCGCTGCGCAAGTCTGCTTTCCTTGTACGGAGGGGAATCGCTCTTGACCGGGAAGGCAATAAAACCGCCGCCGCGCAGGCATTCGAGGCCGCGGAGGCCATAAAGCCGGTCAATCCCGAAGCCCCTCTGTCCCTTTGCGCCCTGCTGCTTGAGAAGAACAAGTTTGAAGACGCCTGCGCGGCCTGCGCCCGCGCGGCTGACGCCGCCCGCCTGGCTGGCAATGCCGCACTGCTTGCCGCCGCCGAAACCCAGGGCGCCGAAGCCTCCAGGCTTGCCAGGGAATTTCCCCGCACCTCTTTGCCGCAGTTCCCGGAGAAGGAGAAGGCTTCTCCTGTTGTCAGGAAAAAGCGTGCGCCCAAGGCCCGCAAAGTTACCAAAGTTTCCTCCAGACAGGTGCGGGAAAGTCCTTCCCGCAGGAAGAAAAACCGCCGCTGACACTTCGCGCCGTGCTGATTCCGCGCAATGCAAAACCTCCATCCGTGATGCTATAATTTGATAAATAGCTGGCGGCGTTTGCGGAACGGCGGGGTGGCCGTTTCGCCGCGGCCACTGATCATTCCAATTGAGGGGATACCTTGAGATGGCTCTCATAAACCACCGACAATTATACCGCCTGCCCTGGAATTACGCCGACAACGTAATATCCTGGCTTGAACCCACCAAGAAATGCAATATCTACTGCGAAGGCTGCTACAGCGCCAACAACCCTACCAGTCACAAAACGCTTGAGCAGATTAAAAGCGACCTCGACGTGTTCGAGAAATTCCGCAACACTCATTCCGTTTCAGTGGCGGGCGGCGACCCTCTTTGTCACCCCCAGATTGTCGAGGTTGTGCGGCTTATCGCGGAGCGCGGCCTTCAGCCGATAGTCAACACCAACGGCTTCGCCATGACCGAAGACCTTATGCGCCAGCTTAAGGACGCGGGCATGAAAGGCCTTACTTTCCACGTGGACAGCCTGCAAAAGCGTCCCGGTTGGGAAGGCAAGAACGAGATAGAGCTTAACGAGCTCCGGCTTAAGTTTGCCGAAATGGCGGCGCGCGTCGGCGGACTTTCCTGCGCGTTCAACTCCACCGTTTACGAGGAAACTCTTAAGTATGTTCCCGAACTGGCGGAGTGGGGCCGGCAGCACATAGATATAGTCAACGTTATGGTTTTCATTCTGTTCCGGGCGGCGCTTCCTCCAAAGGAATACGAATACTACGCCCAGGGCGTGAAGGTGGACATGCGCTCCACCGTGTATGGGGACGACAAGGGCCGCCGCACGAATCTGATGGCGGAAGATGCCATAGCCAAGCTCCGCGAAAAATATCCCGACTTCTCTCCCTGCGCCTATCTTAACGGCACTGAAGACCCTTCCGCCACGAAGTGGCTGATGACCCTCCGGGTGGGCAACAAGGACGGCATTCTTGGCTACTTCGGGCCCAAGTTCATCGAGCTGGCGCAGGTGCAGCATCATCTGCTGCACGGCAAATATCTGGGCTATGTCCATCCCAGGGTCAACGCCAGAGCGAAGTGGATGCTTCCTCTTGGCCTTATCGACAAGGGCGCGGCGGGAGTGTTCAAAAAGTGGATTGCCGGGTGCTTCAGCCATCCTTCCTGGTTCTTAAAGCCTTTGCACATGCAGTCCGTCATGATAATACAGCCGGTGGATACTTTCACGGACGGGCGCATGTCCATGTGCGACGGCTGTCCGGATATGACCGTGCACGAAGGCCGGCTGGTCTGGTCCTGCCGCCTAGAGGAGCCGCTCAAGTACGGCTGCTTCCTTACCACGGCTCCCTGCGCCAAGAATCCAAAGATACAGGAGCAGGTCCGCATTCAGGAGCAGAAAAACAAGACTCCTGTCGGCGCTTGAAAACAGTATTGGCAGCGGCGGCCGCTTTCGCTCTTTTCCGGGCTAACGCGGCCGCCGCCGATTTATATCGGGATTTCGCCGACCTTAAGGCTCATCGGTCCGAAGGTCGAGATTATTCTGTTACCGTGCTTGACCGCCGCGCTCCGGTGACAGTGTTCGCCATTCACGGAGGAGTCATCGAACCAGGGACGGACGAGGCCGCCGCGGAATGCGCCGGTGGGGACTGGAATCTTTATGTGTTCCGCGCGCTGGGAGATGGATATTCGATGGAACTCCATGTTACCGCCGCCCATTTTGACGACCCCGCCGCCGTTGCCCTTGCGACATCTTCCGTGACCTCCATAGCTTTGCATGGACGAAGGGATGAATCCGGCGGAGCCTGCATAGGCGGTTCGAATGCCGCGCTGCGTTCTTTGGTCGCCTCGGAACTTTCGGGGGCCGGCTTTCAGCGGGAAGAACCCTGCGCCAGACTTCCTGGAGCCACCGGGAAAAATATCGTTAACAGAGGGGCATCGGGCGGCGTCCAGCTTGAAATGTCAGTGGATATGGCACAAGCCATGCGGGAAAACCCTGCGCGGCGGAAAGCCTTTTGTTTGGCACTTAGGAAGGCCGTGGAGAAGTGGATGTCTTCCGGCGTAAAACCTCCAATGGCTGGAAGCGTTCCGGCAGTGTCTTCTCCGGCCTTTAATAATTCGGGAACTCCTTTGGTCCTTTCGCGCTAGCAGGTATTGTTCATGCGCAAGTTTCTGGCTTCTATTAAATCCAATACTCTTTCAGGAGCAAACAGGCCGTGGCTGTTTGCCCTGGCCTGCCTGACGGCAGCTTTCGTTCCATTGTTTGCCCTGAATTCCGAAAGGGACAGTATGGCAGGCGCCTGCCTGCTCTATGGCGTGAAAGGCGCTGCCGCTTACAATATGCCGGGCATACATATACTGACTGCCACGCTGGACTTATTCCATTCTTCCCTGTTTTTCAACTTCATCGATATAGCTGTAAACTGCGGCGTACTTGCCGTTTCATATTCCATAGCGCGGGAATTGGCATCTTATAAGGCCGGCCTGCTAGCGGCCCTGTTCAGCGCGCTGTGTCTGACCTCGGACGGGCATTTTGTGGACATAGAGCAGCGTCTGGTCGCGCTGGAGCTGCTTTGCGCCGCGTTTTATTTCCTGAGGGATGAACGTGTACCGTCCAGAGCCTGCAAGTATGCCGGCGCGGCCATGCTGGGCTGCACATTCATGCTGAGAAGCACCATGGCCCTGTTCCCTCCGCTCTGGGGATTATGGGCGGTGTTTCGAGGAGGACGGACTGGCTGGAAGGGGCGTTGCAGGGAAGTTTTGCTTGCTGTCGTCCTGCCGTATTTGTTTCTCGTGCCATGGATGTTTGCCGCGCACTTCGGGATGCAGCGCACCGTTGTGTTTGAAGATGGAAGGGCAAACTCAAATATAGTAACCGGCGCGCTTGGCCTGATCGGCACCATCGAAGGCAGTCCCCGGGAGCTTGCTCTTCTCAACGGCTGGCGCGAAAGCGACAGTTTGTATCTGTGGGCAGGGAAGCAGATAGTTTCCCATCCGTGGCTGTATATTTCCGCCGTGGCCGAGCGCGCGCGGCAGGTTGTGCTGTTCTTCCCCGCCGCAGCCCTGCTGGGTGTTTTCGGATGCGCGGTTTTGTTTTTCAGGAGGCGCGTTTCCCTGCCGCTGCTCCTGTGCCTGTATTTTGTTTCGATTCACTGTTTTATGACGGTGGAGCCTCGCTATTTCGTGCCTCTGTGGCTGCTCTGCGCAGCTTTCTCCGGGGCGGCTTTCGGATGCTTCGGCTCAAATGCAGCGGGAATCGGAACTGATTCCGGTCGCATGACCGGAGCTGTTTGGTTTTCTGTAATGGCTCTTGAGGTTTGGGGCGCAATCCTTCTGCTCCTGTATCCTTTTCGGGTGAGGTCGCGGGACGTTACTTGCGCGGAAGCTGCTGCGGTCCATGACAACTATTCCCTGTGGGAATGCGCCCTGCGCGAAAATCTCTCCAAGGGAGATGTGCTTGAGGCTGAAAACGCCGCCAGAAGACTTGTCACTTCTCTTCCTGACAGATTGGCAGAGCGGCGCATAAGAGAGACAGAGCGCCTGGCACTGTATGAGGCGGCGCGTGCCAATCCCCTGATATGGAAGGCCATTCTGGCTGGGGAGTGGAACATAGCGAAAGCCCTTTTGGACGTGGAGCGTGGAGTTGCCTGCTCTGTTCTTCCGTCACAGTATGGCCTTCGTTTGTACTTCCGCACTATGGACAACGAGGCGGACAGGAATGCGTTTGAGAAAATGAAGGCGGGGCTGCCCGTGGGGTTGCATGATAACCTGCTGCGAAGTTCGCTCCCGCGCAAAGACATTGGCGACATCGAAACGCGTCTGTCCGCATGCGGATTTGCGAATTTCACCGTGCTTCCCTCTTCCGCAGGATTGCCAGGCGCGGGCGATGAGCCGTTCCGTTTCCGGGACGGTTTCCATCCGGACCATTTGCAACTGCTGCATCGTGCGGCTATTTACTGCCAGCAGAAAGGATGGTATCGTATTTCCACGGCCTTGTACGGTCCGCTGGTGTGGTCCTATCCGGACAATCCTCGTTTCCTGTCGGACAGGGGTGTCGCCAGATGGCTTGCGGGTGATGCCGGCGGGGCTGAAGCTGATTTCAGGCGCGCGCTGAATGTTGAACCCGGTTTTGCTCCTGCGGAGATAAGCCTTAAGGCCGTGATGGTTAAGCAGGAATCAGTCCCGAGGTAACGTCGTGCGTTGAGCATGATTGCCATTTCTTGACTGACATCTTATGGCGCGGGGGATAAATATGAAGGATTTTGACGTGAAGAAAATAGTGGCGGAGGCCGGGGCGGACCTGTGCGGCATAGCCCCTGTGGAAAGGTTTGACGCTTCGCCTGCCGGGTTTCATCCCAAGGACTATTTGCCCGGATGCAGGACGGTCATCGTGCTGGTCTGCAAATTTCCCCACGATGCTATCGAGGCTGACCCCGACACTTATACAGCCGTTCGCAATGCCGTGGCCGCCAGAATTGACGAGATTGCCGAAAAAGTAGCGGGGAAACTAAAGGAAGCCGGTGTTAATGCCCGGCCGATAAAATCGCTTGATGTAACGCTGGACAAGGACCGCTACCGGGGGCCGGTGTCGCTGAAGCACGCCGCTGTAATGGCCGGTCTTGGAAAGATAGGTAAAAACACACTGCTTATCAATGACTCACTGGGTAGCATGCTCTGGCTGAGCGCCGTTCTGACTGACGCTGTACTTCCGCATGACCCAATCGCTTCCTACGAGCCCTGCCCGGACGGCTGCCGCCTGTGCGTGGAAAAATGTCCCGCCGGGGCCCTCGGTTCTGAAATGATGAACCAACGGGCCTGCCTTAATCACGCCTTTGCCCGTCAGCAGGACGGAAAGCTCAGCATACGCTGCTGGGAATGCCGCAAGGTCTGCCCGCGGCATTTCGGCTTGGCCTCAAACTGACGGTTGCTGAAATTTTACCTGCCGATGCCGTCGGGCTGCTGCGGGGTTTCCGGTTCGAGCGGCATGACGAAATATGCCAGAAGATAGGCCAGACCGAAGGGGGCGAACCCCGTCACGGCCAGCAGTATCACGAAAACTACGCGGAAAAGCACCGGGTCCGTGTTTGTGTACTTCGCCAGTCCGCCGCATATCCCAAGCACCGTTCTGTCCGTGCGAGATCGATAGAGCCTTTTAATTTCTTCCGCCATATTGTTGTCCCCCGTTCCTGAGAGTTTTACTTCCTTGAACATAACTACGGCTTTCCTCCCGGAAAGGTTACATTATTTTTCCGGGGTCCGCTTCATTCCGTGGCGGGTGTCAAAGTCCCGGACCGCGTTTTTTCGTGTAAATCATCATTCCCCATGCGGCTTTCCGGTTCCATCCATTGCGCTGTTTAATTTGCCGCGGGCACGGGACGGAGCTGTTCCCGTGGCCTTTCCGCCAGCAAGAACCATTTTGTATTAATAAAAACTTTTGTATATTCATTAGACAGCGTCACTACGCCAGATTTTAATATTACGCACTATTGGAGAAACGCATGAAAAAGATGCTCAGGATATTCGCCTTTGGCGGAAATGAAGTGTCCCCTACCGGTATCACGGACCCCAAGACCGGAAAACAGATAATTCCCGATATCGCTATGCAGTGGCAGAAGACGGCCGACACCTGCCGCGCCGTGGCCGAAATCATGGAGAAGCATCCGAACGACATGTATATCGTCACCCACGGAAACGGGCCGCAGGTTGGCAACATTTTCCTCCGCTCGGAATACTCCCGCAAGATCCTGCACCCGGTTCCGCTCGACGTCTGCGTGGCTGACACGCAGGGCGCGATGGCCTACATGATGGCCCAGCTCAACAATGAGCTTTCCTCCCGCGGCATAAGCAAGAAGACCGCCGGACTTGTGACTCAGATAGTCGTCAGCAAGGATGACCCCGATTTCAACAATCCCTCCAAGTACATAGGCCCGGCCTACTCGAAGGAAGAGGCCCTCGCCCTCAAGGAAAAGGAAGGCTGGCACGTGAAGTGCTACAAGAAGGACGACGCCGGAAAGGAAATATGGCGCAAAGTCGTTCCGTCGCCGGTTCCTACCGATATCGTGGAGATAGAGGCCGTGGAGTCCATGCTGAAGGCCGGACTGGTGCCGGTCACGGTCGGCGGCGGCGGCATACCCGTCTATCCCGTGAAACCGGAGGTCGCAGGCGGGGAAGAAGTTTACAAGTGCAATTACGACGTGACTTTCAAGCGCGAGCATAAGAACGGCGCGGCTCCCGCGACGGTTTACACCGGTGTCGAGGCCGTGGTGGACAAGGACCTCGCGTCCGCCCTGCTCGGCGTGCTGCTGCTCAAGCGCGCTAAGGCCCGCGGCGAGGAGCTTGAAGTCAGCCTCACCATCTTCACCGGAGAGGACGGCGCGAAGCTCAATTATCAGAAGTCGGACGAAGTCAGCCTGCGCAAGCTGACGCTCAAGGAAATCGATGAGATTTACAACCGCAAGCCCTGCCCCTTCCCGGCCGGCAGCATGGGGCCCAAGATAAAGGCGGCGATGGAGTTCGTGCGCGGCGGGGGGAATGTGGCCTATATCGGCAAGACCGAGCTGTTCGAGGCCACGATAAAAGGACAGGCGGGGACGACCATAGTTCCCTAAACATATGAGAAAAGTGACAGGATTGCAGTGCATCCGCTGCGGAAAGGAATACAAGCTCAAGGAAACCAAGTACACATGCCTTTCCTGCGGCGGCAATCTTCAGGTTACCTACGATTATAACCTGATAAAGAAACGCCTTACATACAAGACGCTGGACGCCAATCCGGAGCGCAGCATATGGCGCTACCTGGACATACTGCCAATCGAGGACGCGGACGCCGTGCCTCCGGTGCAGGTGGGGTGGACGCCGCTTTACCGCGCCGAGAAGCTGGGCGAATCGGTCGGCATATCCAACCTTTACATAAAGGACGACGGACGCAACCCGACCTGCTCGTTCAAGGACAGGGCCAGCGCCGTGACCGTGGCCCGCGCGCTGGAGCTTGAGGAGCCCGTGATAACCGCGGCCTCCACCGGCAACGCGGCCGCTTCGCTTGCCTGCCAGACCGGCAGCCTGGACATGAAGACGATAATATTCGTGCCCAAGAGTGCCCCCGCGCCGAAGGTGGCGCAGTTGCTGGTGTTCGGGGCGCACGTCGTTATGGTGGACGGCACCTATGACGATGCCTTCGACCTGTGCGTCAGCGCGAGCAAGGAATACGGCTGGTACAACCGCAACACCGGCTACAATCCCTTCACCCGCGAGGGGAAGAAGACCTGCGCCTTCGAGATTTGCGAACAGCTTGACTGGGAAGCCCCGGACAAGGTGGTCGTTTCCGTAGGAGACGGCAACATAATTTCCGGCCTGTGGAAGGGCTTCATGGACTTCAACCGGCTGGGCATAATAGAGAAGCTGCCGCAGATGGTGGCCGTGCAGGCCGAGCACAGCAACGCCATAAAGAACGCGCTGGAGGGCGACGGGGAGATAAAGCCCGTTTCCGGCCAGACCGTGGCGGACAGCATATCGGTCAGCATTCCCCGCGACGGCATGGCTGCTGTGCAGGCGCTCAAGGAATCCGGCGGGTTCGCCGTTTCAGTGACCGATGCGGAAATACTTTCCGCGATACCGGAGCTGGCGCGCGGCGTGAACGTTTTCGCCGAGCCCGCCGCGTCCGCCGCCTACGCCGGGCTCAAGAAAGCCGTGGCGTCGGGCCAGATTAAGGACGGGGAAACCGTCTGCGTGGTCATAACCGGCAACGGCCTTAAAGATATAAACAGCGCCATGAAGGCCGTGGGCAAGCCTTACCTTATCAAGCCCCGCCTGGAAGACCTGAAACAGCTGGTCGCCAGGGAAAACATCATAGCGCGCTAGAGAATCGCAAGGAGATAAAAATGTCCAAGAAAAAAAGTTCCATAAAAGTAAATGAAGCGGTGCTGAAGAAAACCGTGCAGAAGTGCCGGGAAATGAACGTAGTGATACCCACTTTCGCGCAGATGCGCAATCCCGCGCTCGTTCCGGAGAAGATAAAGGCCCGCCTGCCGAAGGCAGGGCTGTGGGACATAGACCCCGTCAACCTCTTCCGCATCACCTGGAAGAACGACGTGAAGAGCGGCCTTTACGGCGGCGTGAACTATCTGGAGCTCCCCTCCAGCCTGACCGGCGTAAAGGCCCGCGTCATGGGCCTGGTCGGCAAGTTCTTCCCCACCGGCGCGCACAAGGTCGGCGCGGCTTTCGGCT
>Ga0074197_1002407_pt1 | contig 13080 bp, 13 predicted proteins | sample EPASupsiteSAE305_FD_64526 | JGI IMG/M metagenome (GOLD analysis project Ga0074197, IMG submission 64526) | Bioremediated contaminated groundwater microbial communities from EPA Superfund site, New Mexico - SAE3-05 reassembly with SPADES | ecosystem: Environmental > Aquatic > Deep subsurface >...
AATATGAAATGCGGCGGGGCATCCCGGGGCAGATGGCCGCGACCGGCCTGACCCTGGTCCTGTGGACAGGCGGTCCTTTTTTCTAAACCGGAGCTTCGATGAAAGGATATCGATACATTGACGGGATCGCCACCCTCCAGGTCGATGACCAGCGTTGCGTTGGCTGTGGCCTCTGCACCGAGGTCTGCCCCCATGGTCTTTTTTCGCTTGGCGATGGCGGGCTGGAGGTGCGGGACCGCGATCTCTGCATGGAGTGCGGGGCCTGTGCGCTCAATTGTCCGGTCCAGGCCCTCACCGTTTCGCCCGGGGTGGGGTGCGCCGCGGCCCTGCTTGCCGCCTGGGTCAACCGGCTGCTGGGCCGCAAGGTCGTGGCTGGTTGCTGCTGATTTTTTATTAAAAAATGGGGAAACACTGGAACAACGGTTTCCGCGTCCCGTGGTGCTGGTCAGCCTGTCTGGGTTTTGCCGCGTGCCGCTACGACGGCCAGATCAAAAAAACAGTTTCATCGACTAATTGCAACCACTGGTGACAATGATCCCGGTCTGCCCGGAGGCTGATTATGGTCTGGGCATCCCCCGCGCCCAACACTAAAATCCAGACTCCGCTGCGCATTCCAGGGGTGATCAATACCCTGTACCACGCCTTTGGTTGGATCTCCGAACACCTGGGTTCGGCGGAGAAGCAGCACGTGATCAATTCGATCGAGGAGTACCGGGACGAGCGCATGCCCTTGCAGGCGGTCACCCGTCTGCTCGAGGCCCATGCCATCCGCTTCGCTCACCAGTACCTGCACAGCCAGATCTTCCTCCATTCCTACCCATGCGTCTTGGCCGAACTCAACGATACCGACCGCGGCTGCGAGGTAGCCACAAAAAAACTTCGGCGACAAAATCATTGATCATCGAGCAAAAAAAAGGGGCAGTTGCCATTTTCGGCAACTGCCCCTTTTTGAGATTATTTTCCGGATCAGGCGACTTGTTCGAAAATCGATTTTTTTGCGCCGCACACCGGGCATTTTTCGGGGGCTGAGCCCAGCTCAATATAGCCACAGACCGGGCAGAGATAAAACTCGCTCACTTCGAGATCCACCCCGTTCTTCACCGCCGCAAGGGCCTGGGCATAAATTTTGGCGTGGACAGCCTCGGCATCCACCGCGAACTTGAACATGGTCTTGGCCTTGTGGCCGTCGGCAACCGCTAACGTAACCATAGGCGGATACATTTCGGTGAACTCATAGGTCTCGCCGTCAATGGCCGCCTGGAGATTGTCGGCGGTGGAGGCGATCAGGTCCAGAGCTTTGAGATGGCCTTCGGCATGGATACGCTCGGCCTCGGCGGTGGTGCGGAAAAGTTTGGCAATATTGGCAAAACCATCTTTTTCGGCTTTTTTGGCAAAGGCCCGGTATTTCTGATTGGCTTGGCTTTCACCGGCGAATGCTTCCTTGAGATTGTCTTTGGTGGTCGGCATAGGAGCCCTCCTTTATTCATTGGTTTTTTGTATCCTGCGACGATTATCCTTGAAGCGAGGATGCTGAAGGTCCACTTCAGCGTCGTTGAGCATAGGTTCCTGCCTCATCTTTGAGCTTGGGATCAGGAACAGCTACATACTTCTGCTATAGTACCGTAAAGAGCCAACGTTGACAATATCAAAAATAAGAATAAAAATCAATTAACACTGTTTCCCAACAAGACCGGGTGATTTCCTAATTTTTCCGGTTGCCAAACACCAGTTTCCCCCCCATATGGCCAGCTGTCCCCACCGCCATCACCAAGAGCAAGGCTACAGCCAGATAGAGCCATCGTCCGGAGGAGGGCGTGGTGACGATATCAGGCACAACCATGCGCCAAATGATCAGAGTCAAGAGGGATATCAGGGTCACTGTCGAGGCCGCGAGCTTGATTTTAAAAAGGGTGGTCAGCGCGCCCTGATATCGTTGTTGCCACATTTCATAACCGGTGAAGAGGACCAGGGGCATGTTGATGAGAACAAAGACCAGACTGTACAGGGCCGCTGTTTCAAAGAGGGGAAAACCGAAGACAGCGGTGATCAGTAGAAAAACTACCGCCATCGGCACGATGCCGTTGGGGGCGTGGACGGCGATGGGATGGAGATGATATTTGTTGATCAGTTCTGGGACCTTCCGGTAAAGTCGGGTTAGTGAGGTGGGCTTGACTGAGGACTGAGCTGCGGTCGCCATCTGCTCTTTGGCCGCATCGTCGCCGGTGATCTCGACAAACATGCTTTTATCAGCCGAGCACACCGGACATTCGTCCGGCGGTTCATCACCTTCATGGACATAGCCGCAGACCGTACATTCCCATTTTCTCATTTCTCTCCTCCAATATTAAAAGGATAGCCCGCCGCTGTTTTCTCGGCGGCAAAAACCGGCACACACGTTTGACCCGATGATCGCAAGGCCGCAGTCAAACCCGGTTAACCTTACAATTCCGTCTCTTTTTTTAAATCCCTTTGAAACAACTCCAGGACCGCATCCTCACACCGCTTGTTTTGGTAAAGGACCTGGTAGACCTGTTCCAAGATAGGCATATCCACCTTCAGGTCCATGGCCAGGTTGTAGCAGGACTCGGTGGTTTTGACTCCTTCCGCCACCATGGTCATTGAAGCCAGTACCTCAGCCAAGCTCATGCCTGATCCCAATTTCAGGCCGACGGTACGGTTTCGGCTAAGATTGCCGGTACAGGTCAGGACCAAGTCGCCCAGCCCACCCAAGCCGGCAAAGGTCCGGGGCTCGGCCCCCAGGACCACACCCAGCCGGGTAATCTCCGCCAACCCCCGGGTGATCAACGCCGCCCGGGTATTGAGCCCGTAATGGATACCGTCGCAGATCCCGGCTGCAATGGCAATGACGTTTTTCATCGCCCCGCTGATCTCCAGGCCAATGACATCCTCCGAAGAGTACACCCGGAAAGAATCGCTGGCAAACAGCTGCTGAACCGCCTCGGCGGCCCGCAGATCGGCAAAGGCCGCGGTCACCGCCGTGGGTTGGCGGTCGGCGACCTCGGCGGCGAAACTGGGCCCGCTGAGAACACCGAGGTGGATCTTTTTCTGTCCCTGGCCCTCAGCCCGCATAATCCCGGTCATAGTCTGACCACTGCCGATCTCAATCCCCTTGGTGGCGGAAACCACTAGGGCCCCCTCACCGAGCAAAGGATAGACCTGACGATAGACCTGGCGATAGCCATGGGAGGGCACCACCATGACCAGGCATTGGGCCCCGCTGACCGCGGCAGGTAGACTAGCGGTGACCTCCAGGGTCCCGGGAAAGGGGTGCCCGGGCTGGTGACGCTTGTTTTCCCGGTCCCGGGTCAGCTGATCGACATGCTCACCATCCCGGTCCCACATGCTCACCTTCATCCCCTTGCGGGCCAACAGCAGGGCCAGGGCCGTGCCCCAGCTGCCCGCACCCATCATGGCTACCTTATCAATCTTCATCATTGCCTTCGATCGACTCTTCTTCGTCTTGATTTATTTCCTCGCCGTCGTCGAGTCCTTCTTCGCGGGCGAGCATGGACATGTCAACCACCAGTTCCCCCTCTTCGAGGTTGATCAGGCGGACCCCCTGGGTGTTACGACCGATGATGCGGACCGTGTCCATGGGCATGCGGATGACCTTGCCGGAATTGGCGATCAGCATCACCTGATCCTCATCGACCACCGGCAGGACCCCGACCACATGACCATTGCGTTCGCTGGTCTTGATGGTGAACACCCCCTTGCCGCCCCGGGTCTGCAGTTTATATTCGGCGACCGCGGTGCGTTTTCCGTAGCCGTTCTCGGTGACTGTGAGGATGGAATCGTCGCTCTTGATCACCGCCACCCCGACCACCACGTCGTCCTCGCCCAGGTTGATTCCCTTGACTCCGGCGGCCAGCCGCCCCATGGCGCGGACATCGGATTCGCTGAAATGGATGGACATCCCTTTTTTGGTCACCAGGAAGATCTCGTCGTCGCCCGAGGTAATAGCGGCGGTAAGGATCTCATCGTCATCCCTGATGGTCAGACCGAATTTACCCTTGCGCATCGGTCGTTTATACTCGGAGATAAAGGTCTTTTTGACCCGGCCAAGCTTGGTGACCGTGAGCACCGAGAGGGTGTCATCCATGTTGGCCAGGTCGGCGATCGGCAGGATGGCAGCCACCTTCTCGTTGTCGCCTAGTTCGAGCAGGTTGACGATGGCCTTGCCGCGCGCGGTCCGACCGGCCAGCGGCAATTCGTAGACCTTGCGCCAGAACACCCGGCCTTTGTTGGTGAAAAAGAGGAAGGTGTCGAGCGAGGAGGCGGTGTAGAGGCTGGTGACGAAATCATCCTCCAGGGTAACCATGCCTTTGACCCCCTTGCCGCCGCGCCGCTGGGCCCGGTAGAGGTTGAGCGGATTGCGTTTGATATAGCCGGTATGGGAGACGGTCACCACCATTTCCTCCGGGGTGATCATGTCCTCGGGCAGGATCTCGTCCGGGGCGTCGATGATCTCGGTACGGCGACCATCGCCGTAGTCTTCGAGAATTTTGTCAAATTCATCGCGGATGATCTGCAGGACCAGGGAATCGTCGGCCAGCACCTGGTTAAGCCACTGGATTTTGGCGACAATCTCTTCATAGTCAGAGATGATCTTTTCCCGTTCCAGCCCGGTGAGCCGCTGCAGGCGCATATCGAGGATGGTCTGGGCCTGGATCTCGGAGAGTCCGAACCGGCTGATCAGCCCATCCTTGGCCTCGGCCGGGTTGGTTGAGGCCCGGATCAGCTTGACCACCTCGTCGAGGTTGGTGATCGCGATTTTGAGGCCCTCGAGGATATGGGCCCGTTCCTCGGCCTTGCGCAGCTCGAAGGCGGTCCGTCGATAGATCACGGTCTTGCGATGGATGAGAAAATACTCCAGGATCTGCTTGAGGTTGAGGATCTCGGGCTTGTTGTTGACGATGCACAGCAGGATAATGCCAAAGCTCTTCTGCAGCGGGGTCATTTTATAGAGCTGGTTGATGACAATCTCCGGGATCTCGTCCTTGCGTAGGTCGAGCACCACCCGAACCCCGTGGCGATCCGATTCATCGCGGATCTCGGCAATCGAGGTGATCCGTTTTTCCTTCATCAGCAGGGCTATTTTTTCCACCAACGAGGCCTTGTTTTGTTGGTAGGGAATCTCGGTGATAATGATCGATTCGCCGTGGGCGCCGCGCGGTTCGATATGGGTCTTGGAGCGCATAATGATGACCCCGCGGCCGGTCTCGTAGGCCTCACGGATCCCGGCCCGGCCGCAGATAAAGCCGCCGGTGGGGAAATCCGGGCCGGTAATGATTTCCATCAGCTCATGGACCGTGATCTCCGGGGAGTCCATCAGGGCGGTGAGGCCGTTGATCACCTCGGTGAGGTTATGGGGCGGGATCTTGGTGGCCATGCCAACCGCAATCCCTTCCGAGCCGTTGATGAGGATATTGGGGATCTTGGAGGGGAAGACCGAAGGCTCCTGGAGGGAGTTGTCATAGTTGGGGACAAAGTCCACGGTTTCCTTTTCCAGATCCGCCACCAGCTCCTGGTCGAGCCGGGTCATCCTGGCCTCGGTGTACCGCATGGCTGCGGCCGAATCGCCGTCCATGGAACCGAAGTTGCCCTGGCCGTCGACCAGGGGGTAGCGCATGGAAAAGTCCTGGGCCATGCGAACCAGGGTGTCGTAGGCGGCGGTATCGCCATGGGGGTGATACTTACCGATGACATCACCGACGATCCGGGCGGATTTGATATAGGCCCGGTTATAGGTGTTGCCCAGTTCGCGCATGGCAAAGAGGGTGCGGCGATGCACCGGCTTGAGGCCATCGCGGACATCCGGAAGAGCCCGGCCGATGATCACCGACATGGCGTAATCCAGATAGGATTTCCGTAATTCCTTTTCAATGGCTATGGTTGGTTGGGGGGTGTTTCCTGCTGCAAGTTCCGTCATGGTCAATTCCTGCGTTGGTCGGGCTTAGGGGAGATAGGGAGCAATGGTGATCTGAATCGGTAGGGTTAGATATCCAGATCCGCCACCTCAAGGGCGTGATTTTGGATAAATTCCCGCCGGGGTTCGACCTTATCGCCCATAAGGGTGGTAAAGGTATCGTCGGTGAGCTGGACGTCGTCGATCTTGACCTGGACCAGCATCCGATTTTCAGGATTCATGGTGGTATCCCAGAGTTGTTCAGGATTCATCTCACCCAAACCTTTGTAGCGTTGGAGATGACTGCCCTTAAAGGTCTCTTCGCGGACCAGTTCGATCAGACGGTGCCAGTTTGGCGCCGTGGTCGTGCTTTCCTGCCCGCCCGTCCCGGTCCGCACCAGGGTAAAGCCACAGGTGAGGTAGGGTTGAATGGTCTTGTAGAGCTCGAAGGCATGACGAAACTCGTTGATTAGGGGGATATTGGGACCAAAGGTCACGGCCATGTGCATCTGGCCACTGAAGGTGACGTCAAACTCGAAACAGGCCGGCCGCCAACTGCAGCTCCGCACTGGCCCGACCAAGATGCCTTGGGACTGCAGCTCCGCCCTCAGGCCCTCGATCAGGGTCTGGTCTTCAAACTGCAAGGCTGAGTGAATCTTATGCTCCAATAAAAACAGGGTCAAAGGTTCGCGGATATTTATTCGTTCCAGATAGTTGAGAATACGCTCAAAGGCCGATAGCTTGCGCAGGACCTCTACCATCGCCTCCTCGGCGATCATTACCCCGCCATCGGTGTGGATGCGCATCAGCTGCGAGGCCTGGGAGTAGAGGTAGGTATTCAGGGCCTCGTCGTTAAGGAAATACTGTTCCTTCTTGCCTTTTCCTAGCCGATAGAGCGGTGGCTGGCCGATATAGATATGGCCGTTTTCAATCAAAGGCAGCATCTGCCGGTAGAAAAAGGTCAGCAGCAAGGTGCGGATATGGGCGCCGTCGACGTCGGCATCGGTCATGATTATGACCTTATGGTAGCGGAGTTTTTGCAGATCGAATTCCTCGCTGCCGATCCCGGTCCCCAGGGAGGCGACCAGCTGCTTGATCTCCTCTGAGCCGAGGATCTTATCGAAACGGGCCTTTTCCACATTCATGATCTTGCCGCGCAGAGGCAAGATGGCCTGAATAGCCCGGTCCCGTCCTTGTTTGGCGGAACCGCCCGCCGAGTCACCCTCGACGATAAAGATTTCCCGCTCGGCCGGGTTTTTGCTCTGGCACTCGGCCAGCTTGCCCGCCATCATGACAGAGAGATTGCCTTTTTTGCGCGACAGGTCCCGGGCCTTGCGGGCCGCGTCCCGGGCCCGGGCTGCCTCCACCGCCTTACTGAGGATGCTGCGGGCCACCGCAGGATTTTGTTCCAGATAGGCCCCGAGGCGTTCGTTACAGAGGGACTCGACAATGGATTTGACCTCGGAATTACCGAGTTTGGTTTTGGTCTGGCCTTCGAACTGGGGGTTGGGCACCCGCACCGAGATGACACAGGTCAACCCTTCGCGGACATCATCGCCCCCCATTTTTTCCTTGAGATTTTTAGGAACAACATCATCGCTGGCATAGCGGTTGATACATTTGGTCAGGGCGGCGCGAAAACCGGCGACATGGCTACCCCCTTCTTTTGTATTGATATTATTAACAAAAGAAAAAAGACGTTCCGAATATCCGTCAAAATATTGAAAACAGATATCTACCTGGACAGAATCCCGCTCGCCGGAGATCAGGATGGGATCCGGGTGAACGCAGGTGCGATTGCGGTTGAGATACTCGACATAAGAGGTAATGCCGCCGTCAAAATAAAAAATGTCTTCGGCCCCGTCCCGCTCGTCTTTGAGAATTATGCGAATGTTTTTATTGAGAAAGGCCAGTTCCCTCATCCGGGTTTTGACAATCTCGTACTGAAAGACCGTGGTCTCGGAAAATATTTCCGGGTCTGGGGCGAAGAAGATACTGGTGCCGGTCTGTTCGCTAACCCCTATTTCTTCCAGATTGCTGGTGCGGCCACCGTAGGCAAAGGTCTGACAATAGATTTTGCCGTTTCGTTGCACCTTGGCCACCGTATGTTTGCTCAGGGCGTTCACCACTGACACGCCCACACCATGGAGACCACCGGAAACCTTGTAGGTGGAATGGTCGAATTTACCGCCGGCATGCAGGGTGGTCATGACCAGTTCCAGGGCCGACATCTGTTCGGTGGGGTGCATTTCCACCGGAATACCGCGGCCGTTATCCTCAACGGTAACGGAATTATCTTCATGGATGGTGATACTGATCTGGTTGCAATGTCCGGCCAGGGCCTCGTCAATGGAATTGTCAACCACCTCGTAAATCAAATGATGCAGTCCTTCCTCTCCGGTGTTGCCGATATACATCGAAGGTCTTTTGCGAACCGCTTCAAGACCATCGAGAACTTTGATATGCTCAGCTTCATAGGAGGTGCTATTTATATCACTCACTTTATTCCTTTGTTATAATAAAATTTACTATTGAAAATAATATACCTAAATATCTTTTTACAGTTTCATCGGCATGATAATACTTAAAAAGCCGATATCTTCACTCGAGGTAATCATACAGGGGCTTTCCTGCGAATTTATATTGGCTTTAATAACATCTGCTTCCATAACCTGGAGGCTTTCAATAAAATAACGACAATTAAAACCTAAAGATAAAGGAATTCCTTCATATTTAACCTCAAGCTCATCCTTGGCCGAGCCAAAATCTGCGTTTTGCGAGGTCAGAATCATTTTCCCATCGATTATATCCATTTTTATGGCATGAAAGATATCTTCGGTGAAAAGATTGATCCGTTTCAGCCCTTCGAGAAACCGATTACGATCAATACTGATACTGTTTTCGGTCGAAAGACTGGTGAGGAGCCCTTGAAAATCAGGGAAATCGCCTTCCATTAAACGGATAATCAGTAAAGAATCCTCGCTTTTCAAAACCGCCTGCTTTGCTTCGATGCCGAAACTGAAAGTGCTTTTATTTTCGCAAAATTTACGGATTTCCTGCACCCCTCGACGGGGTATCAGGGTTTTCGGGTTGAGTTGCATGCCTTCCAGCGAGGGACTGATCTCTCGGGTCATAATGGTCAGCCGATGTCCATCGGAGGAAATCATCTTGAGATAGAGATGGTCGTCTTCCTTTACCTTCTGCAATAAGGCCGCAGTCAGGGTGAACATGTTTTCTTTGTCTTGGGCTATTGAGAAAATAGTCCTGTCCACCAAATCGGCCATTATCGAACTTTCGATCTGGACAAGCCTCTCCTCGTCATAGCCCGGGAATTGGGGAAATTCGTCGCCGACCATGCCTGCTAAACGGTAAACGCTGGGACCGGCGGTTATTTCAACCCAATTATTGTCCATTTCTTCAAATGATACCTCGGAGGAACCTGATTCACGGGCTATCTCAAAGAGTTTCTTTGCCGGTAGGGTCAGTACTCCTGTTTGGATGACTTCGGCTTTAACAGTCTGTTTCAGGCCTATTTCCAGGTCGGTGGCGGTGAAAACAACCTGATCGGGTTGGACCTCGATAAGGACATTGGCCAGAATAGCCAATGTCCCTTTTTTGTTGGTTATATTTTGTTGGATGCTGATAGCTCGGAGCAACTCGTCCCGGCCAATATTAAATTGAAACGGCATAATAATATCCTTTTTTATTTATATTTTTTATTATTGGTATTAAGGCTGTGGGTTTGGGGATATTTCTTTTAACCTTTTGTATTTAAATAATAAAATATGTTAAAGATCTTGTTTGGGCTTTGGTTGGCGATTGGTGAAAACTTTATTTTTGCTTTTATCAACAGCTCTTCCACAGCTCAGTGTACAGCTTTTCCCCGTTTTGTTAACAAAATATCAGCTCAAAAAAACTACTCGAAACTACTCGAAATATCAAACAAATTTTTGCGCAATTAACCTAAAAAAATAATGAAAAATCAATTAAATATATATTTGGAGGAAGCCTGTGGGCAGGGACTCTCGCAAGGGGTATTCAGTGGGGTGTCGGCCCGGGTGAGTGTGGGCAAAAACAGGGTCCGTTCTCGCGGCTGGTTCAGTGGCGGTTTGACCCGTTTGGACCAACAAGGGGTGGCTATTGAAGACCAAACCCGGTTTGACCTGGCCTCACTGACCAAGCCGTTGGCCACCACCTTGAGCATCCTCCATCTAATTGAGCTGGGTAAACTGGACTGGGAGCAGCCCTGCCTGACCCTCCTTGATCGGGCCATCCCCAAAGAAAAACAGGGGATAACCATCAGCCAGCTGCTTAACCATTGTTCGGGATTGCCTGCGTATCGGCCTTATTTCGAAAAATATAGACCGGAAGCTCCCCTGATAGGATCGTTTGGGCTTCTTAACCAGATTGTCGCCGAGCCCCTGGACTATCTGCCGGGATCGCGGTGTCATTATAGTGATTTAGGATTCATCCTCCTGGGGGCGATCGTCGAAAAAATCAGCGGTCAATCGCTGGCTGAAATTTTTAGACGGACCATCGCCGATCCTCTACACCTGGCCGATGACCTCTGTTTCCTCCCCCAGGGAGAGCGCCTGCCCTGGTCGCTGGATCTGATTGCCGCTACCGAGGATTGCCCCTGGCGCCATAGGGTTATTCAAGGAGAGGTGCATGACGAGCACTGTTGGTTGATGGGGGGGGTGGCGGGACACGCCGGGCTGTTCGGCACCAGCGGCGGGGTGTTGGGTCTGGGCGAGCGGATCCTTGATTGCTGGCAGGACCGGGCGAACCACCCGGCCTTTGCTAACCCCCTGCTGCAACGACTGCTGACCTCGAAGCACCCCTCTGACAGCTGGTGTCTGGGATTTGATACCCCCTCACCGGAATCGTCAAGCAGCGGCAGCTTTTTTTCCCCAGGGAGTGTCGGTCATCTGGGATTCACCGGCACCTCCTTGTGGATCGATCCTCAGCGGGATATCGTTGCGGTCCTGTTGACCAATCGTGTCCACCCTTCCCGTGACAATATCAAAATCCGCAAATTCAGGCCGTTTTTCCATGACTCCCTGATGCAAAGAATAGTGGCGGATTTGTAACTCTGGACAGCAAAAAAAAACCCCTGTCATCCGGAGATGGCAGGGGGCGTACTTCACAAAAGCCAGCGATTTCAGATGAAACTTACCACCAGCAAACGGTCTTATCGTTGGCAAAGATTTTTTGGATTAAAATGTCGTAGTTCGGCTCGCCCATATACAGTTTGAACTCGTCCGCAGTACGGTCGCGGTTTAAAATTTCAACGAGTTTTTTAACATCATCGGTGGGCTCTGATCGGTACACCTGCAATATTTTCATTGTCTCACCACTCATAATTTTCTCCTTATTCGCTACAAGCACCTGGAGGCTCGTGGGATTGTTTCGGAAGACCATAGGGGATGATGAAATCAGCTTCCCGCATGCGCTCGCCCAGTTCTTCCAAGGAGATATTGGTAATTTCGGTTCCTTCAGGCAGATCGGTGGGCGCATCGGCGCCGCAGCTCAGAACCTCACCTTCCATATCGGCGATCCAGGCGATGTTCTCGGCCATGTAGTTGGACATGCGCGGGAACTCACCGTTCATGATCACCGGAAAAGCATAATGATTTTCAACAGCAAGACCTAAACCAGAACGTATACCATCATTGTATACACGGTTGGCTATCAGTATATAAACCTTTAATGATTCCATTTCCGCATCTCCTTACATGACGATATACTTTGCACATTCGTCGAGAATGGCGCCGTGGAAAGCCTGGGTTCGCATCTGTTTGTCGGTCAGACCGCGGGGGACGTCATGGACATTGTCGAACCCTTCGCAGATGTAGCTGTCGGCACAGATGGCTACATCTTCAACGTCGCAGAGTTGGGTTAAGGTGTAGAAATCGGGATTTTTGGTTAAGTGAATAGATTTAAAGGTAAAAAATATCATTACCTTTTTTCCGGCCCGGACCGCAGCTCTGGTCAATCCGAGGATATGACGCATGTGCTGGGGGCTGGTAACGAAAATACCAAATTTGTTTGGATCAGCAGCCATTGGCTTTTTCCTCCTTCAAAAGGATAGAGTTAGGGAAAGATCATCCTTTTTTGATGAAAAAGCTGATGTACCCTGCCTCTTCCTTCTCGCCGAGGTACTCATGTCCGGCGCGCTCGCACCAGCCCGGGATATCGTTTCTCGATCCCGGATCGGTTCCCTGCACGTGCAGGATCTGGCCGGCGCTGATCTTGCCGATTTCCTTCTTGGTACGGAGGAGCGGCATGGGGCAGCTCAAACCGCGTGCATCCAGAACTGCTGCCACATCCAGACCTTCGGGTGCTACTTTTACGTCACTCATAGTGTGTTCTCCTTAAGAAAATACTTTTTTAAAAAGACCATTTTATACATGAAAAAAAGACGATTTAGTTTATAAATAAAAGGTCTGGTTGTCAAGGTAGAAACAGAAGGAGTAAACCGGGCCGGCTTGAAGGCAACCGGTCGATATAAAAACTTCCAAAACAAGCTGTTAGAATGAGGCAAGATGAAAGCCGACTGCTTTGATTGACAAATTCGGTGGGCAAAGGTATTTTTGCGCGTTTTTAAGTGAAATTTACCTGATTATTAGAAATTTTTAAGTAGGCAATTCAAATTTTTTTAAAGGGGAAGGAGGCTGTTGAACAATGGAAGATGTTAAGATCTTTTGGCAAAAAATCAGACACTTATACAAAGTGCTTTGCCAGGAAGAGTGGAATCCGACCATAACCGGCATAATTGTCGCCCTGCTGAGTGTGTTGATTATGGCCTGGTGGCGGCCCTGGGGTGCGGTGGGCGCCATCCGCAACTGGGGTGACTGGATGCTGTTCCATGGCGGAATTTTTAACGGTGACTTGGCGGAGCTGATTGGCTTTGTCAATGAGGATGGGGACAAGATCCTGACCAAGTCGATCCTGTTCAACACCGGATCGGTTATCGGTCTGGGCTTTATCGGTGGTGCCTTTATCTCTGCCTGCCTCGGTGGCCAGTTCGCCTTCCGTTTCCCCCCGGTCCGGGAATACATCAAGGCCATGATCGCCGGCGTCCTTATGGGTATCGGTTCGGCCCTGGCCGGCGGCTGCAACGTCGGCGGTATGTATAATGCCATCGGCAA
>Ga0074197_1002408_pt1 | contig 13076 bp, 6 predicted proteins | sample EPASupsiteSAE305_FD_64526 | JGI IMG/M metagenome (GOLD analysis project Ga0074197, IMG submission 64526) | Bioremediated contaminated groundwater microbial communities from EPA Superfund site, New Mexico - SAE3-05 reassembly with SPADES | ecosystem: Environmental > Aquatic > Deep subsurface >...
GTCCGCGACCTGGAGGCCGCCCTGGAGGAGGTCGGCCTACCTTTCCTGTTCGAGGAAATTCCCGAGACCCTGGAGCAAAGCCGGGACGGGATCGGACAAATCGGCATGATTGTCCGGGCCATGCGGGAATTCGCCCGGCCACCGGAAAAGGGGAAGGTGCCGACCGATATCAACCAGGCCCTGAGAAACACCCTGACCGTCAGCCGCAACGAATGGAAATACGTGGCCGAGACAACGACCGATTTCGCCCCCGATCTGCCGCTGCTGCCATGCCTGGCCGGCGAGATCCATCAGGCCTTTTTCAACCTTATCGTCAATGCCGCCCAAGCTATTAAAAATATGACCGAGGAGGGCAACAGGAGAAAGGGGCTGATCCGGCTGACCACCCGCCTTCGGGGAGATCGGCTGGAGATTCGGATCGCCGGTACCGGCGGCGGCATTCCCGAGGCGGCGCGGGACCGGGTCTTCGATCCCTTCTTCACCACCAAAGAGATGGGCCAAGGGCAGGGCTTGGCCGTCGCCCGTAGCATCATCGTCGACAAACACCAGGGGAGCATCCGTTTCGAGACCGAAGAGGGGATCGGCACGACCTTTATCGTCGATCTGCCGCTCAACGACAGCGCCTCTTGCCGGGTGGCTCATAAGAAGTGATCGACTCGGCGGCAGCCGGAGCGATCGAGGGGATTGTGCTGTCCCGCAGGGGGAGTGGAACAGCGAAACTTTTTTTCAACGGAGTGCGACAATGAGAAATTTTAAACTGGGAGTGAAGCTGGTCGGCGGATTTGTCCTGACCTCGGCGATCGTTCTGGGGGTGGGGCTGCTCTCCATTGTGCAGCAGAACCGCCTGCAACATGAAATGGAGCTGATCAACACCGACAACATGCCGGCCATGCAGCACATCCTGACCATCAAGGGGGAGCTGGCCGCCGCCGCCGCCCTGATGCGCAACCTGATCAATCCCTTTTCCTCCCGGGAACTGCGCGAGTTTTCCCACCAGCACCTGCTCGAGATCCGTCAGGCCATCAAGGCGGCCAGGGACACGTTCAAGGCCCTGCCGCTGGCCCAGAAGGTGGAGCGCGAATGGCAGGAGTTCGGCGCCAACATCGCCAAATGGTCCGAGGTCAACAACCAGACGGTCGAGCTCTCCAAGGAGCTGATCGCCATGGACCTGACCAATCCCGGCCGGTTCAGGAAGCAACTGGCGGACATGGAATCCGGCCACAACGCCCTGCTCGCCAAGGTGGGCAAGCTGGTCTACTTCAATACCCCGTTCGAGGGCGGCGGCGACGACACCGCCTGCGCCCTGGGTAAGTGGCTTCAGCAGTTGCAGACCAACAATTCCAGGGTCAAGGCCCTGGCCGACGAGATCAAACCCATCCATGCCCGCCTGCATCAGCACGTGACCCAGGCCAAGGCCGGCGGCGGCGAGGCCAGGGAACTGCTCGAAAAGAAGATCTATCCCGAGTCGGAGCAGGTGCTGGGCCTGATCCGCAAGATTGCCGAGATCGCCGATATCGCCGAGGCGAAGTTCGAGAAGATGGAGGAGCTCCAGCTCAAGGGAGCGGATGTCCATCAGGCCGCCACCGTGGCCGCCATCGACAAGATAGTGCAGCGGGTGGAGGCGGACGCGGCGGAGATGGCCAAGGAGGCCGACGCCATGGCCCGCCGCGGCATCCTGATCACCATCGTCTGCCTGGTGGTCGGTGTCGTCCTGGCGATTGGGCTCGGGCTGGTGCTGACCCGTTTGATCACCCGGCCGCTGTTCAAGGGGGTGGAGCTGGCCAAGGCCATGGCCGCCGGCGACCTCACCCGGACCATGGATGTCGACCAGGAGGACGAGATCGGCGTTCTGGCCAAGGCTCTCAACGAGATGGTGGCCAATCTGCGGCGGATGTTCGGCGATATCAGCCAAGGGGTGATCCGGGTCGACGAATCCTCGGTGCAACTGGCCGCCATTTCCAACCAGATGGCCTCCGGGGCGGGATCGACCGCCGCCCGGTCCGGCCAGGTCGCCGCCGCCGCCGAACAGATGAGCGCCAACCAGTCCTCGATCGCCGCCGCCATGGAGGAGGCCTCGGTCAATGTCAACATGGTCGCCGCTGCTGCCGAGGAGATGAGCGCCACCATCAACGAGATCGCCCGCAACTCGGCCAGTGCCCAGACGATCACCGGCGAGGCGGTCAGCCATTCGCAGAAGGCCAGCGAGCGGGTGAACGAACTCGGCCGGGCCGCCGACGAGATCAACAAGGTCACCGAGACCATCACCGAGATCTCCGAACAGACCAACCTCCTGGCCCTAAACGCCACCATCGAGGCGGCCAGGGCCGGCGAGGCGGGAAAGGGCTTCGCGGTGGTGGCCAACGAGATCAAGGATCTGGCCAAACAGACCGCCGAGGCGACCCTGGACATCAAAACCAAGATCCAGGGCATCCAGGAGGCCACCGGCGTCACGGTCGGGGAGATCAGCGAGATCAGCACCATTATCGCCGACATCGACAAGATCGTCACCACCATCGCCGCGGCCGTGGAGGAGCAGACCGCCACCACCAGGGAAATTTCCCAGAACGTCCAGCAGGCCTCGCAGGGGATCGGCGAGGTCAATGAAAACGTGACCCAGAGTTCGACGGTTTCCGCCGAGATCGCCGCCGACATCGCCAAGGTCAACGACAGCGCCACCGAGATGAGCGGGGCCGGCAACCAGGTGAAGGACAGCGCCGAGGCATTGTCGGGCATTGCCGAGCAATTGAAGGAGATGGTGGCCGGCTTCAGGATCTGATCCACTTCTCAGGTGAATCAGCACACATTCAATACATTCCTTGGAGATAGATGATGTTCTCGAACTTAAGAATAGGTACCCGTTTAACCCTAACGCTCGGTCTTGTCCTGTTGTTTCTGATGGTTGTCGGCGGCACCGGCTATTGGGGGATGGGGTTGTTGAAGCATGAAATCAAGAATTTGTCGGAAGTCGACTATAAACTGGTGGCGGATGCGGCACATTCCCTCGCCGATCTCAATATGCTGCGGCGGTATGAAAAAGACCTGTTCATGAATATCGAGAGTGGTGCCAAGGTTGAGGAATACAAGCAAAAGTGGGCCGATACCCTGCATCACCTTCGTCAGCGCCTTGAGGAGATGGCGAGGCTGGTGGAAGCGCGGCAGGACCAGGAGGCCTTGGCTACCGTAACCAACGCCATCGCAGCCTATGCGGCGGGTTTCGATGAAATCCACCAAAAGATCAAGCTGGGTGAGTTCAAAACGCCACAGGAGGCAAACAAGGCCATCGGCAAATACAAAGAGACCACTCACCAGTCGGAGTCATTGCTCACCGGTCTTGCCGCCGAACTGGACAAGCGTGGTGACGCGCAAGCCCATGAGGTGGTCTCGGACAGCGGCACATTCCAACTGGTGATGGTGAGCGCATCGGCTGTCGCCCTGGCCATTGCCCTTGTCCTGGCCTTCTTCCTCATCCGCTCCATCACCGGGCCGGTAGGCAAGGCCGCCGCTCTGGCCGAGACCATGGCCGGCGGGGACTTCACCGCCAAGCTCGCCATTAACCAAAAGGACGAAATCGGCCTGATGGCGCACTCGCTCAACACCATGGCCGCTCAGTTGGGCGGCATGATCCGGGAGATCGTGGACGGGGTCAACCGGCTCACCGCCTCGTCGAACGAAATGGCGGCGGTTTCCGGGCAGTTGTCCGCCAATGCCCGGGAGACCGCGGAGAAATCCAATGCGGTGGCCGCCGCCGCCGAGGAGATGAGCGCCAACACCCAGTCGATTTCCGCGGCCATGGAACAGTCTACCGGCAATGTCAACATGGTGGCCTCCTCCACCGAGGAGATGACCGCCACCATCAACGAGATCGCCCAAAACGCGGAAAAGGCCCGTGCCATCTCCGAGGGCGCGGTCAAGCAGTCCCGGCTGACCTCCGGGAAGATGGCCACCCTGGGCGAATCGGCCCGCAAGGTCGGGCGGGTGACCGAAACCATCACCGAGATCTCCGAGCAGACCAACCTCCTGGCCCTGAACGCCACCATCGAGGCGGCCCGGGCCGGCGAGGCGGGCAAGGGCTTTGCGGTGGTGGCCAACGAGATCAAGGAACTGGCCCGGCAGACCGCCGAGGCCACGGTGGACATCAAGAACCAGATCGGCGAGATGCAGGACACCACCGCCACCACGGTGGAGGACATCGAAAAGATCTCCGAGGTGATCACCGAGATCAACAGCGTGATCAACGGCATCGCCACCGCCGTGGAAGAGCAGTCGGCCGCCTCCAACGAGATCGCCGGCAACATCGGCCAGGCCTCCCAGGGGATTGCCGAGGTCAACGAAAACGTGGCCCAGTCCACGGTGGTCATCACCGGGATCACGCGGGACATCGCCGGCATCAACCAGCAATCCCGGCAGGTGGGCGAGGGCAGCGGCCAGGTGCAGGCAAGCGCCCAGGGGCTGGCCGAACTGGCCGCCCAACTGGAGCAACTGGTGCACCGGTTCAAGGTGTGATTTCCCGGCGGCACGGCATCCGTGGTCCGGGGAACATGAGAGAGCTCTCCCTGTGCGGCCGAGACGACAAAAAAACCCGGGGCATGCGCAAAGACGCGCGCCCCGCCAACAGATGACACGTTGAAAGGAACAGGATACGCATGGCAACCGAAGACGATGAACTATTGCAGGCGTTCAAGGAAGAATCGATCGAGCATCTGGCCGATATCGAAAACGATCTCCTCGCCATCGAACAGCGGGGCGAGAACATTGACGAGGAGCTGGTCAACAAGGTCTTTCGCGCCGCTCATTCGATCAAGGGCGGCGCCGGTTTCACCGGGTTGTTCGCGATCCAGAACCTAGCCCATGCCGCCGAAAATGTCCTGGGCCTCATCCGCGGCCAGAAACTCGTTCCTCGCCCGGAGGTCGTCAATGTCCTCCTTGCGGCCACCGACAGCCTCCAGCAGATGCTGACGAACATCGCCGCAAGCGACCAGTTCGATGCCGGGCCGCTTATCGCGGCCCTGGACGCCGTTGCCGTCGGCGATCCGCCACAAGAGGCTCCGGCGACGACACCTCCGCCGTACGGCGAGGAGGCGGCCGGCGAAAACGCGGCGCCGGAGCCTTTGCCCGTGCCGGCGGAGGAAGAGCGACAGGAGCTTGCCGGGACAGAGGCGGCGCCGGACGAACCGGCCGAGGCGGCAGGGGGCGCGGTGCACGATGCCCTGGCCACGCTCGCCGCCGACACGCCCGCGGCGAAAATGGAGACCAGCATCCGGGTCTCCGTCGACCTGCTGGATCAGTTGATGAATCTTGCCGGCGAACTGGTGCTCTCCCGGAACCAGCTCCTCCAGACCATCGGCTCGGGAGCGGTGCACGATGCCGAGGCGGTCGGCCAGCGTATCGACTTGGTGACTTCCGAATTGCAGGGAGCCATCATGCTTACCCGCATGCAGCCCATCGGCAACGTGCTCGGCAAATTTCCGCGGGTGGTCCGGGATCTGGCCAAAAAACTGGAAAAACAGGTTAACCTGACCATCATCGGCAAGGAGGTCGAACTCGACAAAACCATCATCGAGGCCATCGGCGATCCGCTCACCCATCTGGTGCGCAACGGGGTCGATCACGGCATCGAATCCCCCGAGGAGAGGCTCCGGAAGGGCAAGGAGGCGCGCGGCACCATCGTTCTCAAGGCCTATCACGCCGCAGGGCAGGTGGTGATCGAGATCAGTGACGACGGCCGGGGAATCGACGGCGACCTGCTGGCGACAACCGCCGTCGCCAAAGGAATGATCACCGCCGAACAGGCCAAGGTCATGTCCGTGAAGGAGCGGATCAACCTCATTCTCCTCCCCGGATTTTCCACGGCCGCGAAAGTCACCGAGGTCTCCGGCCGCGGGGTCGGCATGGATGTGGTCAAGACCAACCTCGATCAATTGGGGGGATCGATCGATATCGAATCCGTGGTCGGCAAGGGCACCACCCTTTGCATCAAGCTGCCACTGACCCTGGCGATCATCCCCTGCCAGATCATCATGACCGGCGACGAACGCTACGCCCTCCCGCAGATCAATCTCGTGGAACTGCTGCGCATCCCGGCCGCGCAGATCAAAACCCGGATCGAACGGGTGGGGGATGCCGAGGTAGTCCGGTTGCGCGGCACCCTGCTGCCGCTGATCCGCATGGCCGATGTTCTCGGGATCGAACGGACCTTTTACGACCAGGAGTCGGGGGCCATCAAAAAAGACCAGCGCTACAACATTGCCGACCGGCGCTCCCGGACGACCCCACTGTTTACCGGCCTCGGAGAGATCGAACCACCTGCCGGGACCGAGGCAACCGGCGACGACCGGCAGCGGCATGACCGGGACCGCCGGCAGAGCCCCGCCAGTGCCCTCAGTATTGTCGTCGTCTCCACCGGGGTGATCAAATACGGCCTGATCGTCGACCGCCTGCTCGATTCCGAGGAGATCGTCATCAAACCGCTGGGCCACCACTTCCAGCAGTGCCAGGCCTATGCCGGGGCAACCATCATGGGCGACGGCCGGATCGCCCTGATTCTCGACGTCGGCAACCTGGCCCGCATGGCCGGCCTCACCTCGCTCGAAGGCTCGCAACGGGCCGGCGAACTGGCCGAGGCGGCCAGGGATGCTTTTGCCAGGGAGCGCGACCGGCAGGCGTTGCTGACCTTCCGCAGCTCGGGAGAGGAACGGTTCGCGGTTCCCCTGGATCTGGTGGAACGGGTGGAAAAGATCAAACAGATCGAGATAGAGGCGATCGGCAGCCGCCGGGTTCTCCAATACCGAGGGGGCAGCCTGCCGCTTGTCAGCATGGACGAGGCGGTCAACGTGCTGCCGCTCGCTGACCGGGAGGACCTGCTGGTGATCGTCTTCCGCCTGGCGGGCAAGGATATCGGCCTGTTGGCCAGCGGCCCGGTCGACGCCATCGAGGCATCCTTCGCTCTCGACGACGCCACTCTCCGGCAACCCGGGATCAGGGGGTCGATCATCATCGACGGCAAGACGACCTTGCTGGTGGATGTCATTGAACTGGTCGGGCAGCTCTATCCCGAATGGTTCGCATCCCATACCTCGGCCGGGGGATTGTCCGAGAAGCACCCCTCGCCCACCGTCCTCAGTGTCGACAGCTCCCTCGTTTTTCGCAACCAGGTGCGGGAGGTTTTGGAAGAGATCGGATGCCAGGTGCTGGAGGCTGCCGACGGCGCCAATGCCTGGGAGGTGCTCGAAGAGTACGCAGAGAGCATCGCCCTGGTGGTGACGGACATGGAACTGCCGGATATGGATGGCTTCACCCTGACCAAAAAAATAAAGAGTTCCAAACAGTACGGCTACTTGCCGGTCATCGCCCTGACCACGCTCGCCGCGGAGGAAGATATTGCCCGCGGCCGGGCCGCCGGGGTCGACGACTACCACATCAAGCTCGACCGGGAGGAGTTTGTGCAATGTGTCCACCGGTATGCGAAGACACCGGAGATGGCCTGAAGCCGGCCATACCGGATAGTTTGCCGACCGCGCCGATCGGTGTGGAGACCGGCGGTGTCTTAATTGATAAACCCATCGAAGAGGAGCAATGGAAAAAGAAACGAATGCGCACGGCGAACTGGTGGAGCTGGCTACCTTCTTCGTCGGCGAGGCCCTGTGCGGCATGGAGATACAACAGATCCAGGAGATCAACAAGCTGACCCTGATGACCAGGGTGCCGCAGGCACCGGACGATGTGCTGGGGATTCTCAACCTGCGCGGTCAGATCGTGACCGTCATCGACCTGGCCCGCCGTCTTGGCCTGGGTACCACGGCGATAACCCCGCAGGTCCGCATCATCATCGTCAATACCGTTGGCGGTAAAGTCGGCATTCTCGTCAAACAGATCAGCGATGTGGTCACGGTCGATATGCTGGAAAAGGAGCCGGCGCCCGCCAATATGCGCGGTATCCAGGGGCGTTTCTTCTCCGGGGTGTGCAAGCAGGAGAAGGGATTGATCGGTCTCCTCCATATCGACAAAGTCTTGTCGAGCTTTGACGAAAAGTGAGCCGTGCATTCCGACGAGTGGGCCTGCCGGTTGCAGGGTGGAATGTTCCATGAGTCACACAAGAGGACCTGCTTTTGAACTATTCCCTTGAAGATCTGATAGATCTGACCAGATTCCAGGAGATGCTCGACAGCCTGCATGACGCCGTCGACCTGCCGACCGGCATCGTCGACCAGGACGGCAGGATCCTGACCGCCTCGGGCTGGCGGGAGATCTGTGTGCGTTTTCATCGGGCTAATCCCACGACCGAGGCGCAATGCAGGGCAAGCAACCAGCACGTTGCCAGGTGTCTGCTCGATGGCCTCGCTCCCGTCACCTACACCTGCCCCCTGGGACTGGTCGACAGCGCAACCCCCATCGTCATCGACGGGAAACACCTCGGCAGCGCCTTCATCGGCCAATTTTTTCTTGAGGAACCGGACCCGGAATACTTCAGGCAGCAGGCGAGAACATACGGGTTCGACGAGGAAGCCTATCTCGAGGCCCTGGCCAAGGTGCCGGTGCTTTCACAAGAGCGGCTGGAACGAAACCTGGCGTTTTTCCTGCGATTCACCGAACTTCTCTGCGCGACCGGGCTGGACCACCTGAAACGGATGGAGAACGAGCAGCGTTTCCGGACGATTTTCGATTCGGTCAACGAGGCCATCCTCCTCCATGATCCCGAAACAGGCGAGATCCTCGATGTGAACGCGGCCATGACCGTCATGTTCGGCTATAGCCGCGAGGAGGCCCGGCGCCTCTCCGTGGACGGGATCAGTTCCGGGGTCCCTCCCTACACGCAGGAGGAGGCGCTGGCGCGCATCCACCGGGCCGCCGCCGGGGAACCGCAAATTTTTCAATGGCAGGGGCGGAGAAAAAACGGCTCGCTTTTCTGGGGTGAGGTGAGCCTGCGCAGGGCGCAGAGCGACGACCGCGAGTTTGTCCTGGTCACGGTTCGCGACATCAGCGAGCGCAAGCAATTGACAGACGCCTTGACGAACCGGGAATGGGAGTTCCGCACCCTGGCCGAGAACGCCCCGGATCTCATTGTCCGTTACGACCGGCACTGCCGCCGGGTGTATGTCAACAGGACGATGGATCAAAAAGTACAGGCAAACAGGGTGTTGGGCAAGACGCCGTGGGAGATGCCGCTCTGCGTCGCGTCGGAAAACGACAAGCTGATCCGATGCGTCCGAACCGTGCTGGCCACCGGCCGCCCCCTTGAGACTGAACTGGAAGTCCGATCCGAGCATGAGCCGATGTATTACCATTTTCGCTTCGGGCCGATAGCGGGACTCAACGACCAGGTGACCGGGGTGATCGCTATCGGCCGGGACATCACCGAACACCGCCGGTTCCAGGACGAACTGACCAAGACGCAAAAGCTGGAGTCCGTCGGCCTCCTGGCCGGTGGCATCGCCCACGATTTCAACAACCTGCTCACCGGCATCCTGGGGAACATCTCCCTTGCCAAGGTTTTTATCGATGCGGCGCACCGGTCGTTTCCCTCTCTGGAGAACGCCGAAAAAGCCTCGCTCCAGGCCGCCGAGCTTGCCAAACAGTTGCTGGCCTTTGCCAAGGGAGGCAAACCGGTCAAGAAGATTATTCCCCTGTCTCCACTTATCCGCGGCGCCGTGTCGCTCATGTTGAGTGGAACAGCCGTGCGGGGCGTCGTTGCCGTCCCCGATACGCTCCATGCCGTCGACGCCGATGCCGGACAGTTGAGCCAGGCCTGCAACAATATCCTCATCAATGCCGTACAGGCCATGCCGAACGGCGGGACCCTGACCGTCAACGCCTGCAACCTCGATCTCGACGAGCAGAACGGCCTGATGCTTCCGCCGGGCGCCTATGTCAAGATATCCTTCACAGATCAGGGGGTCGGGATCTCGTCCGAAGACCTGAGGCGGATCCTCGATCCCTTTTTCACTACCAAGAGCAATGGGACCGGGCTCGGCCTGACTACCACCTACCGGATCGTCAAGGCCCACGGCGGCAATATCGGTATCCGATCCACTGTCGGCAAAGGCTCGACCTTCAGTATTTATCTCCCCTCAACCGGTCAGGTGTTTCACGACTGTTCCTTTGCGGCCACGGTATGCACACCCGCCGGCAATGCCGGGGCAGCCTTCCTCGTCATGGATGACGAGGAGGTCATTCGCGAGCTGGCTGCGGATATTCTGGAACATCTCGGCTGCCAGGTCTCGAGCTGCGCCGACGGCCAAGAGGCGGTCAGGCTCTACCGGGAGGCCGCGGAAGGAGGCCGGCCATTCACCGCCGTTCTCATGGACCTCACCATCCCCGGCGGCATGGGGGGAAAGGAGGCCGCGCAAGCCATCCTGGCGATCGACCCCGCCGCCTATCTGATCGTTTCGAGCGGCTATTCCAGCGATCCGGTGATGGCCGAATACAGGCAGTATGGTTTCAGCGCCGCTATCGCCAAACCGTATACCATTGAAGAAATCGACCAGGTGGTCAAAAATGCGATGCTTCCGCGGCCGTGCGGGTAAACAGGACCGCGTGACCATCCGTTGCCCCCAGAAAGACACCGCGATGCCCGGATGAGCAACTAGAGAACGCGTTTCATTGCGTTGTTTATCCGGCCTGACTTTAGAAAAATTGTTATTGAAAAAACGAGAGAAAAAAACCGTGGAACTGATGCACTGGCATGACACGTTCAGCGTGGGGGTCCGCATTATCGACGATCAACACCGACAGCTTTTCGCCTCGATCAACGAACTGATCGTTGCCTTCAATACGGAGCAACAGGACGAGGTGCTGGACAGGATACTGGATGCCGTGCTAACCTATACGGAAAAGCACTTCAGGACGGAAGAGGAACTGATGAAAACACATCCGCAGTTCAACGTCCACTGCACTGTCCATCGCCTATTTGCGGAAAGAATCGGCAGGATGGCGGTTGATTTCAGCAAAAACAAAACCGCCGTCGCCGCCAGACTCATCAACGACCTGACCGACTGGCTGCAAAACCATATCCTCAAAACGGATATCGCCTTCTTCAGCAACCTCGGCTACCGTCCCAGGGAAACGAAGGAGGATATCGAGGAGCGGCTCCAGCTTCTGACGTACCGGGCAAAGGTATTGATAGCCGAGGATTCCCCCAGCGAACGACTTCTGCTGAAACAGTATCTCGAATCGGGAGGATATGAGGTTCTGGAAGCCTGCAACGGTAAAGAGGCCCTGAAAATTTTTAAAACCACTCCTGATCTGCATCTGGTCATCACCGATATTTCCATGCCGGAAATGGACGGTTACGATCTGATCAAGGCCATTCGCGACACCCAGCCCTCCTCAATCTATATTATTGTTGCGACTGCGTCGATGAATCGAGAGGCGCTGGCGAAAACGATCCATCTCGGTGCCAACGATTTCCTCGCCAAACCGGTCTTTCACCAGGAGCTGCATCTGCGGCTCCGCAACGGCATGCACCTGCTCAGGCTGGAAAATCAAGACGAACTCATTTTTTCCATGGCCAAACTGGCTGATTACCGGAGTCCGGAGACGGGAAAACATCTTGAGAGGGTACAGAACTTCACCCGCTTGCTTGGCCGGCAGCTCATAGACAGTTTCCCGAAGCTGGGGATGACGGAAAATATCGCCGCCGATATTGCCAGATTCAGCCCGCTGCATGATATCGGTAAAGTGGCCATCGCTGATAATATCCTCAAAAAACAGGGCAGATTCACGGAAGAAGAATTTGACCAGATGAAGGAGCATGCCAAGATCGGCGGCGATTTGATCAGCACCATCCTGCGCAAGACCGACTCGAGGAGTCTGCAACTTGCCTTTGAACTGACCATGCATCACCACGAAAAATGGGACGGCTCCGGCTACCCCCTCGGTCTTTCCGGCAAAAACATCCCCATCGCGGCCCGGATCATGGCGGTTGCCGATGTCTATGACGCCCTGACCAGTGACCGGGTCTACAAAAAGGCTTTGTCCCGCGAGGAGGCCAAAACGATCATCGTCAATTCCGCGGGAAGCCACTTTGATCCGGTTCTGGTGACCACCTTTGAAATCGTGGAGAATAAATTCCACCAACTGCGGGTTGAGTTGACGGGGTAAGGGGCTTTCGGGAAACATCTCCCGCGACATCCTCGCCGACCTGCCTTCCGCCCCAGGAAGAAGCCGTTCGAGATGCCGCGCTTGCGCTCGGCATGACAGCAGTCAACACCGAACGACCCGCCACGTTCTGCCAAAGCTGTTTGCCAAGCTATTGCGCCGATGCCAACTGGTTGCGCTCAAGCGCAGATTTTCGTTCGGGGCAAACTCTATCTGCGCGACACCACGGCAATCAATCTTAGCCTGATCGCTTTCCCATGGGCAGGATTCCGTCAAAAAATAATACCCACTCCTCAGGGAGGCTGTTGTGCTTTTCCCCTTGCCTTTTTCGGTATTAAGTTTTAGAAAATATTTATTATTCTGACTCATTTCCAATGAGATACCCTTCCCAGGGCTTAGCTGAACACGGTTTTCGTGTTCTTGAATTCCAGGTACCACGCGACGCTGCCTTTCCCGGCCAGAGACGTTTAATCGCAGAGGCGAACGTCTTTTTTGACTCGGAGAGCTACGCATGCACACCTGCAAACGAATCACTTGATTCGCTTTCCTTCCTTCATTTTCCCCGTTGAATCGATAGCTCTTTCTCCGTCTTTTCGAAGCCGCATTCTCTCTGCGCGTTCTCTGAACGACTGATCCTATCGTTCTTTCAATACATACACCACCCCGCTCATCCATCGGGAGCTGCTACGTCATGCTCCCGATGGAGCCATGTCGTCGTGCTCCTCAAATTCATAGGAGGCAACACCATGGCACCATTGCAGGAACAGATCCAATCCATCAACGAACGCTTGCGTGCATTTGGCATCGAGGCGATTCAGGAAATTAAAATGACCGACAAGGGAGGTAACGTGATCGGTCAGATCAAGTACGGCTTTCGGCCCCAGTACGTCTTTGACAGTGTCAACGAGGTGCTCGGACCGGAGAATTGGCGGTATGAACTGACCAGAGGTGGCTCTGTTTGTTTGGACAGTTTTTTCTTTTTT
>Ga0074197_1002409_pt1 | contig 13062 bp, 9 predicted proteins | sample EPASupsiteSAE305_FD_64526 | JGI IMG/M metagenome (GOLD analysis project Ga0074197, IMG submission 64526) | Bioremediated contaminated groundwater microbial communities from EPA Superfund site, New Mexico - SAE3-05 reassembly with SPADES | ecosystem: Environmental > Aquatic > Deep subsurface >...
CAGGGCCAGGCCGGCGGCTCCGAGTTGCACCGGCAGGCCCCGCCGCATCTCGTGTTCAACCCCGCTGAGCGAGGTGAAGGGGGTGGAGCCGGTGAAATTCATTGCTAGGTAGGAGCTGAGGGCCAGCGTCCATAGCGCCAGGGCCGCTTGCTCCGCCGCGCCAAGGTTGCGGCCAGGGCCCAGCAGGCCAAAGATCGCAAGCGGCAGGGCTGCAACCACCCCTTTGAGCCAGAATTGGCGTCCGGGCAGCCAGGGCAGGAGCAGGGGGGTGAGCACTGCGCCGCCCAACAGACCGAATCCGGCGCCGGCCAGCAGCATCAGGCCCCGCTCCAGGGCCGCTGTCGGCGAGAACACCGTCGGCCCCAGCCCGGAAAGCAGGACGCCAAAAGCCAGGGCAATCAGCAGGGACTTGCCCACCAGGAACAATTCCACCGGAATCAACACCGCCCGCTCCGCCAGGGAAAAGGTGACCTCGCGCATGGCCTCGTTGCAGCGCTGGCCGTTTGCAAGATAGGCTTCCACATCGGCGGCGCGCACCGGGCCAAACAGCGCCGAGAAGCCGCAGCCTTTCCTGACCGCCTGCGCCGCCACGCCCGGGGCCGCCAACTGCGGCAGGATCAGCTGGCGATGGCTCACCAGTTCGCCGAGGCGAAAACGGCGGACGCACTCGCAGACTTCCTCGGCTGAAAACGTGGATTTGCCGGCGGCGCACCAGACGTTGATTCCCCTGGTGTCGACAATCAGCAGCCAGGCGTCGACCCGGCCGAGTCGATGGCGCAGGGCGTCAAAGGAGAGCTTGTAGTTGGCCGTGACCAGGACCGGCGACTGCGGGCCGGGCGAGCCCACCGCATAGATGCCGGGTGCGACCTTGTAGTTGCGGCGGATGATCCCAATGCGGGCGCCGACCGTGCCCCAGAAATCGCGGACGCTGGCTGTGGTCGCCGCGCGGGGAATCGGGCCGATGGGGGTGTCGATGAAATCGCGGACAAAGGGACAGAGGGTGTAGCCAGCCCGCTCGTTGACCCCTGACCGGGGTTCCGGTTTCGGCCCTCAGCAGGGGGCCTGAGCCGGCGGCGGGGCAAAGACCGGCAAGCCCGGCAAGACCGGAAAGTCCGGTAGGCTTTGCAGCGGCGGCGTTGGCGGAGAGATGCAGGGTTGGTTGTGTTCCATGGCAAGCTCGTAGCGTCAAGGGGGACGATGGGCAAGAATACCGCGCCGCAATGGTTCCAGCCAGTTTTTTTCTTCCGGGAAACACCGTCAGCGGCGGCTCTGGCGGTGTTTGCAGACCTCCTGAAAGACGATGGAGGCGATGATCACCGACAGGCCCAGGAAGGTGGCCGGATGGATGCGCTCGCCGATGATCAGGCTGAGAAAACAGAGGGAGAGAAAGGGGGAGAGGTAGATCAGGTTGCCCAGTCGGGCGGCGGTGGAGGTGAGCTGCAGGGCGGTGAGCCAGAGCGCGAAGGTGATGCTCATCTCAAACAGGCCGATGTAGACCAGCGCCGGCCAGGCGGCTGCGGGCGGCCAGACCACGCCGCCAAACAGCGGACTGCAGACCAGGGCGCAGGTCAACCCCGAGCAGAAGCCGAGAAAGAGCTTGAGCACCGGGTCCAGGCCGTCTTTGGCGTTGAGCAGCCAGTAGGCCGCCCAGATCAGGGTGGAACCGCCCGCCAGAAGGAGGCCCGTCCGGCTGACGTCGCCAAAATGAATGAACTCGCCCTTGGTGGCGATGATGATCGCGCCCAGAAAGCTGAGCGCCACCGCCGCCAGTTGGCTGCGGCCAAGCGGCTGTTTGAGGATCGGCGCCGACAGCAGGGTCAGAACCAATGGCCAGCCGTAGTTGAGCGACATGGCGATCTGGCCCGGCAGCAGGGCGTAGGCCTTGAACAGGATCACATAGTAGAGAAAAGGGTTGAGCGCGCCGAGCAGCAGGGCCTTGCGCAGCATTGCCGGCGGGATTGTGCGGAGGGCGGCGAGCTTTCCCTGGAGCAGGAGGATGGTCAGCAGGGCCAGGGTGGACACCGCCGCCGAGTAGAGCAGCAGGGTGTAGGGGGCGACGTGGGCCAGCGCGATCTTAAAGGCAGTGGCGGCTGTGCCCCAAAAGGCGACGGCCGCCAGCGTCAACAGGGTGGCCTTGGTTTGCTGGTGCATGGCGGGTTCCATGGCCCTCTCCCCGACGGGGCGGGGCGGAGAAGGGATGCCGTATTGCGGCGCAGCCGGCGGGGCGGGTCAGTCCATGGCCCGCTCGCCCAGGTTGCCGTAGCGGTGATAGTTGTTGCAGATCGCCTGCTGCCGGAGGTACTGGAGCAGTTCGATCCGCCCCTCCATGTATACCGGAGTCCGGGCGATATAGGCGCCGTTTTGTGCGGCGGCGGCAAAAATTTCAACGGGAACCCGGTCCGGGGCCGCATAGCGGAGGCGGCCGACGGTTGCAATCCGAGCGGCCAGTTGGGCGTCGCTCTCTTCCATCTGTTCCACGCCCTGGAGCAACCGCTGCCCGTGACGGCCGGCCAGGAAATCGGTCACGCCGTTGTTCAGGCCGGGCGGCACGGACAGACGCGGCGAGCAGCCGGCAATGAGGGCGGCGGCGCAACGCGCCAGAACCGAGAACAGGCTGTCGTCCGGGTGGAGGCGGATCACCAGCTCATCGATCGGCAGGTAGCGCAGCAGGTTGTCCTGGCCGCGCAGGTGGAAATAATCCTGGGTGCGGCCGTAGCGGGTTTCCATCTGATGGAGACAGCTGTGGACGGCGCTGATGGTCTGTTCAATGTCATCCGCGATCGCCGGCGTTTCTCGCGTTTCCCGCCAATATCCCCAGCTGAGCAGCTGCCGCCATTCCTGGCTCAGCTGCAGCAGGCGATGATCGGCGGTCAGCGGCTCGACCGGCGGATGCGCGGTCTCCCGGATGTCCATGAACTGAGTCACATACTCGATGCTGCCGGCCTTGAGCCCCGGCCCCAGGGCGGATTTGCCCATGCCGCCGAACGGCTGGCGCAACACGATGGCCCCGGTGGTGCCCCGGTTGATGTAGAGATTGCCGGCAAGCACCGCCTCTTGCCACACCGCCTGTTCGCGGGTGTCCAGGCTTTCCAGGCCGCTGGTCAGGCCGTAGCCGGTCTGGTTGACCAGTCGGATCGCGGTCTCCAGGTTCTCGGCCCGCATCACTCCGAGCAAGGGGCCGAAAAATTCGGTCAGATGGGTGAAGCCGCCGGGCTGGACCCCGTATTTGATCCCCGGCGACCAGATCTGCGGGTTGCCGTCGACCATGGCTGGTTTCAGGGCCCATTCCTCGCCGGGCTCCAGGGTGGTCAAGCCTTGGAGCAGCGGGCCGGAAGGCGGTCGGATCAGGGGCCCCAGTTTGTTGGCAAAGCCCCAGGCCGGGCCCACCTTGAGGCTTGCGGCCGCGTCGACCAGCTGCTGGCGGAAATGCGGGTCGTCGTAGAGGGTTTTTTCCAGGATCAGCAGCGAGGTGGCGCTGCATTTCTGGCCGCAGTTGCTGAAGGCCGAGTGCACCACGTTCTTGATGGCCTGGTCGCGGTCGGCCATGTCGGTGACAATGGTCGCGTTCTTGCCGCCGGTTTCCGCCGCCAGATAGACGCCGGGCGTTTGGGCGAGGATGCGCAGGCCGGTTTCGGTGCCGCCGGTGAGGATGATGCAGTCCGCCAGCGGGCTGGCGGTGAGTGCTGGGCCTACCTCGGCGCCTGAGCAGGGCACGAATTGCAGTGTTTTTTGCGAAATCCCGGCCCGCCAGAAACACTGGCAGAGCATCCAACCGGTGAGCACTGCGTCCGAGGCGGGTTTGAAAATCACGGTGTTGCCGCTGGCCAAGGCTGCGGCAATGCCGCCGCAGGGGATGGCGATGGGGAAATTCCAGGGGGCGATCACCAGAACCGCGCCCTTGCCCCGGGTCTGGAGATTGGCCATGCGGTCGAACTGGGCCGCCGCATAGGGGTAGAACTCGGCAAAATCGATGGCCTCGGAGACTTCGACGTCGGCTTCGGCAAAGACCTTGCCGGTGTCGGCGGAGGCCGCCCCGATGAGATCGGCCCGGGCAGTCCGCAGTTCCATGGCTGCCCGCGCCAGCGCCGCGTGCCGCTCCTGTGTGCTCAGGGCGCGCCAGCCGTCAGGATCTGTCGCCGCCGTTTCCAGTGCCAAGCGGGCGTCTTCGACCGTGGCCAGGGCGTGGCGGCCAATCACCACCTCGCGCTGGTTGGGGTCGCGGCACTCGGCCAAGGCGCGGCCAGCAGACAGGAGCTCGCCGTTGATCGCCAGCGGAATGTCCATGGGCGCCGCGCCCGCCGGCCGCATCCAGCGGTCGCGGATCTCCTCGGCCCAGCGCCGGTTGGCCGCCAGCGCCCAGTCGGTGTCGGCCTCGTTGACAAAGTCGGGGCGATAGGCGGTGGAGATTTCCGGGGCAAAGGTCTCGGTCATCCGGTTCTGGACGCGGTTGGGCGTCTGCCGCGCGGTTTCCAGGTGGGCGCAGGAGCGGAGGAAGCCCTCCTTGAGGAAGCGCCATTCGTTCGAGTCCACCTGCAGATGCGGCGCGTAGCGGAGGAAATTCTCCGGGGCGGTGTTTTCGTCCAGGCGGCGGATCAGGTAGGCAATGGCGTTGATGAACTCGTCCTTGCCGGCCACCGGCGCATACAGCAGCACGTCGCCCGAACTCTCCTGCAGGGCGCGGCGCACATGGTCGGCCATGCCTTCCAGCATCTCAAAGTAAAAGGCGTGGGTGACGCCGTTGGCCTTGGCCAGGGTGCAGGCGTAGGCCAGCTCGAACAGGTTGTGCGAGGCCACGCCGAGGTTGACGGCGGCGATGTTGTCCGGCTGCATGCCAAAACCGACCATTCGCTTGTAGTTGGCGTCGACCTCCAGCTTGTTGTCGTAGGGCGCCAGCGGCCAGTTGTTGAGGGCCGACTCCAGTTTTTCCATCTCCATGTTGGCGCCCTTGACGATCCGCAGTTTGATCGGCGCGCCGCCCCTGGCCACCCGTTCCCTGGCCCAGTCGGTCAGTTGCCGCTGGATGGCGAAGCTGTCGGGCAGGTAGGCCTGGAGCACGATCCCGGCGGAATATCCGACAAATTCCTCCTGTTCCAGGGTTTCGACAAAGACCTGGTAGGTGATCGCCAGATCGCGGTACTCCTCCATATCGAGGTTGACGAATTTGGGGGTGCGGCTGCCGTCCGGGCGGGTGAAAAAATTGTTTTTCGCGGCCCGGTAGACGGCGGCGAGCCGCTGTTTGAGCACGGCCACGGTTTCGTCAAAGGCCAGCGAGCTGATCTGGGAGTAGAGGGTGGAAATCTTGATCGAGATGTACTCGACGTCCGGATCTTCCATGTCCTTAATGTAGGCGGCCAGCCGCTGGGCCGCCTCGCGTTCGCCGAGCACCGCTTCGCCCAGGTGATTGATGTTCATCCGCACGCCCTGTTCGCGGCGCTTGTGGAGATGGGCGCGCAGGGGCTCGGGCTCGCCCGGGATGATCGCCCGGCTGCTGCCGGCGCGCATCTGGGCAATCATGGCCGGCACGATCAGGGCGCTGATCCGGGTGTCGACGCCGGCAAACAGGCGGAGGCAGCCTTTTTCCAGGAGGTTGAAGAACTGCGGCATGCCGTGGCGGCGCAACAGGCTGCGCAGCTGATCGGCCACCCGTTGGGGATTGTGCGAGCGGAAGCTCTGGTCGATCATCCGGCTGAGCAGGACCTTGTCTCCGGGATGGTTCAGGAGCCGCTGCATCTGCTCCTGCAACCCTTTCTCCTCCCTGGTCAGCAACTGGTTGGCCCGGTTCTGCCACTGTTCGGCCAGGGCTGCGGCGTGCTCGATGATGGTCTGATGCTGGTTGTGCATAACGGCTCTCTGCGTTGGTTGCGGCCGCTTTTCAGCGGCGTTTGTTTTGCATGTAGGCGCTGAAGCGGCGGACGTGCTCGCGGGCCAGCGCCCAGGCCTTTTCCGGCTGACGTTCGCCCACGGCTTCGATCAGTTGGCGGAGGTCCTGGTAGTTTTCCTCCATCTCGTGCTCGCCGACGTTGAGGAACTTGTCGTAATAGCGGTGGATGTTGGCGTGGATGCTCTTGAGGACGAAATCGTAGAGCGGGTTGCCGGCGATGCGGGCAATGGCCATGTGGATCTGCTCGTCCACCCGGACAAAGTCGTTCCAGCGACTCAAGCCCTGGCTGCGCAAGCCGTCGGCCTCGGCCAGCAGACCGCGCAGGAGATGGTCGTCTGCGGTTGTGGCCCTCCGCGCCGCCAAGCCGGCCACGTCGCCCTCGATGGTCTCGCGGAACTCCTCCAGATGTTCAAGCGCCACCTCGTTGGAGCGGATCAGCATGGCCAGGTTTTCCGCCATCAGTTCGCTGTTGGGGTCGCGCACATAGGCCCCGCCGTTGACTCCCAGCCGAATCTCGATCAGGCTCTTCTGCTCGAGGATTCGCAGGGCCTCGCGCAGGGTGCCGCGACTGGTCTGGAACAGATCGCAGAGATCGCGCTCCGCCGGCAGCTTGGCCCCGGCTTCGATTTCGCCGTCGAGGATGGCGGTCTGTATCTGCTCGACCACATCCTGGTAGATGCGGCTCTGTTTGGCTTTGCGAAAGAGTTGTTCCATAGTTCCTCAAAGGATGTGTTTGGCTATGATTATAATGGTTAGACCATTCGTGTCAAGCGATTTGGCGGTTTCAACGCTTGGCGTCTGTGCGCCTTTGCGGGCAAGGGGGAGAACGGAGCTCAAAGGGCGCACGCCGTGCGCCCCTACCCTGCGGCAATCTTGAAGATTGGAGGAAAAGAATCATGGGGCAAAAACCGTAAACCACAGGAAGCTTCGATGCGTGGGGGACGGCGGGAGAAAACGATGGGCAATCAGGGAGGCGCGGCGATCAAAAAACGCCGCAACGGCCGGGGCAACAGCGAATGCGCTCCAGGTCGTTGCAGCGGCGGGACGGTTTATTCCATTTCCAAATCAAGCGAAGCGTGATGCACAGCGCAAAACATCGCCGACGAAGGTCTGTTTCGAACGAAGTGAGAAATATCGAGCCTTAATGAGATTTCTCCTCGCTGTGCTCGTCGATGACGAAGCGGCGAGCTTCACTTTTGAAATAGAAATGGAATTACAGCTGCTTGTCTTCCGGGTAGTTGGAGTTGAAGGTGTAGGAGGCCACCGTGCCGTTGGCGTCGAAGCGCACCACCAGATCGCGGCTGAGGGTGTCGCTCACCCCGTATTTGTAGGTGCCGTAGCTCCAGGTCTGGCGGCCGTCTTCAATCCCGGTGCGCCAGGGCGGGCCGAACATGTCGGAGATCTGGGCGCGGGTGGTTTTGTGAAGCTGAATCTGCGGCACCATGTGGACGTTGAAATCCTTGCCGGCGCTGACGCAGCCGACCAGCAGCAGGCCGCAGAGCAAAGGCAGCAGGGGCCGCAGGGTGGTGTAAAGCAATCGCATGGGGTGTGTTCTCCGGATGTTCGGTGGTGTTTGCGCCGCCGGTTCAGGCCTTGGCGTTTTCCTTGTTGAGCAGGGCCTTTTGCGCCGCCAGTTCCACTTTTTCCAGCAGTTCCAGCACATCGATGGGCTTGAGGCAGTAGTCAAAGGCCCCGCCCTGCATGCCTTCAATGCCGGATTTCACCGAGGCGTGGCCGGTGAGGATGATCACCTCCACCAGCGGCCACCGTTCCTTGACCTTCTTCAAACACTGGATGCCGTCGAGGCCCGGCATGCTCACATCCATGATGATCACGTCTACGGGCTGGGTTTCCAGGGTTTCCAGGGCGGCGGCGCAGCAGTCGGCCAGACTGAGTTGAATGCCCATTCGGGTCAGCCGCTTGAGGAGGATCTCCTTGAAATCCGGTTCGTCGTCGACCAGCAGGAGATGGATTTTCAGAGCCGCGTCGAGTTTGAAAGCACGTTCATTTGTCATTGCTCAGCATTTCCTCAATTTCTTGGATGAATTTTTGGCGATAGCGTTGGCGGTGTTGGGGGTCGGCCATGACCATGTCGATCTGTCGGGTGTGGATGATCAGGTATCCCAGCACCTTCAGGCGGCCAAACAGAAAAGATTGGGTCCGTTTTTCCACCCGGGCGTTGAGCGCGTCGCCGGTCAAATCCACCCGAAAATCAAAGCGCGCCAAAATTTCGGCCAGCAGCTCGATGCGGCCGACGCGGCGGGACTCGTCGGCCGCTCCGCCTTTGAAGCGGAAGGTGACGTACCGTTCGGTGCGCAGGCTGCTGATAAACGCCTCAATCATAGCATAGTGGTAGCCGAGCCGCACACTCAGATTGCAATAATTGCGAGACACCAAAAAATAATTTTTCTGGTTCATGTTCGAGGCCACGGCCGGATCGAGCCCCGGATTCATGGTCGATTGGAGGAAAATCGCCCCCATGCCGCGCATGCTCACCGACGGCGGCCCTTCCCAGGGGTAGGCGTGCATGCCCTGCCAGATGGCGATCATCGGCGTTGACACCACCTCGGTGACGTTGATGAATTTGTTGACCGGGTCGAATTCCGGCGCAAAACCGTCGGAGAGGTTGATCACCCACCATTCCAGCGGCATGTTGTCCACCAGCCGCTTGGCCGCGCCCTGGGCAAAATGGTATCGCTTGCCGAAATCGAACATCTCGATCACCGATTTCTCATGGCAGAAGCGGGTGAGGTCGTGCATGGTTTCGCACAGAGCGGCGCGGAAATAGGGCGAGGCCGGATCGGTCAGGTTGAGCGGGGTGATCAGCTTGAGCACCTCGGTCAGGGTCTGCTGCACCGGACTGCCGTCCATGGGGTTGGGCCGTTTGCCCTGCTGTTCGAGCAATTCCTCAATGCGGCCGCGGTAGACGGCGCGGTTGGCGGCGTCGACCGTGACTGTCTCGCCGTTGACAAGCTTGTGGGTGGCCTGATCCAGCGACAACAGCGAGGGCAGGCCAAATTCACGGGAGATGGTGGCCAGATGGCCGGCCTCGCTGCCGGTTTCCGCGACCAGGGCGGCGGCGCGCTTCAACAGCGGCGCCCATTCGGGCAGGGGATGCTCGACCACCAGCACCGCTTTCTTGGGAAACTGCACCATGTCTTCATTGGTGCGGACAATGAACACCGGCCCGCTGCCGGCGCCGGGGCAACCGGTGACGCCGCCGTGGAGCAGCAGCCGGTCGTCCTCGAAAATGACGCCCTCTTCGGCGCCCGTTGCGAGGAGATGCACCGAGATCGGCCGGCTCTGCAGCACGTAGATGGTCCCGGTCGGATCAATCGACCATTCGATATCCTGCGGCGAGCCGAAGTGGCGCTCAAGTTTCATGCTGATTTTGGCCAGTTCCACGGCCTGTTGGTCGCTGAGCGGGGCGCTGGCGTCGTCGGCGTCAAGCGCCTTGTCGACAATCCGGTGCGGGGCCATTCGCTCGACGGTGTAATGGTTGGTTTTCTTGGTGCCGTCGACAATGCCCTTGGCGCTGCCGGGGGAGAAGAAAACGTCCAGCGTGCCGATCCGGCCGCCGATGGAGCTCGAATAGCAGATGCCGCTGACCGTGGCCTCGATCATTGCCAGGCAGCCGACGCACATGATGATGTCCTCGTGGCGGTAGCCCTTGGCCAGACGGTAGGTCATGGCCCGGGTGGAATATTTGGAGGCGAGCACGGTTTTGTAGGCCTGGATCAGGTGGTCGCGGTCCACAAAGAGTTCGGTGTGGTAAAGGCCGGCAAAGGAGGCGCGGCCAAGATCCTCGCCGAGCGCGCTGGAACGCGCCGCCACCTTGACGTCGCTGTCGGTCATTTCCAGCAGTTGATCAAACTGATAGCAGAGTTGCCGCTCCAGTTCGGCCGGCAGCGGGCTGTTGATGATCAGTTGCTGCACCTCCTCGCTTCGGCGCAGCATGTCTTCGATGTCGTGCGCGTCGGTCTGCTGGAAGATGCGATTGATCGCCGGGTACATGTTGTTTTCCAGATAAAACAGACGGCTGGCCGAGGCGGTCACCGCAAAGCCGGGCGGAATGTTGATGCCGGGCAGGGAGCCGGCCTCGCCGAGGTTGGCCATTTTTTCGCCGGTCTGTTCGACCATGCTGCGGTTGACTCGGGTGATGGGGATGAACCAGTCTCCCTCCACCGGGATAATCTCTTTGTCGATCACCGCGTCAATCTGCTCCTGGATGCGGCTGAAGGATTTTTCCAGGTTGAGGTAGCGGCCGTCCCCCATCTTGCGCAGATTTTGAATCATCTTGAAAATGTTGACCGTCACCACCGTCGATTTGGAGCGGATGAAGGTCATGGAAAAGGTGCGGCCGTCGCGCAGGGCGGTCTCCAGTTCAGCCATGGCCTCCAGGGCGTTGTTGTTGGCGGTCAGCAGTTCGCGGAAACAGCGGTACTTGGTGGTGAAAAGACGCTGCAGCTCTTCCGCGCTCAGGGTGGGCAGAATGTAAATGCCCAAGGCCTCTTTGATGCCGCTCCATAGTCTTTGTATCATCGCCGTCCCTAAAAAAAATGCTGCAGCAGAGTTCCCCCCTACTGCAGCATCGTCTGAATGAGCAATTAAATGATCAATGATCCAACTTGATCCCCATCCCTTCAAAGAGGAACAGCAAACCAAAACCGTACCACATGGTGTAGATCACGTAGAAGGCAAGGGCGGCGATCAACATGAACATCTCCGCTTTTACCGACTTGGCCTCGACCTTGTAGTAATTATACGCCGGTTCGATGGCCTTGGTCATGCAGTTTTTCACCAGCTTGGCCTGGTCAAATTGCTTGGTCTTAGTTAAATCCTTTTCCATGGCGGTCAGGGCCAGATACCAGGCGTTGAGGGCCAGACGCTCGTCAATGCCGTACTTGGCGGCAATGGCTGCGCCGTCGTTGTGGTACATCAGGTCGGCGTCTTTAAGCATCACGGTCAGCATGGCGCCGAAATCGCCCTTGACTGCGACCTTGACGTCCTCCACCTTGGCGGCAATGCCGTTGGCGGTGAACAGTTTGGCGGTGACGGCCGCTTCTTCCGGGGTTTTCATTTTCATACTGGTCGCAAATTCCTGACCAGCCACTTTTTTCACCTTTTCGAGCTGTTGATCAATGTAGTAGGCCGAGCCCTTGGACAACTGGTTGAAGAAGTTGTCGAGGTAATCCAGGCCGTTTACCTTGCCGCCGTGCACGCCGGGGAAGAGCGGCGTGAAGATGGCGACTAGAACCGCGAAGAACGAGGCAATCAGAACAAATCCGCGTGTTTTCAGTTGTGTTGAGCTAGCCATGATTAATGCGCCTCCTCAGCGGTAAGAACTTTGAGGTTTGAGAAAAAGCTGTAGAACACCCAGATGGCAAAGACGGTGATGATGATGAAAAAGCCGACATTGCCGATGAGGTCGACGACGTTCAAGACACCTTTGGAGACGTCAATGTATCCCATCTTGACCAATTTGCCGGGAAGAGCGCAGAGACGGTTGAGAAAACCGGCGGTAACGGTGACGGCGTAGAAGCCGCGGATGGTGGTTCCGGGAACAACCTTGGTGACGATGGAACCGACCTGGATGCCGATCAGGGAGCCGAGCAGCATGCCCATGGCCAGGGTGTAGAAGATAAAGCCGTAGATGGCGTACTGGCCGATGGCTGCGTAGCCGGCGGTGAACACGATCTGGAAGATGTCGGTGCCGACCGTGGTCATGGAGGAAACGCCCAGACCATAGACAAAGATGGGGAAGGTGAGGAAGCCGCCGCCCACGCCCATGATCGAGGCGGCCATACCGACGATGAAACCAGCGATAACCAGGAAGACGCCAGAAATTTTGCGGCCGCCGGGGGTCACGCCTTCGTCAAAGGTCAGCATCGGCGGGATGTTGATGGCTTGAATCCGTTTGCCCATGGGCGGGATTTCTTCGGCGATTTTCGTGGCGCCTGCTTCTATCACGACAGCTTTTTTGCGGCTTTTGAGGAAGTCGTTCATCGCGTAGAAGGCGAGAAAGCCGAGGATGATGACATAGATGCCGGTAATAAAGGTGTCGCTCAGCACCGGGTTTTTATCGTAGATGGTCCGGTTGATGTAGCCGCCGAGGGTTGAGCCGGCAATAGCGCCGACCAGGAAAGTCACGGCCAATGAAACCGAGATGTTGCCCATCTTGCGGTGGAGAACCGAGCCCATGATCGCCTTGGCGAAGATGTGGAACAGGTCGGTGCCGACCGCGAGGATGCCTTTAACGCCGGCGCTCATCAGGGCCGGAGCGATGATGAAGCCGCCGCCGGCGCCGATGCAGCCGGTGATCAGACCAGCGCAGACGCCAACCAGAACCGAGGCGCCGAAGATCAGGTTCGTGTAGTGGGACGGTCCGTAGGCGGTCTTGCCGCCAATAAAGCCGGGAATGGCGCTGCTGACCTGGTCGGCAAAGCAGATGCCGCCGATGGCGATGGGCAACAGCAACAGCCCCAGCACCATCAGTCGTTTGCGACTCTTGAGGATGTTGGTGGACATCTCCAATTCCCACTGCGCCTGGGCCTTGGCCCCTGCCACCATGAATTGGTTTAACTGACGAAAAAATTTCATTGTTTTCTCCTTTTTTGGTTCAATGACGCATCGTCGTTTGGTGTATAAATAAGGCCCCGCCCCCCTTAGCCCGGCAGCGCCATATCCTTTTTGATCTGTGCCATCTCGATCTTGTCCTGCTGAATCCGCTTGCGCTCGTAGGCCGCGTCCAGTTTCTCCATCAACGGATCCATGTCCATGGGTTTCATCAGGTAATCAAAGGCCCCGTACTTGATGCCGTTGATCCCTGATTCCACCGAGGCGTGCCCGGTGAGCATCACCACCTCGACCATGGGCTCGATCTTCTTGATCTCGCGCAGGGCCTCGATTCCGTCCATGCCGGGCATCTTGACGTCGAGCAGCACCACGTCGTACTTCTTGGCCTTGACCATCTCCAGAGCGGTGGCGCCGTCGGGCGCGCTGTCGCACTTGAGATCCCGTTTTTCCAGTTTTTTGACGATGATGTCTCTGAAATCCTGTTCGTCGTCCACTACCAGTACGTCATAGCGCGCCATGGTGTTCTCCCTTATTGATTTTGCGTTGATTGGGTTATAGGTACTTTGACGGTGAAGACCGTGCCTTCGCCCTCTTTACTCTGCAGT
>Ga0074197_1002410_pt1 | contig 13061 bp, 10 predicted proteins | sample EPASupsiteSAE305_FD_64526 | JGI IMG/M metagenome (GOLD analysis project Ga0074197, IMG submission 64526) | Bioremediated contaminated groundwater microbial communities from EPA Superfund site, New Mexico - SAE3-05 reassembly with SPADES | ecosystem: Environmental > Aquatic > Deep subsurface >...
ACGTTCTTGGCGGGGATCTCCAATAAATCCCAATCATCCCAAAGCGCTTGAGCATCAATAAAATCGATTCCGTGCTTCTGTTCGTTGGAAGCGCTCTTGCTGGCGTCGAATTCAAATTTCATGACTGTTATGGTATAATATTTATACTGTTTTGCAACATTGAAATGAACTGTCAGGGGCAGACCACAGTTTTAATACCCGGTGGCGGGTTTGGTGGCGGTTTCTCTTCCGTCAAAGCGCTTTTCCTGGCACCAGACGTAAAAGCTGTCTCGTAACTTCAATAATATCGAGCAATTTTTCCATAGCGCGTCGGCCTTGGGGGCCGGAGGTCGAGTGTTCGAATCACTCCGCCCCGACCATTTTATAAGTGTAGATATTAAAAGGTTATGGGGTCTGAAGACCAATGGTACCAAAGTTCACGCTAAGGTGGATTTGTTGAAGTGAAATTGTCTCTTAAATCAATTAAGAGACAGTCTGTCTTCTGTTCACAGGAAAACGATTTATTGGACAAGAAATTTCGGGGCAAATTATATGTCTGGCAGATTATTGAGCCGTGCAGCAACAGAAAACGACAGCATGCCAGGTTAAGAAAGGTAAAGCTCTGCTAAGATGGTGTAAGGTTGCTTGTATTGACTGCCGACGAACATTACGATGATTGAAGGTTAAAAAAAAGCCACTCAAACAGACCGCGTATGCCGGAGGACCACAATGAATATCTCGCCCAGTAGTTCCACTCCTTCAGATCAGACCGTCATGCATGTCAACAGCGCAAAAAAAACAACCGAGGAAACCGACAGCACCACGACCCAACTTGCCTTCGGCGATACGGTAGAAATTTCCGACGAAGCCCACGCCCTTTCGATCCAAAACGCTGCTGACACAGACTCTTCGACAACGGCAACCGATGGCGACGACACGAGTGAAACCGAATCCACGAAAAAATCGAGTGGCGCCGGAGGCTCGTCTGGCTCCTCCTCTTCCGGCAGCTCCACCGAGGAAACCATTGAGGACTTGGAGGAAGAAATCAGTGACTTGCAGCAGGAGATTGCAGCCCTGGCCACCAAGGCGGCAAGCAATAAAGCGGCGGAGACGCAACTTGAGGCCAAACAAGCCGAATTGGCATCCAAGAACAGCGAGTTACTGCAACTGGAGCAAAGTTAATCCTGGACATTTGCTGACTCCCGATTCAGGTAAACTGCAAACCGACCGGACGATATCGAATTGTCTACTCAATCCAGGATAACGAACTCCTTATCCACATTGTGAAGGTCGGGCACCGAAAAGATGTTTACCGCTGAGTGAATACTGAGCAAAAGAACCGTATCACAACGGTATCACATGGTTGTTATTTTTTCTTAAATAACAATTAGTTATATGGTTAATTGCGGGTTCGAATCCCGCCTCGTTCACCAACAATTCAAGCATTTATCGGATTTTCCGGTAGGTGCTTTTTTCGTTTGAGCTACTCTGTTACTATCCCATTCTTCCAGTCGAGTTCGGTAGTTACAGGGTAATGGTCAGATGGAAAGAGATTCCCTTGGTGTGAACGGTCGATCCGCGCATCCAGGATGCGGAAATGATCGGAGACCAGAATCCAGTCGATAGGCTCCATTTCCTCCTGCTGGCCAAAGGCGTGAAAGGTGGCGTCATCCTCCTCCTTCGGATGGACCTGTCGAAAGGCGTCGATCAAGGCTCCGTCGCCAGCCAGGAGGTGGTAGGCGTTGGAATCCTTGTCGGCATTGAAGTCGCCGGTAATGATGAGTGGAGTTTGTGAGCCAATCTGATCGAGCCAGTGCCGCAGACACCGGGCGCCCCTATCGATGGCCGCCGGTTCATAGTCGAAATGGGTGTTGACGTAGATCAGCACGGCTCCCGTGGGCTGGCAGGCGAGCCTGACCCAACTCACCGTTCGCGGATAGGCGCTGCCCCAGCTCATGCTGCCGGGGATCTCCGGAGTCTCACTGAGCCAGAAGCATCCTGTGTCGAGCAGACTAAAAGTTGACCGCCGAAACAATAATGGCGCCATCTCCAGTGCCGTATCTCCGGGTCCTTCCCGATGGACGCCAAGAAAATGGTAGTCTGGCAGGTTGGCGCGGATGAAATCGGCCTGGGCATCGTCTCGGCATTCCTGGAGACCGAGCAGATCGGGGCCAAAGGCCTGGATTCTGGCAAGCGCCAGGGACTTGCGCTTATTCCAGTGATTTGCCCCGTCGTCGGCCAGACCATAACGGATGTTGAAGCTCATTACCTTGATCATGGCCGGAATGCCCGTCGATCATGCCGCCTGATTCTTGACCCGGTTCAGGGCTGCGCGTATCCCCGTGAACTGTTCCGGTTTCCCCAGGTCGGGAATGAACCCCGACTCCACACAGTCCCGATAGCACCACGCCGGGGTCGTTTCAGTGCGGTAGGTCCAGAAGAACCAGCCGGTGTACTTCTCAAAGGTCAGCAGTTGGGCAGCGGCGTAGCCACGATAGGCCGCCGACATTTGAAATTCGTCCATAGCTTCCAGGGCATGATTGAAGGGTCCTTCCGCCCAGAGGGAGACCACCTTCAGATCCAACCCCAGGCTCCATTCGCCGCAATAGACCTGATAGCCAGATTCGCGGATGATCTCGTCCGCCTCAACACGCAGGTCCACGGCGCTCTTGCGGATGTGGCCGAAGATGTCCATGTCGATGTCGTCCCTGGCGAAACATTGATAGCGATGGATATCGATGGCTACGTTGCGGAATTCTGGCTCCTGAAGAAAGCCTGCATACTCCCGATAGCTGCGGAAGCCGTCGTGGAACACTACGGTCACCCGCTCGGGCGGGCAATGGCGGCGAATGCGTCGATAGGCATCCAAGGTGTAGCGTTTGAGCAGGTCGGTGGGGATATCCCAACTCGGCTCGTTGAGTGCCTGGATGCCATGCAGCGCCGGGTGATCTTTATAGCGCTGGGCCAACCGTTCCAGCACATCCAGGGAGTGCTGGATGTACTCCTCCTTGGTGTGCCACTCGCAAACGCCCAGAATGCCGCCGTTGTCGAAGCCGTTCTGGCAGCCCGGCGCGGCGTGGAGATCAAGGACCACCCGCAGGCCGTACTCCGACGCCCACAGGAAGACCTGGTCGACCATTTCGATTCCCCCCACTACAAAAGGATAGCGCGTCTCGCCGTAGCTGCGGTGATAGGGGTAGTCCTTGCCGAACAGCCAGTGGCCGACCGGCAGACGCACGGCGTTGATGCCGGCGTGTTGCAGCCAGGCAAAATCTTCGCGGGTGATAAAGGTGTTCCAGTGACGGTGCAGGCGCAGCGAAGCCTCGGTCTCACCAAGCTCGACGCAATAGGAGGTCTCGTCGGTGGCCTGCAAGCCCTCGAATAGACTGGGGGTGATCCACTTTTCCAGCACCAGCCAGCCGCCGAGATTAACACCTCGTAGTTTGCCGCCGCTTTCATGAACCGTTGGGGTAACCATGGGAATCTCCTGAGTTGTTTTTATAAAGCCAATCGACGTGAGTAAAAAGTAGCGCCGTTGGCCATGTGGGAAATCGTGAGCAACGTGGCATCGGGGAGCTGGTCACAGATCAGGCGCAGCATTCGTTCTTCGTCCTGGGAGTCCAGGGAGTCGAAGGCTTCCTGCAGGAATATCCACTGAGGCCGGTTGAGTAGCAGACGCACCATGCCCAATCGTTGCTGCTCCGCCGGCGCCAGAATGTTGACCCAATTACCACTCTGGTCGAGCTGATCGATCAAGTGTTCAAGGCCTGCCAAACGTAGCGCCTGCTCGATCTGTTCCTGGGCAAAAACCCGACGGGAAGATGGGTAGCAAATGGCGTCGCGCAGGATGCCGGTGGGCAGATACGGCCGGGGCGGCATGAAGAAGAGACGGCCTTGGCTGGGGAGTTCGATGACGCCGCTGCCCCAGGGTCGTATCCCGGCGATGGCACGGAAGAGCTTGGCCCCGGTGAAGGTATTGCCAGTGATCAGGACATGTTCACCCTTGCCGATCTCCATGTTGATATCCTGGGCCAAAACCTGGCCATCGTATTTGACGATACTGAGATCGCGGAAGGCCAGGACTGGTCGATCGGAGTTCTTCAACTGAATCAAATGATCCGGTTTGGCGAGTTCTTTGTCCACATTTTCCAGCGCCTGCAAGAGACTCAAAATGCGTTCCACCGAGGCGCGCCACTCGGCGATCGCGCCCGCGCTGTTGACCGGCCAAGAGAGGGCACCGGTCATGTGCTGGAAGGCCTGGGCGGATTGCATCAAGGTGCCCAAGGTGATTTTCCCTAGAATATAGCGGGGGGCGGAAATCAGGATGGGAAAGACCATGGAAAGCACGGAATACCCAGAACCGAACATCGTTATATTTCGCCATGCCGCGGTTTGCACGTCCCATACCACCCCGAGCTTGCGGAACAACTCACGAAATTGATACCGTTCACAGCTCTCGGCATGGATCAGCGCGATCGCCTGGCTGTTTTCCTGCGCCTCCAGCAGGCTGGCGCGAAAGTTCGCCTCCGCCGATTGCCGGGCATTGGTGGCGCCGGTCAGGGGCCGGCTCACCAGCCAGCCAAGCCAGGAGGCCAACGCCGAGTAGATGATCGCGATCCAGACCAGATGCCCGTAGATGGGGATTTGGGTAAATCCCAGGTCGAGCGTCACCACCCCAGAGCGCGACCAGAGCACTTGCGTGAAGCCGATCAGCAGCAAAATGGAGTAAAACAGCGAGTGGCCCAAGACGACCGCCGACTCGGCGGCGACACGGCAATCCTCGGCAATGCGGCCATCCGGGTTGTCGTGTTCGCCGGGCAGATGGGAAATCAAATAGTGGCGCCCCGCCTTCATCCAACAGGAAAAGACATGCTCTGTTATCCAGTCGCGCCAGTAGAACTGCAAGTTGCGCTTGGTGACCAGATGCGATCCGGTCAAGACCATGTCAGCGACCAAGAGGATCGCCAGCAGGCCTACCTGAGTCATGAGGCCGCTCATGGAGTGCTGTTCCAAGGCGTTGAACAGGCCTGCGCTCCACTGGGTCATCAGCACCGCCATGACCATTTGCAGTATAGTGAGGACTGCCAGAAGGAGGACGGCGCTCCGAATCTTCAGTTTGCGATTCGAGCACCAGAACTGTTTGGTCAGCCGGAGAAATTCAATAAAAAAATGGCGGGATTGAGGCATCTTGGATCAGGGTTCAAGGAGTGGAGTGACGCCAGTGAGCGGCGGCGGATCGTGCAATGGCACGACACGATTGACTGGTTGTATCGGCTCGGTCAGAAAAAAATGATGGCGGTGACATGAACGAGTGCGGCGAGTTATATTTTTTGCGGCGGCAAGGTAGGTAAGGTGTCCAAATACCGCCGGACTGTCTCCCCGCTGAAGCCATTTTCCCGGATAATCTCCTGGTAAAAAAAGGCGCTGGGTTTCGGTGTGCGCCGGAAGGTCTGGGAATCCACCGCCACCAGGCCGAAACGGGGAACGAAGGAGGTCCACTCGTAATTATCCATGAGCGACCAGTAGAAGTAGCCGCGCACATCCACGTCGCGCTCCATCGCCTCCCGCAACGCGGAGAGATGCAGCGCCAGGTAGACGATGCGGAAGCGGTCATCGATGGCGGCGCAGCCATTCTCGGTGATATAGACCGGGTAGTCGCGCAAACGTTCCAGGTTGGCGATCAGTCCCTCGGGATACATTTCCTCCAGATAAAACCGTATTGGGATCATTTTCAGTTCCTTGTGGTGGAACCGGGGCCCATCGAGGTCGGCCAGGCGGGCGTCGACCATGTGGCGGGTGTAGTAGTTGACCGACCAGCAATCGAGCGCCCCCTTGACATCGGGATCGAACTCGGCATCGACGCCCGGATAGACCAGCTCCCCGGTGCGCAGGGCGTGAAAGAAAAACTCGTTGGTGGTGAAGTCGGCAAATCCGGTCATGCGCCGGTCCAAGGTATCGTGGAAGCGGCGCGGAAACCAGTGGATGAAGGCGTGGGCGCTGCTCACCGGGGCGGTCGAGTGTTGCTTGATCAGGTGGTAGCCCAGAGCATGGGCCCGCAGCATATTGAACTTGAGGGGGGCGATTGCCGGCCCCGCCGTGAGACCGCCCCACTGATTGAACTCGTTGATCACGTTCCAACCGCTGACATAGGCGCTAATCTTGGGCAGGAGAAAGTTGAGATAGCGCTCAAAGAAACGGCGATTATCGGTTTTGCTAAATCCCCCAAGCTGGTCGAACCAGAGAGGGTGGGTGAAGTGATGCAGGGTGACAAAGACCTGGATGCCCTTCTCCACCAGGCGATCCAAAAGATCGAGGTAATGCGCTAGGGCATCGTGGTTCCACTGCCCTTCCAGGGGTTCGATCCGGCTCCACTCGATGGACATGCGGTAGGCCTGGTGGCTTAAGCTGGAGATCAGCTCCACATCCTCCCGATAGAGCCGGTAGTGGTCGCAGGCCTTGCCGGAAGGGGCAAGGACTCTGCGCTCCGGGTCCTCTTGATAAAACTCCGGCTGCTGCTCCTTGTGCCACGCCTGGGAGTGGATGTTGTCGCCCTCGATCTGATGCCCGGCGGTGGCGCTGCCCCACAAAAACCCTTCAGGGAAGCGAATGGGCGGCAGGCTGAAGACGTCGTACATAAAAATAATTCCTCTGATTATCTCGACAAACCGAAGCCCTAGTCAAAGGTTAGCAGGCTGGCGAAAATCGTTTTTCTGGCTGGGATGCGGCAAGGGGGAACCGGGCGGGTCGTTTCGGTCCGATTTCATGCCCGTCAACGTTTCCTCGCCTCTTGAGAGATCAGGAATACACTCCTTCCCTGCTCTCAGCATCCAGCCCCCTCCCCTAATGGGCCACTGCTAAAAACACACCATCAGTTCCTATAAAAAACCAATAGCTCAGTCAATAACTTCTTGCGAGTAATAGAAAAAGCCTTCTCCGCCAACAGGGTGCACAAGGTGGGTCTTCAGGCAAAAGTCAATCAGTCGGGCAGGCAACGGTGTTGTTCAGCCCGACCGGCATCAATCGCAGGTGCTCTTTACGGAATAAGGGCAATAGATATGAGTAGCGTGATGTTAAGCAGGTATGATTTTGGCTAACTTGATGCTATCCAGCACCTTTTTCGAACGCGCTACGGGCGCGGCGAGGAATTAACAATGGATTTGATCGCTCAGGAAAGATGCGGCAGGCGATTTGAAAAAACGACAACAGGCTGATCCGGAATCGATGTCAGGTGGCACCCTATCCTCCAGCACCTGCCTGAGAAGCGTCGCGACGGCTTCCTGTCAGCGGTGCACGTTTTTAGAAAATTGGGCCATTCCGTTCCATCGCTTTGAATCTATGCGTATCCCAACCGGCCAGACATAAAATGTTTTTCCGGGTTTGTATCCGACCCCGCAGGCGCCTTTGTCAAGATACAGCACCCAGGCCCAGTTGGTCTCGAAAAAGCTCGTCGTCGATGCCCAGTAGCCTGTTTGCAGTCCCGTGAATGGATGCCCTTCGGGTAGGGCGGGAGAAAAGGTACTGCAATCCACTAATGAGGCCAGCTCATTGATGGTGGGCAGTCTCCAAAGAATCTTTTCGTCGGTTCTATTTTTCCCCCAGTCGGAAACGATCTCAAGAGCCTGCAGCCATGCGACCGGCGCTCCAGTCAAGCCAGCATGCCTGGGCCAGAAAAGATCGGTCAAGCGGTCGTGCACTCTATCATCCGCGACGGTAAACCGAGGGCAGCGCCAAGCACTGCCCAGCTGCAGGGCACCATCCTGACCTGTCCCTACACAATCTATCTCCCGGCCTTCTATATCAAAGCATTCGTTTTGCCCCGTGCGGGAGAGCGTCGAATTTCCCGCTCCGCAAACGGGCCAAAAAAGATAGGCTTGATCCTTGCGGCCATAGAACATTCGCGCCCCTTCAAGGTGGACCGACCAGGCGTATGCAGGCTTGATGGCTGCGGTGGTCGAGGACCAGTACCAGCCAAGAAAGACTTGAACAAAGGGATGCCCATCCGGTAAGGCCGGATTTTTTGCCTGGTAGCTGACCAAACTGCGCAATTCATTACGATTGGGCAACCTCCAGTCAGCATGGCCGCCATATTGTTGCCGATTCAATTCGGCAATCTGGTCAAAAGCCTCCATCCAGGTGCATGGGAAGCCGCCAATGTTCGCATTGAGTGTCCAGGTAAGGCCTGTCAACCGGTCGTCAACGACCTCGCCTCGCACTTCAAAGCGGATGCTCGGCCACGGAAGACCCCGCCGGGATTCGCCGTCCTGACCACTCCCCTGGCTGGCGATTTCGTTCCCTGCCTCATCGTAGCAACGGGTCTGTCCGGTTTGCAGCACATGACGCATCGTTTCCTCGTTGATCGAGCAGGTTGGAAGATGGCGATAGAGACTCTGTCAACAGGCGGTCCCCGTCTTTATTGAAAGCCGCTTTCCCGGTGTTTCTGAGCGATGGCATCGGCGAGTCGATCCAGGGCGGTGAAGGCGGCCTGATCCGGCATGCCCTTGCAGAGCACCGGCTCCAGGACCTCGACCTTGAGATTGGGGATCATCCCGGCCAGGGTCTCCACGGTCTTGCCGCCCCAGCCATAGGATCCGATGATGGAAAGATAGTGCGCCTTGGGCCGCAAGGCGTTGGCCAGAAAAGCGGCATAGGCCGCAAGGGGGTGAGGACCGGCAAGAACGGTCGGCGTACCGACAATAATGGTCCCCGCGTCCACCAGGGCCATCGCCAGTTTACCGATATCGGTGACAGTGAGGTTGAAAAGTTCGACCCGAATGTCGCGAGTAATCAAAGCTGCTGCCAGATGGTCGACCATTGCCCGGGTACTGCCGTGCATGGAGACAAAAGGCAACACCACCAGATTGTGGGGCGGGGACAACACCCAGTCGCGATAGGCTTCAAGAATCCACGCCGGTTGGTCGTAAACCTGGCCATGGCTCGGGGCAATCATTTCCACTGTATAGGGGGCCAGTTTTTCCAGATTTTTGGCAATGACATTGCGAAACGGCATCATGATCTCCCCGAAATACCGTTTTGCCGCTTCATACACTCGTCCCTGATCGGTGACATACAGATCACTGGAAGCGATGTGCGCGCCGAAAAAGTCGCAACTGAACAAAATCCGGTCTTCTTCGAGATAAGTGACCATGGTTTCCGGCCAATGCACCCAGGGTGTATGCACAAACCGCAGCGTCTTATCCCCCAGCGACAGCGTCTCGTTGTCCGCGACCGTAACAATGCTGCCATCGGCAAGGTGCAGATGGTCCATGAGCAGGGTTTTGGCTTTGGGGGTGGTGATCACCTTTGCCTGCGGAAACCGTTCCAAGACAAGGGGAATGGTCCCGGAGTGATCCTGCTCGGCATGTTGACAGACAATGAAATCAACCTTGGGAGTATCGTGCAGTTGGGCCATGAGAATATCGGCCATGGCCGGATCGACCGCATCGAGCAGGGCTGTTTTTTCACTGCCTTGAATGAGATAGGCGTTATAGGAGGTTCCATCCGGAAGCGGAACAAGTGAGTCGAAAAGACGCCGATCCCAGTCAACTGCGCCCATCCAGAAAATTCTTTCTTTGATCTGTCTTTTTTCCATGGATGCACCTCTCTATCCGTTTGAGGGACAAGCGCCAACCTCGGATTGGTACTATGAATGGCGGAAGGTCAGCATGTGAATACGATCGGCCTGAAGATAACTTGTTAGTATTTTACCCGCTTTTGGCCGAGTGAGCTCATGAAATGCCTCGCCAAGATTATTTCGAAAATAAACTGATAACTAATCTAGCCGGGATTGCGGTATCCACACAACATGGCACTTGCACTCTCAGGCGAGTTCAAACCACAATAATGTCGGCTTTTACCCCACTTTATCGTGTCGCCGATAGAATACCAGCTCCATTGGGGAGTTGTATCGGTAGGCGATCCACGCCCATGAATCCTGCATCCCTTGCCAGTTAGAACAATTCTCCTTGGGAGTAGGCTTTGCCGTATGGAGTACCAATTAGCATATTCAATGAAAAAAGAGCGGGATACAATGGCGCGGTTCTGCTGTCATCTAATATGATTGCCAATAATTGCCAGAAAGTTGCAATAGCTCAGGGAGTGTCATTTGCATCATCTATAGTGTTGGTAAACAGGAGGAATATTGACTTGTAACGATAAAAATAACCTAGGCGCAAGGAGCAGCCCTTGAAGAGCCTCGCTTCATTGCGGTATGGTTGATTGGATGTTAGAAATTATCGGGCTCCGTCCCTGGTTTTTGGGGTCAAGTTTGGCCGACTGTGTATCCCCTTGCCCCTGCTGCGACTCCGCGCCAAACGGCTTGCCGCTATCGAGCAGTATGCGCTTCTGGCCGAGCACGAGTACAACTTCCATCCCCGCGAGATCAAATCGCCCGTCTTGGGCACCATCCTGGCCAGCGGCTGGCATGTCCGCCTCAGCCTGTTCTGATTCTGTTCCGCCCCGAACCGGTGCAGGTCTTGGCCTGCACCGGTTTGCTTTTTTTGTTGACGATCCAATGGTTCCCAAGGGGGAAACGAATTCCCTCTCTCGATTGAAAACCTCTGGTTCCCTCCTTGCCTCCATGCCGCTCTTAATATGAAAGAGTTGGTTCCGGTGGCGTTGCCATGCCGGAGTGCCGACCTTTCATCGTTCGTTGTGGCCGGCCAATCTGGTCCAGCCATGCTGGTTAGTGAAAGAGCTTGCCGAAATCGACGGCGTAGAACAGGCGGGCCTGAATCACCTCAGCCTCGGGGCCATCGTCCGCCACCTTGACGTCGTGCCGATACTGGAGCAGCGCCTGCCAGCCGGGGGCAAAGCCGAAGGCCAGGGTGGTGCCGAGGCTCTGGGTGTCGGCGCAATTGTGTTGGTCCACGTTGTCGACATCCGTGGAACCGCCCCAATGGCCGTAGTAGTCCAGGGAGAGCGCCAGGTTTTTGGTCAGATCGTAGCTGACATGGCTTTCCAGGTTGAAAAGCGGGTCCTGCGAAAGCGTCCTGTTGCCTGGACCCTCATCGTTATCGGTGAAGAAATCCACACCGGCTGTAACCTCGAAAAAGAGGTCGTGGCCAGGGTTTACCTCCCAGCCTTTGGTGAAGTTGAACTCCTCACGGAAGGCCCAGCGGTTGCAGCCCAGGTTGACAGCCTGATTCTCGTCATAATCACCGGTGGGCAGGAAGAAATACGGGGAAAAGGCAAAATAAGTTTTCGATTTGGCGTCGTTGACAAACCAGAAGGTCCCCAGCAGGATAATGTCGCCGATACCCGAGGACGAGCCGTCCAGTCCGCCCGCGTCATCAATTGAGGCATGGCCAAAGGGCACGATGATCTGGGCGTTGGCCAGATACGAACCGACATTGAAATAATAGACTTCTCTGAGCAAAAAGAGATCTTCAGTGAAGTCAATGTCATCGACTTTGATATGGTCGTAATACAACAAGGAGAGCAAGGTGTTCGGCGGTGCGGCGATGTAATCGCGCATCAGGTTGTCCGCAAAACTTGCCGCCGGATTGAGCAGACACGTACAGATGATGGCCAGAATTCCTTTCTTCATTTCTTTCTCCCTCATGTTGTTGAATTGTGGAAAAATTATTGTTTCTGCTGGCCAGGCCGAAGCAAACGATGTGCCGAGTCGGTCAAATATTCTTTCAAGGGAGGTTCGTTGCCTCTTTGTTCTTGCTTGTTATTTTTGAAGATCTCTGCTGATCGCTGCAATATCGGCAATCGGGGATCGCGAGTGCGGCGGTGAAAAATGAATGAAATTGACCGGGAGAATGCAACCGGCAGGATGGATCACGCTGAATTGAGAGTGCGGGGAAACGTGGACGGGGCAAAAGGTATCATGAAATTGAACGGATGGGACACAATGACCGGTGAGCTATGGTGGGTTGTCGCACTCCAACCTTGGACTGGCTGCAATAAAAAAACCGCCGTCAGCGTAAGGCTGAAGGCGGTCGGCGTCCCCAAAAAACTCTTTGGAAAAATTCAGATGCTGATTTTCGCGCCTAACTTGTCGACAAATTTGGCCAACCATGCGGGATGGGCGGGCCAGGCAGGCGCGGTCACCAGGTTGCCCTCGACATGGGCCGCGTCCATGGCCACGGCCACGTACTGACCGCCAGCCAAGTGAATCTCCGGCGAACAGGCCGGGTAGGCCGAACATTCGCGCCCCTTGAGCACCCCGGCTGCACTCAGCAACTGGGCGCCGTGGCAGATGGCGGCAATCGGCTTGTTGGCTGCGGCAAATTCCTTGACGATAGCAAGCACTTTTTCATTCAGGCGCAGGTATTCCGGGGCGCGGCCGCCGGGAATCACCAGGCCGATGTAGGCGTCCGTCTTGACTGCGGCGAAGTCGGCATTCAGGGTGAAGTTGTGGCCCCGCTTCTCGCTGTAGGTTTGATCGCCCTCGAAATCGTGGATCGAGGTGCGGACAAACTCGCCAGCCTTCTTGTCCGGGCACACCGCATCCACCTGATAGCCAAGCATGGTCAGGGCCTGGAACGGCACCATCACCTCGTAATCCTCGACATAATCACCAACCAGCATCAAAATATTTTTAGCTGTCATCGTCTTCCTCCTATGGCTTGTTGTTGCATGGGTTGTGCATTCCGGCATTGAGATCGACCGCATCGCATGAAGCGCGCCGGCCGCACGGCTGCCGAAAATTTTAAACACCTGTGCGGAGAAGGCAAGCCCTGTGTCCAGGAATAGACCGCCGATCCTGGTCTCGCTTGCAGGTAAGTTCGGTTTTGATGGAGAACAAAGAGGACTTTGAAAATTGGAGGCTGTCTCGAATGGCGCTAGTTTAAGCGATTTCAGCCTGACATCTGCCCCGGTGCGGCACCTCTTGCATCTGATGCCTCGGCAAGGTCATCAGCTGGAAATTCTTGGGTCGTCGTTTCAGGTATCGCGGTTCACTTCTTCCCGGACGCTGCCTGATCGGTGAGTCGGTCATCGCTTCATACAAATCACTTATCAGTTTAAAACGCTCTGCCTTGCTGATTTTCGCTTGATTTAAATGGGGCTCCCAGTTGCGAATGGCCTGCCTCAGTTTCGGGGTTGGTACCGTCAAGGAAGAATCGACGGTCAAC
>Ga0074197_1001500_pt1 | contig 13055 bp, 15 predicted proteins | sample EPASupsiteSAE305_FD_64526 | JGI IMG/M metagenome (GOLD analysis project Ga0074197, IMG submission 64526) | Bioremediated contaminated groundwater microbial communities from EPA Superfund site, New Mexico - SAE3-05 reassembly with SPADES | ecosystem: Environmental > Aquatic > Deep subsurface >...
CGCTGCATGAGTTGCTTGAATTAGGTGAGGGAGATATAATACGGCTCAATATTCCGGCGGATGATGTTGTAAACGTCAGTGTCGATGGAAAAGAGCGTTTTGTAGGTCAAATGGGGCTGCGACGATTTCGAAAATCGATCCAGATCACATCTCTCATCGATACCGAAAAAGATGCCGTAAAACGGGCGCTTAAAGAGTTTGAAGTGAGACGAAAAGCACGGATTAGCGGGGTCAAAGAGATGATTCGAGGGCCATTAGCAGATGAGGAGGATGAAGATGAGTGATTTTGCCGGAGTATTCGCAAATGAGGCTATTGCTACTATTGAGGGGCTGACGGGCCAGACCCCTAAAATCGTCCTCAAAGAGGCTGAAGATATCTCAATCGTCTCCAATGTTATTCCTCCTATTGCGCTCATTCAAGTGAGTTTTAGCGGTGAAGCATCGGGGCGAGGGTTGATCATGATGCCTCCACAGCTCGCAACGGCATTGGGTGATATGATGCTCGGTGGTGAAGGGACAGCTCAAGATACCATGTCCGATGAAGATATGGATGCGGCCAAAGAGATCGTTTCCAATATCGTCGGTGCTATGAGTACGACTCTTGGGTCACAAAAAGAGCTTCCGAAGTTCACCATTAAACCGGAAAAAGCGGAATTTATTGCTGAAAACGGTGACGTAAATCTCGATGCGTATGCCAAAATGTTTGTTTTCACGTTTGCATTGGGCGAGATTAACTCGTTAATGATGTTTGCAATCGATTCAGGTGTGAACGGGGCTTTGGGCGGTGTTAAAGCTCCTGCTGCACTTGCTCCAACCGGGAGCATATTTGATGAACCCTCAAGCGAGCCTTCGGTAAAATTGGAAGAGGGAGAGATGAAAAATATCTCTTTGATCATGGATGTCAAACTTCCGGTCCGTGTTCGTATCGGAAAGAAAAAAATGCTCCTTAAAGATGTCCTTAGTATGGATATCGGCTCAGTTATCGAACTGAATCAACTGGCCAATGATCCGCTCGATATTTTGGTGGATGATCATGTGATTGCTCAAGGTGAAGTGGTGATCGTGGATGGAAATTTTGGTGTTCAAATCACCTCGATCGGAACGAAACGTGATCGTCTGAATAAACTTAAAGGGTAATCATGGCGCACAGAAATGGCAAAAAAAAAGAGTACCCGAGTAGTCGTTACGTCAAAGATATTAAATCCGCCGATGTCTGGAGTGTTTTTAAAATTATTGCCGACTTTGTTCAGGGATTTGATGAACTCGGGGATTTAGGGCCTTCTGTAACGATTTTCGGCAGTGCGCGCGTGGATGAAAATCACCCCTATTACCAACAGGCTATGAGCTTATCGGGGATGCTCGCAGAACGGGGTTATAACATCATCACAGGTGGCGGTCCGGGTATCATGGAAGCGGCGAATCGGGGTGCATTTGATTTTGAAGGCGTTGAATCAATCGGCTTAAATATCGAACTTCCGGCAGAACAGCAGCCTAACCCCTATATTACAAAGGGACGCAGTTTTGACTATTTCTTTTCCCGTAAAGTCATGCTGGTTAAATATTCGATGGCGTACGTCATTTTTCCGGGAGGTTTTGGCACTCTCGATGAGATGTTTGAAGCTTTGACTCTGATTCAGACTCGAAAAGTTTGGGGAGTCCGGTTGTTTGTTATCGGAACGGAATTTTATGCTCCGCTTATGCAGTTTATTCAGGATAAAATGCTTGCGGAAGGGATGATTGATTCCAAAGATTTGCGTTTAATGATTCTGACGGATGATTTGGATTTGGTTGTTAAAGAGATTGAAAAATCATTGGTTGCACAAATGGCAACATTGGAGAAAGAAGGTTTGGACGATACGAAGTATTACAAGGTTCTTTCTTCGTATTTTGAAAACAGACCGATATGTGAGGGGAGTACTCTTTAATGGCTAAGAAAGTCTTAATTGGGATGAGCGGCGGCGTTGATTCGACCGTTTCGACATTGTTGCTAAAAGAGCAGGGATATGAAGTGGAAGGAGTTTACATGAAACTCCACTCCAAGCCCGGTTATCATGAAATTCATCAGGTACGTGCACAGAAAGCGGCCGATTTTGCCGGGGTTAAACTCCATATTCTTGATCTTCAAGAGCAGTTCAATGCAAAAGTTTTTACTCCGTTTATCGAAACCTATAAAGAGGGAAAAACGCCAAACCCGTGTGCTCTGTGTAACCGTAATATCAAATTCGGTGCGATGGTGGCATTTGCTGATAGTATCGGTGCTGATTATGTTGCAACGGGACACTATATCCGACATGACGGGCAATATTTGCTTCAGGCTCAGGATGATACAAAAGATCAAAGCTATTTTCTCTTTTACATCGATCCTGCGTTAGTGCCGCGATTGATTTTTCCACTGGGCGAGCGTCACAAAAGTGATATCAAAGCGTATGCCGCGAGTGTCGAAGGATTGGAATCATTTGCCTCTCAAGGTGAATCGAGCGAAATCTGTTTTGTCGAAACGACCTATATGGATGTTTTAAAACCTTATGTTCCTGTCGATCAGGAAGGGGATGTCCTCGACATGGAAGGCAAAGTGGTCGGTAAGCATAAAGGGTATATGCATTACACGATCGGTAAACGCAAAGGGTTTACTGTAAACGGAGCGCATGATCCCCATTTCGTGGTAGAGATCAAACCGCAAACCAATCAGATTGTTGTAGGGACACGTGAAGATTTAGAGTGCCGCAGTGTCGAATTGGAACGGGTCAATATGTTTGATTCCCGCACGGAATTTGAATGTGATGTGAAACTCCGCTACCGTACTACGGCAGTACGCTGTTCGGTTAAAATTGACGGCGATCATGCAGTTGTTGAACTGCACGAACCGGTTTTGGGCGTTGCCTCAGGACAAGCGGGTGTTTTTTATGACGGAGAAAAATTGCTTGGCGGCGGGTGGATAATTTAGCAATCAATCGTTCGTGGTGAGCTCAAGGAAACATCGCTTTACGAGCGGTACCCTTGTTTTGTCGAACCATGAACTTATCACCCTTCGACAAGCTCAGGGCGAACGGTATTAGAGAAAGGTGAATATGAAATCTAAAAAGAAAATCATCGCCGCTGGGATTATCGGCAATGTCATCGAGTATTATGATTTTGCCCTTATCGGTTTTTTAGCGGTTATGATGGGGAATCTTTTTTTCCCCTCTGATGATCCTTTTCTCTCTCTTTTAGGCTCTTTCGGCGCATTTGCCGCAGGGATGATTATGCGTCCCGTCGGTGCATTGGTCTTCGGTCACATCGGAGATCGTATCGGTCGCCGCTTTGCTCTGATGAGTTCACTTGTTCTCATGGCACTTCCGACCTTTTTGATCGGTTTTTTGCCGACTTATGCGCAAATCGGGATGATGGCTCCGATTCTACTTGTAGCACTGCGGATGATTCAGGGGCTATCGGTCGGCGGTGAATACGCCAGCTCTATTGTCTACCTCGTTGAACAATCTTCCCCAAACCGTCAAAATCTCTACGGCTCTTTTGTCTCTGTTGGTGCAAAGATCGGTATGGCATTGGGCTCAGGATTATGCGGAGCATTGCTGTGGTATCTGGGGGAAGATGCAATGGGGGATTGGGGATGGAGAATCCCCTTTTGGGCAAGTATCGTTATAGCGGCAGCAGGATTGTATCTGCGCCGTAATTTAACCGATGAGTATCAGCCGAGCGAAGATAAAACCGTTCCGATTGTCGCGATTTTACGACATCATCGTTCTGAATTTTGGCGATTTCTCACCGTCGCGTCATCGATATGGATTTTTTATTACACGGTGTTTGTCTATCTCCCTATATGGCTTCAGGGAAGTGCGGGACTCAGTAAGGCGGAAGCGGGGCAGATCAATACCCTCTCTATCTTAATAGGGGTTGTTTTTATTCCGTTGATGGCGATGGTTGCTGATCGGATCGGTTCGTTACGTGTGATGCGGATCGCGGCATTAGGGCTTGCGATAGGGATTTATCCGCTGATGGTAGGGATGAGTATCGGCGGGTATTGGGCATCGTTAGCGGGAACGATCGTTATGGTTATCTTGTTATGCGCTTTTCAGGCACCAATTTTTGCAACGACCGTTACAGCGCTCAAATATCATGGATACCGGGCATCCTTCACGGCAGTAATTTTGGGAAGTGCCGCAGGGATAGTGGGGGGAATTACCCCTGCTTTGATGACATCGCTGGAGAAACTGAGCGGTGATCCGTACGCTCCCGCATCTCTTATCGCGGCAACATCATTGCTCGGGTGGATAGTTCTTAGACGGATAAAAGATTAAAATAGTTTCAAAATCGGTGTGAGCTTGTTGAAGATAGACGATATTATGAGGCATATTTTGTGCCGAGTTTAGCAAAAACCTCTTCGTGTGTTCCGATGATAGGAGATTTAAACCCTTCATCGACTAATGATTCTAATTCTTCATCGTACTCTTCTTTTGAGAGTTTTACGGTGTTTTCGGGGAGTGATCGTAGAAATGAAATTACTTTGTTTGCTACGAATTTGTTTTCTATTTCAAGATGATACGCTAACATTTTGTCCCCTTTTTGAGGAAGTTGATTCGAGAATTATAGCACCCATTCGTCATTCCCGACCTGATCGGGAATCCAGTTTCCGTTCGTGGTGAGCCTGTCGAACCATGAATTAGCCTTTTGACAAACTTGGGGCAAACGGCTATTTCTTCTTCTCTACCCCCGCACTCTCTAACTTTTCAACACTCTCTTTTAATAGCTTTTTTACATCCTCGACCGCAAAGCCTTGCATAACTATTTTATAGAGATTAGGTTTGTCTTTTCGCCAGTTTCGTAAGGTCATGGGTGAAATGTCTAAATAACCTGCCATATCTCTCTGAGTCATTCCAAGCCTTTTTACTTAGAAAATTAACCCAAACGCCATAACAACTCAACAAGCAAAATTATTGCCCTTTTTCTATCAATGAAGCAAATATTTTGCCTTATGTGATTAAAATAGAAAAATATTTTCTATAAATTAATAAAAAGAGCAAAATAAATGGATAGTAGGAAAAAAAAAGTTTTAAATAAAAATCTACAAAAAGCAAACAAAGTTAAAAATGATGAGTTTTACACACAACTGCCAGACATAGAGAAAGAACTAAGGCACTATAAGGAACACTTCAAAGGCAAAGTTGTATTTTGCAACTGTGATGATCCAGAAGAGAGTAATTTTTTTAGATATTTTGCTTTAAATTTTGAATTTCTTGGGTTGAAAAAGCTTATTACAACCCATTTCGAAAGAGAAAAAATCTCTTATAAATTGGAAATCGAGGAAGATTTAAATGGTGATGGAAGAATAAATGATTTAGATAAATTTAAAACTTCTCTCAAACAAAATGGCGATTTCAGAAGTGATGAATGTGTTGAAATACTTAAAAGTGCTGATATTGTAGTCACCAATCCCCCTTTTTCGCTTTTTCGTGAATATGTGGCACAGCTAATGGAATATGATAAAAAATTTGTAATACTTGGTAATATTAATGCAATCTCATATAAAGAAGTGTTTAAACAAATTAAAGAGGACAAAATGTGGCTAGGGAATAGTACGGTAAGATTTTTTAATCAACCTGACGGTACTTTATTTGAGACTGCAAGAACATTTTGGTTTACCAATTTAGATATTCAAAAACGACATGAAGAGATAGTCCTTTTTAAAACATACAACAAATCTGAATATCCAAAATACGATAATCATGATGCAATTGAAGTGAGCAAAACCAAAGATATTCCACTTGATTACGAAGGTGCAATGGGGGTGCCAATAACTTTTTTGGATAAACACAATCCAGAGCAGTTTGAAATATTAGGTCAAATGGCAACTACAAAAGTGGACGAATTTAATCATGGATACCCCTATATCAACGGCAATAAAATCTATGCAAGAATCATCATAAAAAACAAAAAACTAGGAGCCATTCAATGAAAATTGAACTCAAAGAAATCACTATCCGCCAAGTGGTTGAAGGCTACAAAGATAGTCAAGAGGAAGGTGTTATAGGATATGGTGGAAAACTAAATATCCGCCCAAAATACCAAAGAGAGTTTGTTTATAAAGATAAACAGAGAGACTCTGTCATCGAGACAGTCAGAAAGGCCTTCCCTCTCAATGTGATGTACTGGGTCAAAAATGAAGATGATAGTTACGAGGTTTTGGATGGTCAGCAACGAACCATCAGTATTTGCGAATATACAGTTGGAAATTTTTCCCTAATGTGTGAGTCAAATCCACAGTATTTTCACAATCTAACCGAAGATGAGAAAGCGCAAATACTTGATTATAAACTCATGGTCTACTTTTGCGAAGGAAGCGATAAAGAAAAATTGGACTGGTTTAAAACCATCAACATAGCAGGGGAAAAGCTGACAGATCAAGAACTCCGAAATGCTATCTATACTGGAACGTGGCTAACCGAAGCAAAAAAATATTTTAGTAAATCGAGTTGTCCTGCTTATGGTATTGGAAGTGATTATATGACTGGCTCACCAATTCGCCAAGATTATTTAGAAACAGCCATTAGTTGGCTAAGTAATGATAATATAGAGCAATATATGGCAGACAATCAGCATAAGCCAAATGCAAATGAACTGTGGCTCTATTTTCAAAATGTGATAAGTTGGGTTAAAGTTATTTTTCCAAAATACCGCAAAGAGATGAAAGGTGTTTCCTTTGGACTTTTGTATAATGAGTTTAAAAATAAAGAGTTCGATTCAAAAAAATTGGAAGATGAAATAACCAAATTAATGCAAGATGAGGATGTGACTAAAAAGTCTGGCATTTACCAATATGTTCTAACGAAAAATGAAAAATACCTCAATATCAGAGCCTTTACGGATAAACAAAAAAGAGAAGCATTTGAAAAGCAAAAAGGGATTTGCCCCGTATGTCAAAAAAATAAAAGTGAAAAAATCAATTATGACCTCAGTGAAATGGAAGCAGACCACATAACACCGTGGCATGAGGGCGGAAAAACGGATAGCAATAATTGTCAGATGTTATGCAAATTACACAATAGAATGAAATCAGGGAAGTAAAAAATCATAAAATCGCTAGATTCCCGATCAAGTCGGGAATGATATACTATACATGTACCGGCTTAAAGAGTGATTTCATCAGTGGAAACTGCATGATTTTTTCAGGATTTGTCTCTCCATTCAGATTAACAACTTTTAATCGACCGTAGCCGTTGTTAAAATCATTGGCTAGATCATAGACAACTCCGACAATCGTGAGCTTTCCGCTCTCCACATCCCCTTTAAACTCTTTGTGTGCGTAAAAGGCTTGCTGATGAACATTGCTGATGACAGCAGAGAGCCATTTTGCTTCTTCGGTACCGGTTAAGGATGTTTTACGTACCGCTAATGAGAGGGAATCGAGTTCATTAATGATGTGCGGTCCCTCGGCAGAATAATCACCCAGTGCCGCTTTGATCGCACCGCATCGTGAATGTCCGACGATAATGAGCAGAGGGGTATTGAGATGGCGGATGCCGTATTCGACACTGCCCATATTTGAACTGAACTGATTGCCGATATTGCGGATGATAAAGAGATCATTTTCCGCTGTTTTATCGAGTGCATCACTTTGGAAACGGGAATCTGAACATCCGATGACGGTAGCACGTGGGTGTTGGGAATTTTTGAGTTTTTCAAAAAATGCAGAGCCTTGATGATTCACATAATAATCATTTTGAGAAATGATTTCACCAAACATTTTTTGTGCCATCTCTTGTAACTCTTGAGGATTGGGAGCGGCATGATGAGACGCTGAAGCAGCATGCTCCGCCCCATTGGCTAAAACCAGTGAACTTGAAGTGAGAGCGAAAAATTTAAGAAACGTCCGTTTATTCATGAAAAAAACCTCCTAAAATAGTGAGATAGTGTACCATAAAATCAAAATGTCAGCGAACGATTTCCTTCGTTGTCTTCTTCGTTCGCGCCCGGAAGATTGGTCGTTGTTTCACTGGAAGCAGCTTCTTCGCTCGGAGTGGCAGTCTCGCCGAAGAGTTCCGTAATGCTCTCGTTGTTTTCAGAAACATCTCCGGTTTGATCTTCCGCTTTTGGTGGTGACATCACCTCTTGGAACTGAGGGATGACTACCCCTCTGCGTTGCATGATTTTGTAAATGATACGAGCCCGGTTTTTAACGTATTTTTGACTTCCGGTAGGGTTGTATTTAATCGGGTTGGGGAGAACCGCCGCCAAACGTGCGGCTTCGCGACCGGTTAAGTTTTTGGCACTTTTATGATAGTAATGGCGAGCCGCCGCTTCAATCCCGAAAATCCCGTCTCCCCATTCGGCAACGTTGAGATAAATCTCCAAAATACGCCGTTTGGAGAGAGTGTTTTCAATGCGCCACGTAATGATGGCTTCTTTGACTTTGCGTACCGGATTTTTGCTCGGAGAGAGGTAGAGATTTTTAGAGAGCTGTTGGCTGATCGTACTTCCCCCGGCAACGGAACCTTTTTTAAGACTTCGTTCTATCGCATCTTCCATCCCCTTGACATCAAACCCGTCATGGTTCCAAAACTTATCATCTTCACCGATGAGAACGGCTTTGATAACATTGGGAGATATTTTTGTCATGGGGACCCATTTGTGGGTGATCTCCATATCACGGTTTTGTTCAGCCCACTCTTCTTGGCGGTACTCCATAAAAGCGGTAGGGATGGGTTTGATCTCTTTTAAATCGGAAATATTCGGATAGATAAAGTAGCGACCGATATCGATGATTCCTCCGAGAAGGAGAAGGTAAAAAAGCAATTTAAGTTTTGACATCATTAATCCATATTAAGTTTAGGCAGGTGCCATTGTTTGGCATAAGCAAGAAGGCGCAAAAAGATTGCAAAGGTTGCAACACTCGCAACACCCCATGTATTGATCATATCCATTTGGACTAAAACCAAGAGTAAAATCGAAACAATTATGGCAATAGAGCCGTAAAAATCGCTGATAAGGACCGAGGGGACTTGATTGATCATCGTATCGCGTAATACTCCCCCTCCAACAGCGGTGAGAAAGCTCAGGATCATGACACCGAAAAAATTAAACTCCACTTCGATGGCAAGTAAGGCCCCGGTGATACTAAAGGCGACAAGACCGATCGTGTCGGAGATGATAAAAAGCCATTGCCGCTCCAATTGTTCACGACGGTAAAGGCGAAAGGCAAAGGCAAGGAGAATCGTTAGGATAACGGTGATAGCAGGATAGTATTCGTTAAACGCAAAAGGGGTTCGTCCTAAGATCACATCCCGCACAACCCCGCCACCAAGTGCTGTGAGAGAGGCAGAGATAATCAGCCCGAGCAAATCGAGATTGTTCCGCACTCCGACCAAAAAGCCGCTCAGCGTAAAGGCAACAATTCCGAGAATATCGGCGGCAACGACAAGATCAAACATTGGGTGCGCGGTAGTTTTCTTTGAAGCTGACGTAACGGTGTGCTGAAGCGTACAGTTCGGCAACTTCGTCATCGGTGAGCTCACGAACTACTTTCGCAGGGCTTCCCATAATGAGTGATCGTGGAGGAAATACTTTATTTTTGGTCACCAGCGCTCCGGCACCGACGATGGATTCTTTACCGATCACCGCACCGTCGAGTATGGTTGCGCTCATCCCGATCAGACAGGCATCTTCGATTGTACAGCCGTGCAGCATGACACGGTGCCCTACCGTGACATCATTGCCGATAATGGTTGGATAACCATCACTCATATCCTCACGCTTGTGATGGGTAACATGCACCATACTCAGGTCTTGGATATTGCTTCGATCACCGATAGAGATAGTGTGGACGTCACCGCGCACAACGCATCCGAACCAGATGCTGACGTCTTCTCCCATCGATACTCGTCCGATCACATCGGCGGAGTCGGCAATCCAAACGCGCTCCTTCATTTCGGGGGCATAATGTAGATAATTTCCGATCATAAATATATCCTTGATTAACTCTCTTTAAATAATCGTGTTGTGAGTTGCTGCACGTAATTTGGAGTCTGTTTTTTGACCGAATTATACACTTTGTTGGTATGGGTTTCAACGATTCCGTGGCTGTCGATCAGATTATGTCCGTCATTCGCTACCTTGGTATATGTCCCATCGCGTTGAAGCTCATGGGCCAGTACATTGTCAGAGGATTGCAATTGCAAAATCTGAATCAGTTTGTTGGACGCTTCTTCCCCTGAAATCGGAGTCAAAAGTTCGATACGGCGGAGAAGATTTCGCGGCATCCAATCGGCACTGGAAATATAGGTCTGTGGCGTTGAGTGTTTAAAATAAAAAATTCGGGCATGTTCGAGGTATTTTCCGATAATGGAGATAACACGGATATTGTCACTCATCCCCTCCACTCCGGGGCGCAAACAACAGACACCACGGATAATCAGTTGGATTTTGACTCCCGCTTGGGATGCTTTGTAGAGGGCGCGGATGATGTCTTCATCTACGAGGGCATTCATTTTTGCGATGATAACCCCTTCGCTTCCCATGCGGGTTTCATTGTGAATCAGAGAAAGGATTTTAGGCTTGATCTGAGTCGGTGCCATGTAGAGCTCGTTCAATTTCCCTTTTTTACTGAATCCGGTCAAAAAGTGGAAAAATCGGGTCATATCATAGGTGATGGCATCGTTGCTGGTCATGTAGCTGATGTCGGTATAGACAGTTGCGGTCGAGGGATTATAGTTTCCGGTTCCCAGATGGGCGTATTGCTTAAGTTTTCCATCCACACGGCGGGTGATGAGAGCCGCTTTTGCGTGTACTTTAAACCCGGTGATTCCGTAGATAACATGGGCTCCCGCACTCTCTAACGCTTTTGCCCATTGTAGGTTGTTTTCCTCATCAAAACGGGCTCGAAGTTCCACCATAACGGTTACCTGTTTGCCCGATTCGGCCGCTGCAATCAGGGATTGGACGATGACCGATTTGGAGCCTGAACGATACAGTGTCATACGGATAGAAACGACATCGGGATCTTTCGCCGCTGTTTGGATGAGACGAACGATGGGCTCAAAACTCTCAAACGGGTGAAAGAGGACGAGATCTTGTTTGTCGAGAATGGTATAGAGACTCTCATCCGAATCGAGCGGCGGAAGGTTTCTTGGTTTGAAACTTGGACTCGTGAGATGGGCAAAATCTTTATTTCCGACCACCTGCCAGAGGGCACCAAGGTTGAGATAGGTCTGGAACCGGTAGATGTCATCTTTAAAAACATTGGCATGGCGGTTGAAAAAATTCAGCAGATCATCATCGGCATGATTGCTCAGCTCAAGGCGAACGATTTCCCCTTTTTTACGCAGTTTCAGCCCCTCTTCGAGGATCTCCATAAAATCGTCCGCTTCTTCTTCCTCTATGGCGATATCGGCATTACGGGTGATACGGAATGCTGAAAATTTGAGGAGTTCATAACCGGGGAAGAGATCTTGGATATGCTCGGAAACGACACTGCCGATCGGAATATAGATACGGTTGTCGATATCGACAAAACGAGGCAATACACGTGGAATACGGATGATACCGTAACGCTCGACACTTGGATCGTCTTTGTCCCGAAGTTTCACGATTTGCCCGAAACTGAGGTTATTCAAGTGCGGAAACGGATGGGTTGCATCGACGGCGATCGGGACAATAACCGGATAGATGTTTTCTTTGAAATATTTATCCAATATCTGCTGTTGTTGCGGCGTTACCTCTTTGTACGATTTAAAAAAGATCCCCTCTTTTTCGAGTTTTTCCATAATTCCCAGCAAGCATGCTTCTACTTCTTGCTGCTCTTTGTGCAGATAAGAGCGAATTTCGCGTAATTGGTGTAGAGGTGTGAATCGATCCGCCCCCGAGACATTAACCCCTGCGCTGAAAAGTTTTTTTAGTCCCGCGATTCGGATCATGTAAAATTCATCAAGATTCGTTCCGTAAATCGCCAAAAATTTCAGTCGTTCAAAGAGTGGAAGAGATTCGTCTTGTGCCTGTTTCAAGACACGAGTGTTAAATTGGAGCCATGAAAGCTCTCGATTGATGTAAAGTGCTGGATCTTTGTAATTGTTAGGCATGGTTTCTACCGATTTTGGTTTTGTTTGGTCTATTGTTTAACGTGATTATATTATACTTATCGTTACAAAAAAGGAACACTATGTCTACATTTCAAATTTTAATGTTTGCGGCGACACTTTTTTTCGCATATCAGATCTATCGTCACGTCCAAACGTTAGAGGATGAGCCTGCTAAAAGTCCTGAAACAAATGCTGAATCAAATTTCCCGACGGCGGAGATTTTGGTTGAACAAGCCGATAGCGCGTATGAGCAAGGAGAGATCGAACCTGCGAGATTAGCCCTCGAAGAGGCGTCACAGATTGAGCCGAATAATCCTGAAATCTTAAATAAACTTGCATTCGTCACTGCAAAAAGCGGAGACCGTATCAAGGGGATCGAATTGTATGAGCGTTCATTGGAACTCGATGAAAACGATGATCTGACCCACAATGCGATTGCGTCACTGTACCGAGTAGAGATGGCGTATGAGCGAGCACAAGATCATTACCGTAAAGCAATCGAGATTGATGATGAGTATGCGCAGACGTTTTACAATTATGCGAATTTATTGGTCGATATGGGCGAAATTGAAGAAGCAAGAATCATGTATAAACGTGCATTGGAACTTCAAAGCGATTTTCCGCAAGCGCGTGAAGCACTCCTTTCGTTAGGGAGCGCTCAATGATTGATGATCAAGCACGTTTAGCGGTATTGATTGATGCGGATAACTCACAACCCTCGATTATTGCAGGGCTTATGGATGAAATTGCGGCGCACGGTATCGCCAGTGTCAAACGAATTTACGGCGACTGGACCGATACCAAACTCAAGGGGTGGAAAAACGCCCTTTTGGAACACGGACTTCACCCGATGCAGCAGTTTGCCTATACGACGGGGAAAAATGCGACCGACAGCGCGATGATTATCGATGCGATGGATCTGCTTTACACGAAAAACTTTGACGGCTTTTGCATCGTCTCCAGTGACAGCGATTTCACCCGTCTTGCCAG
>Ga0074197_1002416_pt1 | contig 13036 bp, 9 predicted proteins | sample EPASupsiteSAE305_FD_64526 | JGI IMG/M metagenome (GOLD analysis project Ga0074197, IMG submission 64526) | Bioremediated contaminated groundwater microbial communities from EPA Superfund site, New Mexico - SAE3-05 reassembly with SPADES | ecosystem: Environmental > Aquatic > Deep subsurface >...
TCAATCATGTGGGTGATAAAGAATATTAATCCCAGTGTTAATATGAGCATTCCTAAATTTGGATCGTGAAGGCCAAGTTGTGCGAGTGACATAATCACTCCGAAAATGCCCCCGATCCACGGTCCGATGTATGGAATCACATTAAGAATACCTGTAACTAGGCCAAGAACAATTGCAAGCGAAAAATCCACACCGCAGATGAAATGCAGCCCAAGCCCGTTTAGAATCGTAATAAGCACTGTTTCTATCGAAATACCTATAAAATATCTTGCAAGCAGGTTGTAGATTGAATCAAGGGCTCTCTTTACATTTCCCTCGAATTTATCCGGGAAAAGAGCAAGAACCATGTTGGAAAACATGTCCTGTTCTTTTATGAAAAAGAATGTGATAAATGAAACAACAAAGATTCCTATTGCAAAATCAAATATAAAAGACGTAATGGATGTCAGAAAATTGGAAATTGTGGATGCATTAACAAGCTTCTGAACCTCGCCGACAACTACGTTTTCTATTTTAAAACCCGGATCCATGCTTGGAAACGTCTTAAGGATAAAGTTGTTAAGATTTGCAAGTGGAACTGATATCTTTTCATTGATATTTCCAAGGTCCAAGGTGTCTATTGTAGAAATAAGCTGTCCGGCCAATGGGGTTATAAACATGAAAAACCCTATAAAAAGAGCAAGAATCGACGCTAATGTTATAGTTGCTGCAATGTTTTTGGGAATTTTAATTCCTTTTATCCTGATACGGGTGAGGTAATTCATAAAAGGCTTGCCAATAAGAGATAAAACGGCAGAGATGAGAATGTAGATAACCAAATCGCTGAAGAACCATGCAAGAAAGATTACTACGATTGCTATTACAGCTCCTATAATATATTTGGCAAGTTGATTCATTACGCAGGTCTTTGAAACTCAAAAGTAATAATTTTTTGTAAGTTTGTGCGAATATATAACTATTTAAAATGAAAAGGCTTTTTTCTTTATTCCTTCTTTTTACTCTTATTTCTACATCTCTCATTGCCGATGAAGGTATGTGGCTTCCTTCTCTTATCAAAGACAAGATAGCCGATATGCAAAAAAACGGATTCAAACTCACAGCAGAAGATATTTACAGCATTAACCAGGCTTCTTTAAAAGACGCAATTGTCCAGTTTGGAGGCGGTTGCACAGGAGAACTTATTTCGGGCAATGGACTGCTCATTACAAATCATCACTGCGGGTTTGGCCAGATTCAGTCGCACAGTTCCGTTGAACACGATTATCTTAAAGACGGATTCTGGGCAATGTCGTTAAACGAAGAGTTGCCAAACAAAGGTTTGTCCGTAAAATTCCTTGTAAGAATGGAGGATGTTACTGATAAGATATTGAGCGGATATAAACCCGAAATGACAGAAAACGAAAGAGCCGAACTTGTAAAGTCAAATTCTGCATCGGTTATAGCTGCTGCAAAGCAAAACAATAATTACGAGGCAAGGGTAGAGGCACTGTATTACGGGAATCAGTATTTCCTGTTTATCTATGAAACTTATACCGACGTTCGCCTTGTTGGTGCGCCTCCTTCATCGATTGGTAAGTTTGGGGGAGATACAGACAACTGGATGTGGCCCAGACATACCGGAGATTTTTCAATTTTCCGTATATATGCAGGAAAAGACAACAAGCCTGCTGCATATTCAAAAGAGAATATCCCTTATAAACCTAAAAAGTTTTTTCCCATTTCTCTCAACGGAGTAAAAGAAGGAGACTTCACTCTGGTTTATGGTTATCCGGGAAGGACACAGGAGTACCTGATGAGCGATGCCGTAAAATATATTGCAGACATATCGAACCCGAATAAAATCAATTTGCGCACAATGAGGTTGGATATCCAAAAAGAGGAGATGTCCAAAAGTGCCGAAATCAGAATTAAATATGCTTCTAAAAATGCATCTGTTGCTAATTCATGGAAAAAATGGCAGGGAGAGGCAAAAGGAATTGCAAGATTAAATACTGTAAATGATAAAATAGAATTTGAAAAAGCATTTTCAGTCTGGGCAAAGGATAAGCCGGAATATTTCAATTTGATAGACGAAATTTCCGCCACATACAAAAAACTGGAGGCGGTTGCTTTTGTAAACGACTATCAGTCAGAGGCAATAAATGCTAATGAGATTATTAAATTTGCAGGAACAGTATATTCTGCTGCTTTAAAGAATTCTAAAATGGCTCCGGAAATAAGTGCAGGAAATATATCGGCACTTATGGAAGATTTCTATAAAGATTATTATATGCCTATAGATAAAAAATCTTTTATAGCAATTGTGGGAGAGTATTATAAAAATGTTCCGGCCAAGTATCAGCCTAAATATTTTACTGATAAGATGTCGGAATATAAAACTGTTGATTCTTTTGCAACCTATATTTTTGACAATTCTATTTTTGCATCAAAAGAAAAAGCTCTCCGGTTCATTTCGGATGGCGTTACCCCTGGTAAGTTTGATAATGACCCGGCTGTTGTTATGTATAAGGAGTTCAACGAATATTTTACGAATAGCGTAAAGCCTGTATATGACGGACTTAATAATAATTTAAATTTACTATACCGTACATATATGAGAGGACAGATGGAGTTTCGCAGAGATAAAACATTCTATCCCGATGCAAATTCTACTTTGCGCATAACATACGGAAAAGTAAAAGGTTATGTTCCTTTGGATGGTGTTTATTATAAACATTCATCAACTCTTGAGGGTATTATGCAAAAAGATAATCCTCAGATATATGATTACAACATTCCTCAAAAGCTCAGAGATTTGTATGCAAGAAAAGACTTTGGCAGATGGGCCGTTAATGGCACTGTTCCTGTATGTTTTATTGCAACAAATCATACTTCCGGGGGAAATTCCGGCAGTCCGGTACTTAACGGGAAAGGGGAGCTCATAGGTATTAATTTTGACAGGGTGTGGGAAGGAACAATGAGTGATGTTGCATATGATCCCGATATGTGCAGAAACATCTCCCTTGACATCCGTTATGTGTTGTTTGTGATTGACAAACTGGCCGGAGCGCAGCGTCTTATTGACGAAATGAAACTTGTCAAATAACACGGCAGAATTAAGCTGCTATATTTCAGAGATAATAAAACTAATAAGAGGATGCATGAATAATCATGCATCCTCTTATTATTATCGCAGTTATATCTGATTTTACTCTTCTACCTCTCTAACAGGTCTGTCATTAGCAATAGCTACATTAATTGTGCGGCCCATGTGATCGGAACCGTTAAGAGCTGCAATGGCTGCATTTCCCTCTTGCTCGTTAGGCATTTCAACAAAACCATACCCTTTTGAACGACGGGTTTCGCGATTAAAAATAATTCTGGCAGAAATAACTTCGCCATAAGGTGCAAAAAGTTCGGCTAAATCTTCTTTCTTAGCACGGAAACTAAGGCTTGAAACGAAAATGTTCATATGAACGGTAATGAATAAGGTTAAGTAATTGGTTAATTTTTCGTAACAAAGTTAATTAAAAATCTTAAACACCAAAATTTTACAGGTTTATTTTACCTTATCCTCCGTAACTTGTTCCGTCGAAACAATGGGTACATATTGACTCCTTAGGAAGACCGACTGCATTTACCAAATCTTCGACACTGTTAAAGCAAAGACTCGAAAGTTTAAGGTCATTCTTAATATAATCAACCATCTCGCGATATTCAGGGGTATTTGAATCGGAATATTTATCGAGGTTTTTATTATGAGCCCCCTCTTTTTCCAATATAAACCTTCTGGTAATCAGTTCAAGAGGAGATCTTGAAGCAGAAAAGTTTATAAATTCGCAGGGATATACCAGAGGCGGGCAACTTATGCGGATATGCACCTCTTTGGCTCCGAAACTTAAAAGAGTTTTTGCATTATCCTTCAGTTGAGTTCCCCGTACTATTGAATCGTCGCAAAAGGCAATTTTTTTCTCTCTTATAAGGCTTTTGTTCGGGATTAATTTCATTTTTGCTACAAGGTTCCTTATAGACTGATCCGATGGCATAAAGCTTCTTGGCCATGTTGGAGTATACTTTACAATTGCGCAGCGATATGGAATCTTTTTCCCGCTTGCAAATCCGATTGCCATACATGTACCGGAATCAGGAATGGCCGAAGATACATCGAGGTCAGTTTTGTCTTTTGAACCAAGAGCATGGCCGAGTGAAAAACGAACATCATCGACATTGATTTTTTCATAAATGCTTGTAGGATATCCGTAATATACCCAAAGAAAAGAGCATATCTGCAGTTTTTTACCAGGAGGAACGAGCTGAGTATAACCCTCTGCTGTAATTAATACTACCTCTCCGGGCCCGATATAGTATTCCTCCTCAAATCCTAGGTTAGAGAAACTGCAGGTTTCTGAAGCTACTGCATAGGAACCGTCCTTTTTCCCTATAACGAGCGGGGTTCTCCCAAATTTATCCCTTGAAGCAATAATTCCATCCTTGTTTAGTAACAAGAAAGTACAGGATCCTTTTATTTTATCCTGTGCAATCTTTACTCCTTCTGTATAATCTTTACCATCCGTAATAAGAAGGGCCGTTAGTTCAGTTGGGTTTGTAGAGCCGGAGCTAAGTTCAGTAAAGTTTTTTCCGTTAGCCAGAATTTCCTGCTCCAACTGAGGTATATTATTGATTTTACCTACAGTCGAAATGGCAAATTTGCCAAGATGCGAATTAATAATAATTGGCTGTGCGTCTGTATCACTTATTACTCCAATTCCGGACAATCCGTCAAACTTATGAAGATCTTCCTCAAATTTTGTCCTGAAGTGAGAATTCTCGAGATTGTGAATTGCTCTTGAAAAATTACCGCTTAAATTCCAAGTAACCATTCCGCCTCTTCTGGTGCCGAGGTGTGAATGATAATCAGTTCCGTAAAAGAGATCGGTAATGCATTTTTGCTTTGAAATAACTCCGAATAGACCGCCCATTGAATTGAATTTTATAAGACGGTCACAAAAGTATGTAAATTTAAGATTAACTTAGCTTAATTTTTTGAACAAAATTTCAACATGAACATTATCTATCTGATTATACACATTTTATTTGCCCTGGGGATGTTTATATCTCTCAAAATTATAAATATCAAGGGATTAAATAAATTTCTGGCAATAACTATCAATTACGTTATTGCTCTGATATTCACTTTAATAACATATAAATATCCAATCTCAACCATTACAGATTACTATAGCACAAATCTTATACTTGCATCTTTATGGGTTGGAGTTCTGTTTATAGTAAGTTTTATACTCATGATTTTTTCTACAGAACGGGCAGGTATCGGACTCACAACAGCACTCAATAAAATGGCCGTAGTGATTCCTGTTTCTGTAGGTATTGTGTATTTGGGCCAGCACGATAATATTACATTTAAACTTGTCGGAATTGCTTTGGCGCTCGCATCTTTTGTCCTTATTCTTTATAAGAAAGAGACGGAGAAGAAGAAGTTGTCGGCTCTTTTACTGCCTCTCTCGGTTTTTCTGGTATCCGGTCTGATTGATACCTCTATGGAATTGACAAACACTATTTTAATAACACAAAAATTTGAAATAGAATTATTTTTGATGGGTATTTTCGCAACTGCTTCGATTATTGGTATAGTTACTATCGTTTTGGATAAATTTTGGATTAAGACAAAAGAAAAATTTTCATACAACACTATACTTTGGGGGGCAATTATGGGTGTATTCAATTTCCTCGTATCAAAGATGATTCTCATAAACGTTGGTCTGATGGGCGGTTCTGTTGTATTTCCTGTACACAATGCAGCAGTGGTATCACTTACTGCGCTCATCGGTGTTTTGTTCTTTAAAGAGAAATTTTCGGCAAAGCAATGGGCGGGTGTGGCGCTTGCCGTAATTTCCGTTATTATGATTGCCGGAACTCTTTAAAATTCTATAACAGGATAGGGCAGTGTTGATATAATTGCCATAGACTCGTTTAACATTCTCACAAGGAATTTGAGCAAAGGAACCAGCAAAACAGATATTCCGCTATCTCCTGCAACAACCATAATCATTGTTGTGGAAATTATTAAAGAACTAAGCGGTATTGCCAAAAGATTTGAAATCATAAAATAGACCGGAATAAATTTGAAATAATAAATTGTGAGTATAGACGTTCCAATCTGGCAGGAAGTAGAAATTGAAACTGTTGTCCAGACATATTTCATAATTGGATTTTTAGACTGATACAACTTATTTATAAATGGGTATACCAATATAATTGAGAGAGTTGCAGCATAAGATAGCTGAAACCCGATATCAAATACTGCTCCCGGATCAATAATGCAAATAATTAACGCGCTTAACGATAGTGAGTTGAGGCTGTTTTTTCTTTTGCCGAAAATCGTTCCAATCTGGTATATTGTTGCCATTAATACTGCCCGTTCAATTGAAGGAGCCATTCCGGTAAATAGGGCGTACCCCCATAATAGAATAATTATTAATATGCTTCTTATTATAATGGAAAACCTGAAATTTCCTAATATTGAAGTAATTAAAAGCAGAACAGAATAAATATACCCCACGTGAAGCCCTGATACGGCAAGAAGATGCATTGTGCCGGACTTTGAAAATGAATTTCTGATATCGTCGGAAAGATAACTTTTGACTCCTGTTGTGAGAGCTACTAATGTTGCGTGTATTTCCGGGTTGTTAATTTTAGCATTCAATTCGGAAATGGACCGTTCCCTCAGCCTGAGTATTCTGTCTCTTATATTTGGATCAGATGTTTTTTTTACAATAATCTTCCCTCCGGATATAAAAGCCATTGAATAAATTCCTTTTTCTTTCAGATATCTGGTATAATCAAAATTATTTTTTGACTTTTTATATTCAAGAGGAGTTGATTTTATTGAAACTATAAGGCTATCACCTATTTCAAAGTCACTACTGTAAATGTCTTTTTTAAGATATATTAAAATTGATTCATTAAATTTTGCTGACTTTGCCGGAAACTTCATAAATTTGCCGGTCGGTTTTGGAGTTTCTAATATCAAACATGTATCTGAATATGGTTTTAACGACGGTATCCTGCTGTTTCTGCGGATGTTGTTGTAATATCCGTTTAATGAGATACTTAAAATTCCAAGAGCAAAAAACGAAAATATTAATGAGATTTTAAGAAATTGGCTGAAGTCTTTAGTACCTCTTACAGCCATCGGTTCTATAAAAGAAAAATAGTAAAGGACGATTAGAGTAATTAATGTCGTTGATGAAAATAAAATAGAGTAGTTTGTTCCGGAAGGAAAAATTCCGGCAAAGATTATTCCTGCGACAAATATCGAAGAGTATAAAAAAAGTGGTGAACTTCCAAAGATTTTCAGAAGCGAGTGATATTCCTCCCTGCAATTTCTCCCCATCACCACAATTTTTGTAAAATTATCAATTAATTGTTTAACTATTACAAAAAAGAGGGTATTTATATTATATTTGTAAAGTTTTAACCACCTTTTTTTGAAAATTCATAAATTTATTTGAAATGATTGTTTTAGTATTGAATTGTGGGAGTTCGTCGCTCAAGTATCAGGTACTTGATATGAAGTCGGAATCCCAATTTACGTTGTTAGCTAAAGGTTTAGTAGAAAGAATCGGTCTTGAAAGCGGTATTCTTTCACACAGAGTCGAAGGCAGAGAAAAATTTGAAGCGGAATATCCTATTCCGAACCACACAGTTGGTATCAAAAAAGTATTAGACATTCTCACTGATTCAAAATTAGGAGTCCTTAAGTCCCTTGAAGAAATAGGAGCAGTAGGACACAGAGTGGCACACGGTGGAGAACTTTTTAAGTCAAGTAAAATAGTTGACAAAGAGGTAATCTCTGGTATTGAAAAGCTTTGTGAACTGGCACCTCTGCATAACCCTGCCAACCTTTTAGGTATAAACGCAATTGATACTTTAATGCCAAAAGTACCGCAGGTTGCGGTTTTTGACACATCATTCCATCAGACAATGCCGGATTATGCATATATGTATGCACTTCCATATGAGTATTACACCAAATATAAAATCCGCAGATATGGTTTTCATGGAACAAGCCACAAGTTTGTTGCGAAAAAAGCGTGTGACCTTGCCGGTTTGAATTTTGAAACATCAAAGGTGATTACCTGCCACCTTGGCAACGGCAGTTCAATAACTGCAATTAATAACGGTAAATCAATCGACACGTCAATGGGATTTACACCTCTTGAAGGTGTCATTATGGGTACCAGAAGCGGAGACATTGATGCCGGAATTATTTCGTATTTAATGGAAAGAGAAGGATTGGATGCTGCCGGAATTAATTCGCTACTCAATAAAAAGAGCGGTTTCCTTGGCGTTTTTGGCAAATCTTCAGACGCAAGAGACATTGAAAATGCTGCTGCAAAAGGAGATGAAAGAGCAATCCTGACTCTTAATCTGCTTTATTACAGAGTTCTTAAGTATATCGGATCATATACCGCTGTCATGAATGGCTGTGATATGATAGTATTTACCGGCGGTATTGGCGAAAACGATCCTCACATAAGAGAAATGGTTGGAACACATCTGGAATATATCGGAGTTGATTTCGATAAGGCGGCAAATAAAGGAATAAGAGGGAAAGACGTAATTCTTACAACTCCAAATTCAAAAGTAAAAATGTGTACTGTAACTACAAATGAAGAATTGGTAATTGCGCAGGATACAATGAAACTCGTAATTGGAGAAAAATAATATAGCTGATATAAAAAATAGAAATATGATAACAACATTTGAACAGATTTACGAAAAATTAAGAACTAAACCAAAGAAGAGATTAATTGCTGCGTGGGCAGTGGATGATCACACTATCAATGCAGCAAAACTGGCAGTTGAAGCCGGTATTGTTGAAGCGACCCTTGTGGGGGACGAAAAGATGATTCTGCAGGTTTGCGAACATGAAAAAATTAATCCGTCAATATTCAGAATAGTTCATAACGGCGAAGAACTAAGCGCTGTAAGCATGGCTGTAGACCTTATAAACGCAGGAGAAGGTGATATTCTGATGAAAGGTCTCTGCAGTACTGACAAATATATGAGAGCGATTCTCAATAAAGAGAAAGGCCTGCTTCCTGCAAAAGCAATTTTAAGCCACGTAACTGTACTTTCTAATCCTCAGTATCATAAATTGTTGATAATGGGAGATATCGCTGTTATTCCGGCTCCGGATTTGTCTCAAAAAATTGCCATTACGAATTATGTCGTAAAAACCGCAAAGGCAATTGGAATTGAGAAACCAAAAGTCGCTATTATTGCAGCTACTGAACAAATGCTCCCGGGTATGCAGGCATGCGTTGATGCTGCCATGATTTCAAAAATGGCAGACAGAGGACAGATTACAGGCTGTTTCGTGGATGGTCCCCTTGCTTTGGACGTAGCTCTCTCGGCAGAAGCTGTTGCAGTTAAAAAGCTTGTGAGCCCTGTTGCAGGTGATGCAGATTGTCTTGTATTCCCTAATATTGAGTCTGCAAATGTGTTTTATAAATCTAACAGTCTTCTTTGCGTAGGTGCAAAACAAGCCGCTATAGTTGCCGGTGCAAAAGTACCATGTGTTCTTTCGAGCCGCGCAGACAGCATAGATACTAAATTAAACTCAATTGCTCTTGCAGCATTAACAGCAAAATAATTTATGGGATATATAATATTAGCAATAAATCCTGGCTCGACTTCTACGAAAATTGCAGTTTTTGAAGATCATAAACAGATATTTACTCACACATTGAGGCACTCTTCGGAGGAGATATCTTCATTTAAGAAAATTGCAGACCAGTATGAGTTTCGCAAAGATGCAATTACTAATGCCCTTAACGAAAACAATATAGATCTTTCCAAGATATCGGTAATAGTCGGAAGGGGAGGCGTTCTCAAGCCAATCAAATCCGGCGTCTATGAAGTAAATAAAGCAATGATTCATGATCTTACAATTGGTATTGGCGGAGAACATGCCAGCAACCTGGGCGGGCTCATTGCTTCAAATATGGCTTCGGAAATACCCGGTTGCAAGGCATATATTGCAGATCCTGTAGTAGTAGATGAATTATCCGATGTAGCGAGAGTTTCCGGACATCCTCTGCTTCCCAAAGTATCTATATTCCATGCACTAAATCAAAAGGCAATTGCTAAAATGTATGCATCATCTGAGGGTAAGGATTATCATACTCTCAGGCTTATTGTCGCACACCTTGGCGGAGGCGTCTCTGTTGGGGCTCACTTGTACGGTAAAGTTGTAGATGTGAACAATGCTTTAAACGGCGAAGGTCCATTTTCACCCGAGAGATCCGGGACATTACCGGCTTATGCACTCGCCGAACTTTGTTTTTCAGGTAAATATACTCTGAATGATGTTAAAAAAATGATTACAGGCGAAGGCGGAGTTGTTGCACATCTGGGCACAAACTCATTTAATGTTGTGGAGCAAAAGGTGAGCGAAGGCGATGAGAAGTACACACTAATATCCGATGCTTTCGGGTATAATGTTGCAAAAGCCATCGGAGCAGCCGCAGCAGCACTGTCCGGAAATGTTGATGCAATTCTCCTTACGGGAGGTGTTGCATATAACAGCAAATTGATGGATAAAATTACCGAAATGATAAAGTTTATTGCTCCTGTAAAAATATACCCCGGAGAAGATGAAATGTCTGCCCTGGCAATGAACGGACTGGATGTAATTACCGGAAAGGAGATGCCATCTGTATATGAATAGCAGGGTAACCGGCATTTTTAGAAAGAGAGGGAAATTTATCCCTCTCTTTTTATTTTAGTTTCATATAATATTTTAGTTGCCACTCTGTATCAAGTTCGGGGTGGAAAATTTTTATCAGATCCCTGAGAATAGCATCAGGTTCAACAACTCCTGTTTCCCAAAAATCACTTCCGCCTTCAGGTGTGTTTCTTAGAATATTGTTGAAAATCATACCTTTTTTCAAAGCAGGAATATTCTTGAAAAGTGGATTGCTGTATTTCAGCTCTTCAATTGAAGAGTAATTGTTAGGGTTTAACCAGTAATCTGCCTCGGAAGAAATGGAGTATACCTCTTCGAGATTGTATGAGTGAGGTGTCGCTTTCCCATTCTTCGACAGCAGAATGTCTCCTCCTGCGTCGTTAATGAGGACACTTATGTAGCTTCTGTCTCCAGGAATGTACCAGACGTCTTTCCATGGAGCATTTATCAGAACTTTTACTCTTTTACTGTTTGCAGCCAGGTTCTTATAATTCAGATAACTGCTTTTTGAATCATTATAAATAGAATCAGCTCTCTCCCTTACTCCAAACAACTCACCAAACAGTTTGAGATATTCAAGTTTACCAAGCGGGTGTTCTTCAAGATAGTCTCCAATTGTAACGACTCTTATTCCAAACTGTCGCATTTTTTCGATATACTGGTTATTTTCTCCGCTTATGCCATAAGAAAAAACAATATCCGGTTTCAGGCTAATCAGCAATTCATAATTTAAGGAAGATTCAAAACCAACATCGGCGATATCTCCTTTTTTAATTTTATCCTTTATTGCGGGATTGGAAATATATTTTGAACCTGATACACCTACAATGCAGTTTTCCAGTCCAAGTGCAGAGAGATATGCTATATGACTTGTTGACATACATACAACCCTTTTGAATGGAACGTTTTTGTATTCAGATTGTTTTATCGTATCACCGGAGTTTGTATCTGAATTCCAGGATTCCCGGATAACAATGATTTTAGACTCATTTTTACCGAATATGTCAAAATTAGTAGCATACTCACAACCCTTGCCTGTTTTAATAGCGGTTTCCTCCTTTACGCTGTTTTTGCAGCCGCATAAAAATTGGATAATCAGTATGGCAAGAGAGATGTTTACCGAAAATTTCATTGAGATATATTTTATTCAAAGTTAATAAAATTGGCTTACTTTGCGAAATGGAAAACAGAGAGCTGATAGTAATAGGAGCGGGCGCAGCAGGGATGCTGGCTGCATTAAGTGCAGCAGAAGAGGGTGTTTCGGTGCTTCTTCTTGAAAAAATGGAGAAAGCAGGGAGAAAAGTAAGAATAACAGGTAAGGGAAGATGCAACATAACAAACACAAAAAACTGGGACGAATTTTCTAAGCATGTTTATCCAAAGAACAACTTCTTTAAACCGGCATTTTATAATCTTACAAACAGCAAAACCATTGCTCTGTTTGAAAAAATAGGGCTTGAAACAATAATTGAGAGAGGCGACAGAGTGTATCCAAAAACGGGTCAGGCAAAAGATGTTGTAGATTCTTTGGTAAACAGGCTTAATGTTTTGGGCGTTGAAGTACGCTATAATGCCAGAGTAACAGATGTTAAATCCATTGACGGCTCAGTTACAGAGTTGGTCTGGGACGAGAATGGCACCCGGAAATCAGTGTCCCCAAAAGCAGTTATTGTAGCTACCGGAGGGCTTTCATATCCCACAACAGGATCAGACGGGGACGGATATAAGTTTGCCGGAAATCTTGGCCACAATATTGTTCCATGCTTTCCATCTCTTACAGCGTTAATGCCTAAGGGATATGACAGTTCTCTGGAATCTTTAGTGCTTAAAAATGTAACGTTGAAACTCTATATTGGAAAAGATGCTGTGCAGGAAGAGTTTGGAGATATTGAGTTTACAAATAACGGACTTGAAGGTCCGCTTGGGCTGAGAGTTAGCCGGAAAGCTGTAAAGGCTCTTCTTAACGGCGAAAAAGTATTTATCACAATTGACCTTAAACCTGCTCTTAGTGAAGTGCAGCTTATTAACAGAATAAACAGAGAGTTTGACGCAAACGGTAAGATAAGGATAACGGACCTTTTACCCAGACTTCTTCCAAAGCAGCTTATTGAGCCGTTTATGAAGCAGAACAAATTGCTTTCCGGCAAGATACTTTCATCGCAACTTCCCGGAGAAATTTACCCTATAATAGTTTCACTCAAGAACTGGAAGCTGGAGATTGAAAGTTTTACCTCATTCGAGAGATGTGTCATAACTGCAGGGGGAGTATCAATGAACGATATT
>Ga0074197_1002417_pt1 | contig 13035 bp, 8 predicted proteins | sample EPASupsiteSAE305_FD_64526 | JGI IMG/M metagenome (GOLD analysis project Ga0074197, IMG submission 64526) | Bioremediated contaminated groundwater microbial communities from EPA Superfund site, New Mexico - SAE3-05 reassembly with SPADES | ecosystem: Environmental > Aquatic > Deep subsurface >...
CAGTTGAACCTTGAGACCGGCGAGGCCTATAAGCAGACGCTTGAGGCCTTCAACCAGTTGCAGCGCAGTCACGAACAATTGCTGTCCGAATTGGAATCCTATCTGCTGGAAACCCAGCCGGATCGACAGGAAGTGATCGAACGTGTCTGTGAAATTCCAGGTATTACCCGTCGCAATGCCGCGCTCTTCACTTTTGTTCTCGACCCCACGGTATCCAACGCAAAATCCTGGATAGCCTATGCAGGCCTGGATGTGGCGATCAAAGAAAGCGGCACGTGGCGCGGTCATGGCAAGATAACCAAGCGTGGCCCTGCCTGGATGAGGAAGAGACTGTTCCAGGCTGCCTGGGGAGCAGCGATGACATGTCCTCAGGGGAGGCTTTATTATGATGCGCTGAAAGCAAAGGGTCGTAAACATAAAGAGGCCCTGGTCATAATGGCCAAAAAATTGTTGAGCATTATGCACACACTCATCGTGCATCAGAAAACCTTCGATTATTCAAAGGCTTTTCAGGTTACGGCTTGACAATTCCCTTTAACGGGCATTTCGAACGAAGTGAGAAATATCGCGCCATACCGAAATTACTCCTCGCTGTGCTCGTCGATGACGAAGCGGCGTGCTTCACTGTTGAAATAGAAATGGAATGAGACCAAGACAGGCGAAATCGTCAGCAAGTCGAGGGGGATGGAACGCATCCCCCTCGACCTGTTGCCGAGAGCATCCGCTTATTCGATTTTGATCGTCGAGCGTTTGGTCTTTTCCATTTTGGGGATGGTCAGTTCCAGGACGCCGTTCTGGAAAGTGGCCTTGGCCTCGTCTTCCTTGACTGCGGCGGGCAAGGCAATCGAACGCTGGTAGGAGCCGCGGCAAATTTCCTGGCGGTAGTATGCAGCTTTTTCTTCTTTTTCCTCCTTGCTCATCGTGGCCTCAAGGGTGAGGACATTGTTGGCGATGCTGATATTGATGTCCTTTTTATCCACTCCGGGCAACTCTGCCTTGACGAGAATGTTGTCGTCCCGATCAATGACGTCCACACAGGGTTGTTTGCCCTCAAAGGCCGCCATCGCATGCATTCCGGTTCTGCCTGGCTTCCCCAAGTGTAACTGATGCCACCAGCGGCGAGGAAGATAGTCCTCAAAAAAATGATCCATGTCCTTGAAGAAACCGGAATCGGACAAGAGATCAAACCGCTCAAAAGGGGACGGCAGGTCTCGCGGCGGCATTTTCTGCACTTCCTGTTTTTTCTCTTCTTTTTTTTCACTCATGGTTCGTCCTCCGTATTGGCAAGCGGCGTGTCCCAAGCCTTGGCGGCCTCATTTCGACCGTCAAGGCGCCTACGACATGGCTATCGTCTCCCCTGGCTTGCAGTCGCTGCGCCAACAACAATCATACTGGTCGCAGAAAGGCTGATCCGTCTTAAAGCAGGGAATATTCCCCTCCTGCTCCTGGATATATCGAATCAGTTCTTTTTTGTTCATCGCCCCAGGGTCCAGACACATCTTTTTCGCTATTTCTCGAATGGCATTAAGATGCACAAGCAGGCTCCTCCTTTTTAGCAGTGACTCTTCAGGCAAGCTCCCAGAGAGCCCAAACCGCGCGGGCTGGCGCTATACTGGTTGCACCGCCGCATTGATCGGAGCGTTGAGCGAATAACCGCTGTCCCCTTTGTATGGGTTGAAAATAAGAATCGGGCAGGACGCTCTCTTCAGCACCCGCTCAGCAACGCTGCCTAACAAAATTTTTTCAATGCCCTGAGCGCCGTGCGTGCCCATGATGATCATGTCGATCTTTTGGTCCCTCACATATTCCACGATGCTGTCCGCCGCGTTGCCCCGAAGCACCACGCCGTCGCAGAACTGACAGGACTCTTTGATTTTCTTGACAAATTCGGTCATTTTTTTCTGGGCGCGGCCAAACAATTCCTCATCCGCCTGCAAAAATGAGGTGGAATCGACGTCAGAATACGCAACAACCTGCGCGAATTGCTCAACCACATGAATGAAGGTTGTTTTTGCTCCAAGTTTATTTGCAACACCGACGGCAAAATCAGCCAAATCATCGGTATGCTGATGAAAATCAACCGGCACGATAATCTGTTGAATGTCAGACATATGCTCCTCCTTGGAAAAGGTTGAATTAGAACTCCACGCCATCCACGCCACATCGGCGAGGACCGCTACTGTTCCTTTTTCCCTGTTCTTCCTGCTACAAAAAATAGATCACCGAAATCGGTTTGCACATGGGCAATAAACAACTATAAAATGGATACTATACATATCCACCACAACCAGCGTCTTGCCCCCGCCCGCGCCGCTCTTCATTGGTTATTGCTGGACAGAACATCCTGAATGTCCGCCATCTGTTGCGCGAAACAATCAGGGCAACAGCCGTGGGAAACATAAACGCCTTGCATCCTGAGAAAATACTCTTCCAGGCTGTACCAATGCTCTTGGCCATGTTCAATCCGCTGATCGACGCGTATTTTCTTACAGTAACTGCAGACTGGCAGGATAGTTTCGTACAGGCGCACTTTTCGCTGCAGGTCTTGTTTGGCAAAGCAGTTGGACATCCTGTACAGCAACTCGTCGGCATCGCACGGCTTCTGCAAAAAATCATCAGCTCCGAGCCGCAGGGCGTCGACGGCGGCATCAACATCCGCGTATCCGGTCAGAATAATCACCATGACATGCGGATCCTTGCGCTTGGCTGCCTTCAGCACCTGAAACCCATCGCAGCCGGGCATCATTAAATCGGTGACGATCAGGTCCCAGGAACCGCTTTCGATCTTGGCGACAGCCTCATCGCCGTTGGTCGCCAAGCTCACGTCAAGATTCAGATTCTCACTGGTTAATTCCCGGGCGAGACTCTCGAGAATGAGCGGTTCATCATCGACAAGCAGTATTGATTTATGATCCATGGATTCCGTCCGCACCCCGCGCATGCCCTTGCGTTGCACATGTCGGTTCTTTATGGCTGGTCTGTCGGGTGGATACTGGGAATACTATGACGCGCGGCATGCAAAAGGACAATGGGACAAAAACAGCTATTGAATGGACAAAAAATCTATCCATTGAGTGGCGTTCGAGTGCTGGACGAGGGACTGGCGAGAAACGATTGCGGAGGAACGGAGCGGGATAAGGCGATTGCCAGAGGAATTGTTTGGGTTGCGGGGTTTATGGATGCTGCTGATTGCCGTCCAACGCCTTCCTGACCAGCGTGGCGAGCTCTTTTCGGGTCAATGGTTTCAAGGCAAATTCCCGCACCCCCAAAGCCTTGACCTGCTCTTGGGTGATCAGGGTGCTGTAGCCGGTGCACAGGATAATGGGGAGATGCGGGCGGATTTGCAATATCCGCCTGGCAAGATCGATCCCGGTCATACCCGGCATGGTCTGATCGGTGACGACCACATCAAACTGATCCGGGGCATGCTGAAAGGCGGCGAGCGCCTCTTGGCTGCTGGTGTGGATTTCCACTTGGTAGCCCAGTTGCTCCAGGATTTCCTTGTTCATCTCGGCCAGCATCACCTCGTCGTCAACATACAGAATCCTCTCCTTGCCCATGGGAATCCTTTCCGCAGGCTGCAAAGGCGCCTCCAACCCCTGTTCGACGGCGGGAAAATAGACCTCAAAAAGCGCGCCTTTTCCCAGCTCGCTTGCGCAGTTGATAAAACCGCCATAGCTGGAGACAATGCCATGAATAATGGCCAGCCCCATGCCGGTGCCTTTGCCGATCTCCTTGGTGGTGAAGTAGGGATCAAAGATTCGGGCTTTGATCTCCGGGGGGATGCCCGGGCCGGTGTCGCCGACCGCGAGCATGACAAATGCGCCCGGTTCTCTGCCCCACTGTTGGCCAAGATCATCCCGACCGAGTTCGCGATCCGTCAGGATGACGTCGAGCTTGCCGCCCGTGTGTTCCATGGCGTGGAAGGCGTTGGTGCACAGATTGACGACGATTTGGTGGATATGAGTTGGGTCGGCGAGAATAAGCTGGGTGGCGTCGATTGCATGCTTGATGACGATAGTGGACGGCAAGGTGGGACGAAGGAGCTTGACCGCTTCCTTGACAATCTGGCCCGGCCTGAGGGGAACACGCTCGCTGTCGGTCTGGCGGCTGAAGGCAAGAATCTGCTTGACCAGAGAGGCTGCCCTGTCGCAGGCCTCCAGAACTTTCCCTAGATTCTTGGCGGTAGGCGATCCCTGTGGAAGCGCCCTTTGGGCGAGTTCCGTATATCCAAGCACTGCGCCCAGGATGTTGTTGAAGTCATGGGCAATGCCTCCGGCCAAGGCGCCGATGGCCTCCATTTTTTGCGACTGGACCAGTTGCCGCTGCAGATTTTTCCTCTCTTCCTCGGCCCGTCTGTGTTCGGTAATGTCGCGAAATTCGGTGACTCGGACCAAACGCCCTTTGTAGGGGATGGTGGAGCCGCGAACATTGAGGGGAAACACTGTGCCGTCTTTGCGCAGCCCTTCAATGTCGTAGGGCTGCTCAACCCGTTGACGAATCTTTTCCCGCACCGTTTCCCGCCAATGCGGCGCAGTCAGCTTGAGCCCATCCATGCCGATCAACTCCTGATGAGAATAACCGGTTATGTCGGAAAGACCTTGGTTGCAGTCTAAAATCACGCCTTGATCATGGATCACAATGCCGCCGAAAGAGGCGTCGTGAAGCACGCGAAAGCGTTCCTCGCTTTCCCGCAAGGTCTCCTCGGACTTCTTTCGTTCGGAAACATCGCGGACAACCCCTATCGCATGCCACCCCCGTTGATGCGGATGCGCTGCAAGCGAGAGTTCGACGGACAATTCGCGGCCGGTTTTATGGCGGGCCTGGAGCTCGAGGGTTGCATCAACGGCTTTGCCCTCCCCTGTGTGCAGGTATCGGGAGAAAGCTGTTTGAAACGCTTGCTGGTAACGCTGGGGAGCAATGAGCTGATGGAGGTCCATGCCGATCGCTTCACCGCTGGCATAGCCGAACATCCGTTCCGCGGCAGGATTCCAAAAAGTGACCAGGCCCCTCTCGTCCATGGCGACGATGGCTTCCTTGACGGTTTCGGTGATGGCTCTGAGCCGGGCCTCGCTCTCCCGCAAGGCGCTTTCAGCTCGTTTTCGTTCGGTAATGTCCCGCCATACGCAATGACAGATTGGGCGTCCTTGGAAATCCACAGCCTGCGACAGGACCTGGACACTCCTGATTTCACCGCTCCGGGTGCGGTGCAGGGTCTCGAAATCAGCCTTCCCGTCCCGCATCACCTGGGCAATACGCGCCCCTATTTCTTCGCGGGTCTCCGAAGCCTCGACGTCAGCGACGCTGAGCTGAGCAAATTCTTCACGGGAATACCCCAGTTGCTGGTGTGCTGCGGTGTTGAAATCCAGGAATCGTTGCGTCTCGGGATCAAGAATCAACACGCCGTCAGGAGACTGCTCAAATAAAACCCGCCGGCGCGTCGCTTCCTTTTCCAGGGCCTGTTCGACCAGTTTGCGCTCGGTAATGTCGCTCAGCGCCATCCGGCATTCGGGCGCGTTGCCGTCATTGGACGTCAGCGAAGATTCAAGCCGCGCCCAGAAGGGGGCGCTGTTGGCGCGCAACAATCGCAGTTCGCAGGTCTGCGGGGCAGCCGTCTGGAAAAGTTGCTTGCAGTGCAGATAAAAAACGTCCTGATCTTCTGTGCAAACGAAGCGGGTTATTGGTTGATCGATCAACGCTGGTCGCGAGACGTTCAACAAGGTTGCGGTGGTCAGATTGGCGTCCAGGATGCAGCCTGCTTCAGAAAGGGTGCAATATCCCACGGGCGCGAAGTCGTAGAGGTTGCGATAACGTGCTTGCGAGATCTCCAGATCCGATTGAGCCCGACGCAACTCGCCGTTTTGCAGTTCGAGTTCCACCTGATGCGACTGCAACTCGTGAAGCAAGGCTTGTGTCTCTTCAAGCGACAAAGCCGCGAGATTTTCCTGCGCCAGGAGTTCGTTGACGCGCTGCTTCAGGCGGGCCTGTTTGGCCGGTTGCCCATCGTTGCCGCAGAATGCATCGTTACTGTTCATATCTTGCCCCTGTGGTTTTTCCTGGGACGCATCGAAACGTGCGGGAAGATCAACCGTCTGTAACCATTGTACATCATGTCAGCCCAAAAAACAGCGCGCCGATAAAAAACGCTGGCCGCATCGGGCCTCCCTGCACCAGCGTTCGAGATGGACACTTCAAGCCCCGCTGGGTGCAATCGCGTCCTGTTTGCCCTTAATGGGCAGCAGGACGGTAAACGTCGCCCCTTGCCCTGGCTGGCTGTCGACCAGGATCTCACCCCCGTGGTTTTTGACGATGCCATAGCTGACCGACAACCCCAGGCCGGTGCCCTTGACTGCGGGCTTGGTGGTGTAAAAAGGCTGGAAGATCAACTCCATCATCTCCGGCTGGATGCCGATGCCGGTGTCCTTGATCGCCACGGCCACCTGATCGTTCTCTTGCCAGGTGCTCACGGTGATCACGCCGCCCGGTTGTTGGCACGCATCCGCCGCATTGGTCAGCAGATTAAGAAAAACCTGTTTGATCTGGTCGGGAACCGCCATGATCTGCGGCAACTGCTCGGCATAGTTGCGCGTCACAACAATGCGCTTGCCCCTGAAATCACTCTTGTGCAACAGAAGCATGGAATCAAGCGACTTGTGCACATCCATCAGCATCTTGCGGCTTGAGGAAGGACGATTGAATTCCTGGAGACTGCGAATCAATTCTTTGATCCGATCACCCTCGCCAACCGCGGCCTCCAGCAGGTCCCGATCTTCCTTTTCCAAGATGGCCCTTTTTTTCACCCCTTTGAGGATGGAGAGAATGCCTTGCAAGGGATTGTTGAATTCATGGGCAATGGAGGCGGACAACTTGCCGATGGCTGAGAGTTTTTCCGCATGCAGATACTGCTTCTGGGTTTCCTGCAACTCGCGGGTTCGCTGTTCAACCCGCCGCTCCAATTCGCTGTTGGCGAGTTTCAGTTGTTCCTGCATCTGCATCAGTTCGGAAATGTCGCGAAACACGCCCACAACTTTCCTAAATTGCCCCTGGTGGGCGTCAAAAGGATGCACCGAAACAACCGCGGGAAACCGCTCCCCGGATCGACGGCGCAGGGGCATGTCAAACGATTGCATCGACTTCCCTTGCGCGAATTTTTTCACCCTGGCCGGGATGATCGCAACCAGTTCCGGAGGATAAATGAGCGCGATGGAGCGGCCAATTGCCTCCTCCTGCCGGTAGCCAAACATTTTTTCCGCGCCGGCGCTAAAAACGGCAATGCGGGCGTCGCCGGCTTCCAGGTCGCAAACAATGAGGCCGACGCTGTCAAGGGCCTGATAGATGGATTGGAGGTTGTCCGCCTGCTCCTGGAGCAAGGCGTTGGCCGCCTGCTGAACCTGAAGCCGTTGCTCCTCGCTGCGCTGCAAGGCCGCCTCGGCCCGCTTGCGTTCAGAGATGTCGCGGGCGGCAAAAAAAATGATGTCCCGGCCCCTGAGCGGGATGGTTCGGCCGGTGATTTCGACCGGAAAAACGGCGCCGTCCTTTTTGCGATGATGCCGCAATGGGATATTGAGCAATGTATTGGGAGCGCCTCGCGCCTCCTGGACGCTTTCGAGCGTCGCCTCAGGTTCAACCGCAAGATCGACACAGCGCATGGCGAGCAGCTCCTCCTCGCTGTATCCGTAGAGTTCCGTCGCCCTCCGGTTGACCTTGACGATCTGCAAGGTTTCGGGATCAATCAGGAACAACGCGTCAATCACCGATTCAAACAAAAGGCGGTAGCGCTCGTCGCTTTCCCGCAAGGCCTCCTCGGCTTGCTTGCGCTCGGCAATCTCCCAGCCCAGGTCGGCCAGGGCCGTCACGGCTTCCACATCATCATCGTTGTAGTGGGTTGCCTTGTTGCCCACGCCGAGCAGCGCGACAACCGCGTCGCCGCGCAGCACCGGAACCAGCAGTTCGCGGACGACCGGGGCGTGGCCGGGCGGCAAGCCCTTGCGATGCGGCAGCGCGGCGTAATCGTTATGGATCACCGGTTTGCGTTGATAAAAACAGTCCACCCACACCCCTGCCTGGCTCACCGGATAATGCAGCCCGGCCCCCTCGGCCTTGCACATGTGCGCCAGGGTGTTGGTTGACCAGGCATGGAGGGTCAGGGTCGCCTGATCCGCTTCCATGAAGTGATAAAACCCGATTTGACTGTTGGTCAGCGCCTCGGCCTCGTCAAGCGTGGCTTGGAGCAATTCGGCAAGGGTTTGCGAGCCTGCCGACTGCAGGAGGCGCAATCGGGCCGCCATCACCGCTTCAATGCGCTTTTGTTTGCTGATGTCCCGGATGGCGACAAACACCACCTGGCGGCCGCCAAAGGGCATGGTCCGACCGGTGATTTCAACCGGAAAAACAGTGCCGTCCTTTTTGCGGTGCAGCCGCAGCGGGACCGTGGTGATCCGGTCAGGAATCGCCGTGGTCTCCTGGAGGACGCGATTCGTCTCCTCCGGCTCGGCCGAGAGCTCAACGCCCTTCATGGCGAGCAGTTCGTCCTGGTCGTATCCGTAGAGCGCCACCGCCCTTCTGTTGGCCTTGATGATTTGCAGGGTGTCGGCGGCAAAAAGGAACAGGGGGTCAGACGCCGCTTCAAACAACAGCCTATGCCGTTCCTCGCTTTCCCGCAGGGCGGTCTCGATTTGCTTGTAGGGGGTAAGGTCGATGTCGATGCAAAACAGTTCTGGCGCCCGCCCGGCAACCTGGACGACCGCATGGCTGGAATAAACCGCCACGCGGGAACCGTCCTTGCGCATCAACGACAATTCCGCAGCCGGGATCGGTTGCCCTGTCTGCGCCATCTGCCGTATCGCCTGATCGACCGTTCCCCGCATCTCAGGCGGAATGATCAGATCCGTCAGGCTGCGGCCAAGCGTCTCTCGCGCGCTGTAGCCGTACAGCCGCTCGGAGGCTTCGTTCCAGTGTTGCACCGATCCGTCCGGACCGTATCCTTGAATCGCAACCGATTGCACGTCTTGCAGCACCTTCCCGAAACGCTCCTCGCTCTCGCGCAACGCCTCTTCCATCTGCTTACGCTCGGTGACGTCCGACAGGACAACCCGGCACACCGACGCCCCCCCGGTCTTCGCCGGGATGATGGTGGTCGCCAGATGCACCCAGAAAAGGGTGTGGTCCGGCCTTGCCATCCGCAATTCGCACACGCAGGGCTTGCCGCTGTCGGTTCCTTGTCGGCAGTGGAGGTGAAAATGATCGCACTCTTCTTGGGTGTGGATAAAGCGGGAGAAAGGCTGGCGGATCAACATGCCGCGAGGAATCCCCAACAGCGTTGCGGCAGTGAAGTTGGCTTCGAGGATGACTCCAGCGTCGGAGAGGGTGACGTAACCCACCGGAGCCAGATCGTAGAGGTCGAAATAGCGTTCTCGGGCGGCGTCGAGTTCGGCGTGGGTCCGGCGCAGTTCCTCGTTTTGCATCTCCAGTTGGATCTGATGCACCCGCAATTCATGCAAGGTCTGCTGCAGTTCTTCAAGCGACAGGGCCGCGATATTGTCTACGGGCGGTCCTTCTTCCCGGGCCTTTGCTTCGGCCTTTTGGCGGAGCATGGCGGCGTGCTTGCAGTGGAAATCTTTGCTCGTCATGATGATGCCTCCCTATTGCCGGCGAGTTCTTCCTTTCGTTCCGTGGTCGCGATCGCATAGATCTGACCTGTTTTATCCACCAAGGCCGTGGCCGTGACGCACACGTCGATCACTGCGGAGTCCTTGGTCAGCCGCTGGGTGCGATACGGTTCCACACTCTCGGAGCGGCTCAGTTTCCGCATCTGGGCGAGTGTTTCCTCGTACAGCGCGGCGGGAACAAGGTCGCGGACATTCATCGCCAAGGCCTCTGCTTCGCTCCAACCGTAAATTCGGGTCGCCGAAGGGTTCCAGGCCAGAATCCGCCCCTCAAGATCCTGAACCGTAATGGCGTCGTGGGCGTCATGGACGACCACCGCCAGGCGACGCAGGGCATCCTGGGCCTCTTTCAGTTCTGTTGTGTCCACAAAGGTAATCACCGCGCCCTCAATCACGTTTTCAAGCGTGCGGTAGGGCTGGATGCGCATGGCGTACCACCGGCCCTCGGTGGTCAGCACCTCAAGCTCGTGCGGCTTCAGGGTGTTCAACACCGCCTGCACGTCGGCCACCAAGCGATCATAGTCGACCATGTTGGAAGCGAGATGGCCCACCGGGCGACCGACGTCGCTGGGGATCAAATTGATCAGCTGGGTGGCGGCAGGGGTAAAGCGCAGGATTCTCAGTTGATGATCGACAAACACCGTGCCGATGCCGGTCCCGGCCAGCAGGTTGTTCATGTCGTTGTTGGCCCGCGACAGGTCCGCCACCTTGATCTGCAGCTCGTTGTTGACCGTGCTCAGTTCCTCATTGACCGATTGCAGCTCCTCCTTGGAGGTCTCCAGCTCCTCATTGGCGGATTGCAGCTCTTCGTTGATCGACTGCATCTCCTCGTTGGAGGATTTGAGCTCTTCATTGGAGGTCTCCAATGCCTCGTTGGCGGCCTGCAGATACGCCTCTTTGGCGCGCAGCTCCTGCCTGAGGGCTTCGATGCGGATGTCGGCGTCTGCAGCGAGACCCTCCTCCGCAGCGGCGAGCAAAATCGCCGGCGACAGTTGCTGGGGGTCCGGCGACGGCGCGTCCTGGAGAACAACCAGATACAGTTGCTCCGCCGACGGCGCAGCAACGCTGGTCACGGCCGGGGCAATGGTCAGGTTGACGGTGGTGAAGTCGCCGTTGGTTCGCACCCGCAGGCCAAAACGGCGCACGGTGATTTTCTCCCCGGCCGCCTTGTGCAGGCAGGTGGTCAAATCCCGACGCAACCCCTCGCGCGCCATCTTGAGGATGTTGTTGACGCCGGCCTCGCCGGGGGCGGGTTCCAGGTACATCCCGGTGCGGCCGTGGAGGTAGAGAATGTCGCCCAGTCTGTTGACCAGGGCCGCCGCCGGGGCAACCTGCTTGAAAAGTGTTTGTTCAGCAAGTTCACGCAGCGGCAGTTTCACCTGGGTTGTCCTCTGTTCTGTGGTCCGCGGGTGCTCCCTGGACGGCGTCGCCAGGAGCGGCAAGAAGCGGTTCAGTGGTAAGCGTTGTGTGCTGTGAGCGCATTCTTGACGCTGATAAATTTTTGACGTTCGGTCGATCACGGCAAAGTAATCGCCCAAATCTCCCACGGTTTCCGAAGTCCCCAACAGGAGAAACCCACCTGGGTTGAGGGCGTAATGAAACAGGAGAATCAACTTTTTCTGCAAGTCGCCGCCGAGATAGATTAACAGATTGCGGCAACTGATGAGGTCCATCTTAGAAAAAGGCGGGTCTTTGAGCACGTCCTGTTCGGAAAAAATCAGCATGTCGCGGATGCTTTTGTGAATGCGATAGGAGGCGCCGTCAGGTTCGAGCGTGAAATAACGCGCCAGCCGGGCGGGCGAGACGTCGGCGCTGATTCCGGCCGAGTAGATTCCGGCCCGCGCCGCAGCAATCGCCCGGTTGTCGATGTCAGTGGCAAAAATCTGAATTTTGTAATTTTGCTTCACTGTTTCCAGGTGTTCCTGGAGGAGGATGGCGAGCGAATAGGCTTCCTCGCCGGTGGAGCAGCTTGGCGTCCACACCCGGATCACGGCGCCGGCGGGCTTGCCGGCAAACAGTGCGGGCACGACCTGTTGCTCAAGGAACTGGAACACTTCGGGATCGCGGAAGAAATTGGTCACGCCGATGAGCAGGTCGCGGAAAAGAGCCTCCACTTCCGCCGGCGTCTGCTGGAGCAGCTTGACGTAGTCGTCCGCCGATTCAATCTGGTGTATGGCCAAGCGCCGTTCAATCCGGCGAAGGATGGTGCTGGGTTTGTACTGGGAAAAATCGTGGCTGGTTTGGGCGCGCAACAACACAAAAATTTTTTGCAGGGTGTTTGCTCTCCTGATCGCCTGATCGGCGATTGCACTCAAGGGCTGGTTAAACGCGTGAGCCGTGTAGGCCTTGAGTTGGGCGGGCATTTCGGCCGGCGAAAGCGCGTAATCCACTACTCCCGTGGCCAAGGCGCTGCGCGGCATGCCGTCGTATTCGGTGGATTCGGGGGTTTGCGCCAGCACCAGCCCCCCTTCCGCCTTGATCGCCCGCACCCCCTGGGCGCCGTCGCTGCCGGTTCCGGAAAGGACAATGCCAATGGCCTGTTCACCCTGATCCTGCGCCAGGGAACGAAAAAAGAAATCGATTGGGAGGCGTTGCCCGCGCGGCGCAGAGGGCTCCAGCAATTGCAGCGTGCCGTTGAGCAGGGCCATGTCGCGATTGGGAGGGATGATATAGGTGCAATTGAGACGGACCTGCATTCCATCTTCCGCCTCGCAGACCTGCATCCGCGTATACCGCCGGATGATGTCGGTGAGGATGCTCTTGTGGTCCGGCGCCAAATGCTGCACCAGAACAAAGGCCATGCCAGGATCGACGTCGGTGGGGAGAGCGGAAAAAAAAGCCTCAAAGGCCGAGAGCCCCCCAGCCGAGGCGCCGATGCCAACAATGGGGAAACGAGATTCCGGAGGCGTGTCCGGTGCAGCGGCTGGTCGCTGCTTGCCGGGTTTTCTTGGCGCTCTTTTCTTGCCGATCATAGCATGCTTTTCCCCCTGTGCCCAAGGCGCTGCGCGTGATCGTTATTGATCCCGCCACAGTTGCCGTTGTCTGGTTACAGTGACACTAGAACCTTGTGTATTTCAAGAAAAAGATGACTGGAAGCCTGGAGCGGCGGGGGGAGCTTTCCATGCGGGCAAACCTCCCACAGGGAGCAAGCGCCTTTGCCGCATTCTGTGGTAGATAGAGAGGCTACTCATTCCCTCTCCAATCTACCCCTGTTGACCTTTTCCTGTTTCTGCGCAAAGTTGTGAATAAGCCGCAACACACCAGGGAATCCCAGCCGATTGCGCCGGTATTCCCCACGTTCACGCAATCAAACCAAGGTCAAGACATTCAAAACATCCGTCAATCTGATCGTCAGGAGGGCAACATGACA
>Ga0074197_1002419_pt1 | contig 13023 bp, 13 predicted proteins | sample EPASupsiteSAE305_FD_64526 | JGI IMG/M metagenome (GOLD analysis project Ga0074197, IMG submission 64526) | Bioremediated contaminated groundwater microbial communities from EPA Superfund site, New Mexico - SAE3-05 reassembly with SPADES | ecosystem: Environmental > Aquatic > Deep subsurface >...
GCAAGGCTTGCAATTTCTTCAAGATCCTGTCTTGTGAGCACAGCACCGCTTGGGTTATTGGGGGTATTCAGGAGCAGTACTTTACTTTTGTTAGAGATGGAGTTTTCGAGGTCAGCAACTTTTAAACGGAATTCATTTTCTATTGTTGTATGAGCTTTTACTAAAACACCGTTTGCGAGTGCGATCTGGTCTGCGTATGCAGGGAAGTAAGGTGCTGGAACAATTACCTCGTCACCTGGTTCAAGCATTGTAAGGAATGCTGCTGTAAGTGCCTCTATTGCACCTGATGTGATAACAATGTTTTTGTCCGGGTCTATTTGCATGCTGTTATCTTTGAGATATTTGTCTGCCACGGCTTCGCGCAGCTTGTGTGTGCCGGCCATATCTGTATAGTGCACATCTCCGTTGTTCAATGCAGTAATTGCAGCATTTTTTGCACATTGAGGAGAATCAAAATCCGGTCTGCCTATTTCCATGTGTATTATGTTTCTGCCCTGATTTTCCAATTCGTCAGCTCGTCCCAGAATTTCACGTATACCGCCCGACATCTGGATCGACGACATGCGGCTGTTAGGGAATGCCATATTTGTCATCACAGATCACCTCGTTTTTGATTTCTTTTTTATCTTTGATGAAAGAGCTGGTGACTTCGAATTTTCTTCTTCGTGTCTTATCGATTCCAACATTCTTCGTTCAACATTATCAAGATGGTCCTTCATTGCTTTTGCTGCCCTGTCCGGCATTTTAAGCTTTACGGAGTTAAGTATTTCTCTATGTTCTTTAAGAGCTTCGTTTATGACCTCTCCCAGCGTGTTGCTCAATGCAAGATATAACGATACTTTATAGCCAAGCTGACCTATAAACTCTTCGTAGATTCTGTTGCCGGATGTCTGGGCCAGATAATTGTGAAACATTCGGTCGATAGAGGCGACAAGAAGGTTATCCTGAGTTCTCATTGCTTCTTCTTCATCCCAGATTAAGTGCTCAAGCCTTCCGATGTCTTCTTTTGTTGCCTTTGTTGCGGCTTCTTCTACAGAGGCTGTTTCAAGAAGTTTACGTGCGGCAAGTGTGTCTTTGAGTTGATCCGGTGAAATTTCAGGAATACGAAGGGTTCTGTCTCTGCCTTTTGTTAGATATCCCTCAACCATAAGCTGTGTAAGAGCTTTTCTTAAAGGAGTTCTGCTGACCTGGAATATTTCTGAAAGATTTTCTTCACGCAGTGCAGTCCCGGGGCGGAGTTCTCCTCGGAGTATCCTGTTCTTAAGTGTAAAATAAACAGTATCAGCAAGATTTGATGTCTTATTGGTCATTGCTTATCTCCTTCATCAGCTATAGGCAGAGTTAAAGGTGCTTCGAGAATCACAGAGAATGTCATCTTACTATTTTTTATTAATAGTGAACTTACCGCATCATCAAGGTTATTGTAAAAGTTGAGTCCGCTCAAATTTGTAATATCGCTGGAAAAATGGCTTTTACTAACAAAAGACAGAGAGGCTTTTCTTCGTACGCAATATGTCGCATAAGCCGCGGCTGCCGCTAGTCCCACTTCATTATGCTGTTTTTTGTGTTTGAGTAAATCTTCTTCAGCAGAGCACATAAGCTCCGCATATTTTATGTGAGGTCCAATACACTCATTTAATGATGCTGTAACGATAATATGTCCTCCTGGGGCGACAATGTTTTCTGCTGCATATAGGGCTTTTCCCGCTTGCCAGAGATCTGCATCCTCCGGCCATGCCTGGGCAATTACAACATCTGCAATCGGCATTTTAACAGACATAATTGATTTTGCTTTAATAATTGCAGTTTTATGAGTTTACAGAGGTTCTCCCAGAATAATACCACTTAATTTGCCGTTTCCGTCACAGACGCACTGTATGAGAAAAGATAGCCCTGACTTTTTTGCAGCTGCCATTATCTCTTCCAGTGCAAGATTGTTCTCATTTCCGAGGCATATCGAATTGTCATAATAAGGCATCCAGTGTGTCTGCGAAACAGATTCAGGTCCGCTGACACCAGGAAGTATAATTTTATCGCCGCCCGACCAGCCGCAGAAACGGTGAGGAAATACGCTGCCAATACCGATGATAATTTGATAGCCAGACAAAATCGGATTTACCTCTATTGGGATTCCAGAAGGGGTACAGCCTATTTTTGTAAGATCAATATTCCAATCATGACTAATCCATTTCACTTTACCCCAGAGCGTATTTCCTATTTTTTTAAAAGCTTCATTTTCTGATACTATTCTGTGAGTTCCAGTCGCAAATAATATCATTTGGTTTTCTTGCTTTACTCCTGCTGAGACAAGAAATTCAGATAGAATGGGCAATATTCGTGATGTTGGTGTCGGTCTGGTTGCATCATCGCAGATTATTAAAACTTTTCCTGATTGGCCGGCAAGCTTTTTCATCTTTTTAGCATGAGAAGAACCTGCCAGCTTTTCTGTAATGTATTCTTCAATATTTTGAAGTTTATTGAATTGGGGTTTCTCTGCGATCTTTAGTAATTGCCCTGGAGGTATATGAGCATGCCACTCTTCTGTACTGCTTGTTAAACAGAGGGATGAGGACACTCTCATTTTATATTACCTCAACATCCATACCAGAGACATGCTTATTGATGGAATATATGTAAATAAAAGGAGACACGATATCATGACCAATATAAATGGTCCTACTGCTTTTGAGAGTCTAACCATATTTACACCTGAGACAGCGGATGCAACAAAAAGATTTGCTCCGTAAGGAGGTGTTGCAAAACCTGTTGCAAGAGCAACTGTCATAACAAGTCCAAAGTGTACGGGATCAATTCCTATCTTTGTAACTATTGGAAGAAGTATAGGCGTAAGAATTATCATAGAAGAAATATTGTCCACAAAACATCCTACTGTTAATAGCAGGATATTTATAATTAACAATATCATTGCCGGACTTGAAGAAAGAGAAAGCATCCATTCGCAGATTCGCGCCGGTACCTGCTCCATGGCAAGGAATGCGGCGAAAGACATGGAAAGGCCGATCATAAAAGTTGTTGCTCCGTTTACAAGTGCTGCATCCTTAAAGGCATCGTAAATTGTATTGAAGTCAAGTTCTTTATAAACATACTTACCTATGAAAAGTGCATATACAGATGCAACGACTGCTGCTTCTGTAGGAGTAAATATCCCGCCGTAGATCCCCCCGAGGATGATGACAGGGACCATAAGGGCCCACCAAGCTTCTTTAAATGCATGTCCAATAGCAACATTCTTCTCAGCACGAGGATATTTCTTCTTCTTGGCTATCCTATATGACAAGGCCATTAGCGATAGACCAATGACTATGCCCGGTATGATTCCTGAAACGAACATTTCTCCTACAGAAACCCCCGAGACAACGCCGTAAATCACAAAAGGGATAGAAGGTGGGATGATTACGCCTATAGAGCCCGCTACTGCTGTCAGTGCTGCTGCAAAATCATCGTCGTATTTTTTTGCCTTCATGGCAGGAATCATAAAAGACCCTATTGCGGATACTGTTGCCGGTCCTGAACCTGAAATAGCTGCAAAAAACATACATGCAGTTACTGTTACCATTGCAAGTCCGCCTATTACTGCGCCTACCATTGCGTTTGCAAGAGTTACCAGCCTTTTTGAAATACCTCCATAGCTCATAAGAGAACCTGCAAGCATAAAGAAAGGAATAGCAAGCAAAGGGAAAGAGTCCAGTGCAGCAAAAGCATTCTGCGCGATCATAATAAGAGGTACCGAATCTGTATAGACAAGAGTCAGTGCCGTTGCAAAACCGAGTGAGATCCCTATCGGAAGTGACAGGGCAAGAAGAATTGTCATAGAACCGAAAAGCACAAGAATCTCCATGTTATACAGCCTCCTTCTTGCTCATGGAACTAATAATCTTTACCATCTCGGAAATTAATCTTATTGACATTAATGCGCACCCAACAGGTACAGATGCATATGCATAAGCCATAGGAATACGCATTGCCGGTGAAACCTGCCCTCTCTGGAAAAGCAAAGCAGTAAGAGTGCTGCCTTCAAATGCCAGGAACACGCTAAATCCGAGCCACAATGACAGCGCAAATAATTCAAATATTTTTTTTCTGAAAGGATCATGAATAAAATCCTGGATCAGTTCGATTCGGAGGTGGCGGTGCTCTTTGACTGCATAACTTGCTCCAACCCATATCTGCCATAGGAAAAGATAACGAGCAAGTTCCTCACTCCACGATAGGGAGCTGCTGAACACATAACGCATTACCACTTGAATGAAAACAAGCCCAACCGATAACATCAAGCTATAGACCAGTAAATATTCTTCCATGTTGTTCCATAATTTTTTCAGCATTGAGTATCACCTCCGGTAATAATTAGGGGAGCCCGGCTAAAACCAGGCTCCCCTAAAAACACTTTAATAAAAATTTATTTCTTTTTTGCCAAATCAATGAGTTCCTGTCCGCCTTTGACTGATTTCGCGAATTCATTATAGACACCAGCCGTTGCAGAAATGAAAGCCTTTTTCTGTTCCGGTGTTATGTCATTAACCTTCATTCCGCTCTTCTTCAAACTTTCTATCATATCCTTGTCCTGTTTGTCTGATATCTTACGCTGCTCTGTACGGTAAATCAAAGCTGCCTCCTGTATGACCTTCTGCAGGTCTTTGGGAAGTTTGTTAAACCAGTTGTCGTTTACGAGAAGAGCTGTAGCTGCATATACATGTCCGGAAAGAGAGCAGTACTTTTGAACTTCATAAAACTTTGAAGTGTAAATAAGAGGGATAGGGTTCTCTTGGGCATCTACGGTTTTCTGCTGCAGAGCTGTGTAAAGTTCGCCGAAACTCATAGGGGTAGGATTTGCTCCGAGAGCACGAAACGTTGCCATGTGAATTGGGTTTTCCATAGTACGAATTTTAAGTCCGGCCAAATCAGAGGGTTTCGTGATCGGCCCCTTATTATTTGTTATCATGCGGAATCCATTCTCTGCGTAAGCAAGGTTTTTGATCCCAAGCGGTGGAAGAAGGGCGTTGAGCTTGTCGCCGAGTGGTCCGTCCAGAGCTTTATACACTTCCTTTTTGTTATTAAAGAGAAATGGAAGATCGAAAACCTGGAAACGTGGTTCAAAACCTGAAAGTACAGCCACGGCAGGTATTGTCATGTGGATCGTTCCAAGTCCGACTGCTTCTATAACCTGTCTGTCGCCGCCAAGCTGCCCATTAGGGTAGAGTTCTACAATGATCTGTCCATTAGAATGTTTTTCAACGTACGGCTTAAAGAACTTTTCTGCAGCTATGTGTGTTGACTGGGTCTCTGGAACGACATAAGCGAGTTTCATCTTAATGGGTGCTGCGTCAGCGCTTCCGATAAACGCAGCTGCTGCTGTTATAACAGCAAGAGCGCAAATGAATATCTTCTTCATAATCAAGTTCCTCCCTTAATGTAGACAAATAAAAAAACAATTTCTGCATAAATAAATTAACCTGTATTAAATCAATCTGTTACAAAACTGTGTTTTGCTGTTTAGGTCTGCTGTTGCCGGCCGCCCTCCCTTGAACACATATTCATGATTATTTGATTCTGGGTCCGTATTTGTTGAATAATAGGGTACAATATCTATTTTAAAAATTTACCAAAGATCCATTGCAGCAATAATATCATATTTTATTCCAAATGCAAGCTTATGGATACAGAAAATTAATATAGACAGTTTGAGATAATCCTTGTATTATGACCATTGTCTCAGTATTATTGGCATAATATAATTGGATACAAAGCTACATAATTTTCAGAATCTATGTTTTGATTACAATAATTATGTACTTATTGATATTTAACTAGTAAAGATTAACCTTTATATAGACTCAAGAGGTGATATTTATATGAAGATTGCGATTCTTGTGAAACAGGTTCCTGATTCAGATGAAATAAAAATGGATCCAGAAAAAGGAACAATGATAAGAGAAGGAGCAGGTAATATAGTCAATCCTCTTGATCTCAATGCACTTGAGGCTGGGCTTATTTTACGGAAAGAATACGGAGGGGAGGTATCTGTCCTTTCTATGGGGCCGCCGCAGGCAGATATTGCATTAAGAGAGGCACTTGCACTAGGGGCAGATCGTGCCTATCTCGTGTCAGACAGGTATTTTGCCGGAGCAGACAGCTGGGCGACATCGCTGGTTCTTGCAAAAGCAATTGAAAAACTTGGTCCTTTTGATCTTATTCTTGCGGGGGAGAAGGCAACAGATGGAGAAACAGGGCAAGTTGGACCTGAAGTTGCTGCAATGCTGGATCTTCCGTTTGCGACGTATGTAAGTTCTATTGTAGTCTGCGATAGTGGTATTAAAGTCAGACGCACCATAGAAGAAGGCTATCAAACTCAGCATCTCGTATTTCCGTGCCTAGTTACAGTGCTGAACGATATAAATGAACCGGGAATGCCAACTTTGAACCTCAAAAAAAAAGCGCGCCGTGCCGAAATACAAATATTTAGCTCTCAAGAACTGGGTATTGCTAAAGAAGAAGTTGGACTGGCAGGATCTCCAACCAGAGTTGTTAAAATTTACCATCCTAAAATTTCAAGGCAGACAGAATTTTACAGCGGAAGAGAGATTGATAAAGGCCTTGACCAAGTAGTAGAAATTCTCCGTGATCTGGCTGTATTGTAGGAGGTGCCTTGATGCTTAGAAATGCAACGGAATCAAAGGGAATATATGTCTGCGGAGAAGTCCGTAAGGGGAAGATCCATTCAGTGACAATGGAGCTCATAGGCAAGGCCAGAGAACTGGCAGATAAAAAAAATACCGAGGTTACTTGTATTCTTTTTTGCGGCGATATTATCGATCCGCCTGAAATATTGTTCTCATACGGTGCTGACCGGGTTTTTTTGATAAAGCATGAAAAACTTACATACTTTAATCAGGAAATTGCAGCAAAATTACTCAGTTATATAATAATAAAATACATGCCTGAAATAGTTCTGGCTCCTGCAACATCAGAAGGCCGTACGTATCTTCCCGCAGTAGCGGCTATGGTTCATACAGGGCTCACCGCTGACTGTACAGGGCTCGATATAGATCCTGAAAATGGGCTGCTGATGCAGACCAGGCCGGCCATAGGAGGGAATATCATGGCAACAATAAAGACACCGGAACATGTTCCTCAGATGTCTACTGTACGCCCCAAAACATTTCGTATACCCGTACCTTCGAAATTTTACGGCGAAGTTATAATTCCTGATATTCCTGAAAATGTTTTTGAAAGTCGGATAAAAGTTCTGGATATGGAATATAACAGTGCGGATGAAGCGAATATACAGGATAAGGAGATAATTATTTCGGGTGGAAAAGGACTAAAAAGACCGGAAAACTTTTCTTTAATACGTGAACTTGCAGAACTGCTGGGAGGCGGAGTCGGCGCGTCACGTCCTACAGTAGAGGCAAAATGGATATCATATCCCCATCAAGTAGGCCTTTCCGGGAAAGTTGTCTCTCCCAAGTTTTATCTTGCCGCAGGTATTTCCGGAGCGGTTCAGCACCTGGCAGGAATGCAAACCGCAAATAAAATTGTTGCTGTAAATAAAGATCCGGATGCTCCCATTTTTCGGGTAGCAGATGTTGCTCTATGCGGGGAAATAAATGATATTCTTCCTAGACTCATTGCGCGTATTCGTAAGGAGATGAAAATATGAAAGCGAATTTTTCCTATACTCCTGTCACCGAATCGGCAGTTAATTACCTGATTTCAATTTTTGGGAAATCAGGTGTTTCTGTTGATAAGGAAAAAATTGATGCTTATTCAAAAGATGAAGTTGCGCTTCACCTATGGGATAAAAAATACAGTGCAGAGGTCGTTTGTTTTGGAGAAACAACAGAACAGATATCGGCTCTTATGAAATATGCCAATGAGCATCGTATCCCTGTGACTCCGCGCGGAGCAGGTACAGGTCTATCAGGAGGTGCTGTTCCTGCATGTAAAGGAATTGAACTTTCACTAGAAAGAATGAATCATATCCTTGATTTTGATGAGGAAAATCTGACTATTACTGTTGAACCCGGCGTTGTTACGGCCGAAATTAACAAAGCTGCAACGGATCATCATCTTCTTTACGCCGGTGATCCATGCAGCGGCGATGCTTCTTTTATCGGCGGGAATGTTGCTGAGAACGCGGGAGGGAATAAAGTTATTAAATATGGTGCTACCGGCAGCCATGTACTTGGAATGGAGGTAGTGCTGCCGGACGGATCAGTGACGTGGTTCGGGGGAAAGCGCCGGAAAGATGTTACCGGCTATGATTTTGTGCATCTGATGGTTGGTTCGGAAGGAACGCTTGGTATAGTAACAAAAATTATTTTGAGACTTCTTCCTCTCTCATCATTTGTTGTGGATCTTCTTGTTCCATTTCCTGACATTCCTACTGCACTAGCCGCTGTTCCAAAGGTCATGACACTTGGAAAGGCGATACCAAGTTCAATTGAATTTATGGACAAGCCGTCTATGCTTCTTACTGAAAAATATCTCCAGACGAAGTTCCCATATACCGGGGAAGCCAAGGCACATATCATATTTCAGTATGAGGGGAACAACAGAGACCATCTTGCAGATGAAATAGAGCGTATTGGAGATATCTGCATGGAGAACGGTGCTCTTGAGGTTTTTGTTGCCGACAACAGAACTACGAGGGATAAGCTTTGGAAAGGACGTAAAAGTGTAGCTGAGGCGGTATGGGCGTTTGCTCCTGTTCAGCTTGCCAATGAGGATGTTGTTGTCCCAACTGGCAGTATTCCGGATTTTATGGATCAACTGGAGCTTATTTGCCGCAGGCATAGTGTTGATTATGCTGCTTATGGGCATCTGGGGGATGGAAATATGCATGTTACACTTTACATCGAAAAAGATACCCCTGATTGGCATTCAATTATTGAAGGCGCCCGACTTGAAGTTTATGAGGTTGTAAAAAAACTTGAAGGAACTCTTACCGGAGAACACGGTGTTGGCCTCAAGAGGCTGAAATACGTCCCATCATTCCTTGATGAAGCCCAGATTGACCTCATTCGCAGAGTAAAACTTGCTTTTGATCCCAACAACATACTTAATCCAGGGAAAATCGTCCCTTGGGAATAATGGTGCTAACTTGGTTTTTTCTGGAATTTATGATTACTAACCGTGTAGCCCACAGTTTATTACAGGAACTATAAAAATCTTTAACCCCGCCATCTATAACAATTCGAGCATCAAAGGAGTTGTTAATTTCGTCTTGGTTCATGCCGCAGAGAAACCGTTATTATAAGTTGCGGCATTAATTTACCTGCAGCTATTATATTCTTTGGCAATTGAGGCATATCGGAGATGATAGCGACGCGTTTTTAAGGTTTTTACGACAGTACTCATATCGCAATTGGGGTTTAGAGCGGATGATGACGACGCAACACGCAGCGGAGCCTTCTGAAGGCGTATACCAATACGTCAAAGGAAGGCTCCGCTGCGTGTTGCTAAGTCAGTGCCGCTATAAATCCCAATTGCACTATTTGAGACGTGGACGGCACCTTGCCAGCAGATACGCATCAATAAATTCGCCATCGTCGGAAATTGCCCAATCTTTGACTGTGCCCTCGACCTTGAATCCCATAGATTTACATAGTTTAAGGGCGTTGAGGTTATCTGTAGAGATTTCCACCTCGACCCTTTCGATCATAAGTTCCTTATCGGCAAGTTCAAGAGCTGCCATCATCAGGGCCTTTCCAAGTCCCTGCTTCTGCCATTTTGCCCCCATCATTATTTCAAGAGTTGCCTGTCTTCTCAGAAAAATTTGATGATCTACCTTGAGCAGAACTACTCCGCAAAACTCTACCGGTTCAACCTCGGTTTCGAGAACAAGAACGTGATCATGGGGGGTCAGGTTTTTGATAAGTTTTTCAGCATCAGTGAATCCAGCCTGTGAAATGTTCATGCTTTTCCTTACAGAGCTGTCAGAGCTGATCTCTCTGATATCCCTGGCGTCATCTAATGTTACCGGTCTGATGATCATCGTAGCGAATCTCCTTTTTTGTTTATCCGTCCCATGAAGTATTCATCAACGAATCTTCCGTCTTTGACTGCGGCATTCTTTCTTGTCGCTTCTATTTTAAATCCAAATTTTTTATAAAGATTTATTGCCGGCGTATTATCTGTTAATACAAGCAGCTCGATCCTGCGCAGGAATAGTTTTTCGTCAGCTTCATCTAACAGTCTTTTCATAAGGGCCGTCCCTATTCCTTTTTCCTGATAGTAAGGAGCGACCATAATCGCGAGCATAGCGCTATGCCTTCTTTTAAAACATTTGTTTTTGACGAGTACAGCCATGCCAGCTATTTCATCCTTTTTTTCAACAGCAACGAAAGCCCGGTCATCGTCTGATAACGATTTTATAAAATTGACTGTAACATCAAGCCTTTCGCTTGTAACAGCAAGAATTCCTTCTCTGACTCCGTCAAGTCTTCTGATGCGTGAAATTTGTTCTGCGTCTTCAATAGCAATTGGTCTGATCTGCAAGATGGCACCTCCGTGCTGATTATTACATTTTTACGTCCAGGTTATATTTTACCTCAGGGAGGCTGATTTTTGATAGGCATTCCTACCTTGACACATTATGACAATTGACTATAGTTTATAACTGTTACAAATTAAGATAAATATCACACGGAGGTGCTCTACTTATGAAGATAGGAAAAAAGATGGAAAAAAGCATTAATTCCCAGATACAGGCGGAGTTTGATTCCTCATATCTTTACCTTTCCATGGCTGCATGGTTTGAAGATGCAGATCTTCCCGGATGCGCCCACTGGATGGAAAAACAGGCTGCAGAAGAGTGGGAGCACGGAATGAAGTTCTATAAATACCTTGTCTCACGCGGAGGACGCGTTGTCCTTGGTCCTATAGCTGCCCCCAAGAAAGAGTGGAAAGATGCGGAAGATGTCTTTACAGAGGTACTTGCTCACGAAGAAAAAGTTACTTCACTGATCGATGCAATGGTAGAACTTTCTGAGAAAGAAAAAGACCACGCCACCAGAAGCATGCTTAACTGGTTCGTTGACGAACAGGTCGAAGAAGAAGAGCACGCCACTGAGATAGTCGCCAGACTCAAAAATTCCGGCAACTCACCGATAGCATGCCACATGCTTGACAGGGATCTTGGGAGCAGATAAAAACAAATTGTTATAAAAGGATCCTTTGATAAGCTACAATATGTAAAGTTGCAAATTTTCTGCCCCGGGAGGATGGACCATGGATAATCAGCTAGACATGAAAGCGCTGTTCAGCATAACTTACGGTATGTATATTGTAAGTACTGAAGCAGAGGGCAAGCTCAATGGACAAATTGCAAACGCAGTGATGCAGATAACAGGCGACCCTGTGTGCGTCACTACATGCCTTAACAAGGCCAACCTCACCACAGAAATGATCCAGAAGAGCGGTTTCTTCGCGGTTTCAATCCTTGAACTGGACGTGCCCATGACGTTTCTTGGGCAGTTTGGCTTTAAATCAGGACGTGACATCGATAAGTTTGAGAACGTCAATTTCCTTAAAGGCATAACAGGAGCTCCAATGGTCACAGACTGGTCTGTCTCTACTCTTGAAGCTAAAGTTATCCGTACGCTTGAGCTTGATACTCATGTGCTTTTTGTCGGTAACGTGGTGGCTTCGAAGTTTATCAAAGAAGCGACTCCGCTTACTTATGCTGACTACCACCAGATCAAAAAGGGAAAATCCCCGAAAACAGCTCCGACATTCGGATTCAACACCATCAAATAAATATGCTCAGCATCCTTTATGGCGAAATGGCTCTTGCCAGCAGCCGCCGGATATTCGAAAAGATATACGCTGATTACAATAAGCGGGTCTATGTTTCACCGGACCCGCTTCAGTTTTTGTACGATTATGAAAAGATCCGTGACAGGGAAGTAGTCGGATTGATAGCTTCCTCACTTGCGTATGGAAGGGTCGCACAGATACTCAAAAGCGTGGGCAGGGTGCTTGATTGCCTGGGTGATGCTCCTGCTGAATTTCTTAAAAACGCAGCGAGGAAAGATCTGGAAGAGAAGCTGGAAGGATTCGTCCACCGTTTTACGGACTCTTCCGACATGGTCGACTTTCTCTGCTGTATAGGCAACGTACTTAATACTTATGGTTCAGTCGAAAATCTTTTCCTTTCACACTACAAAGGGGAGACCTGGCAGGCGATGCGGGGTTTTACTAAGAGCTTCCTGGATTGCGGAGGCAGGGGCGCCACGTTTCTGATGCCGGATCCTGCTAAGGGCAGCGCCTGTAAGAGACTGGCGCTCTATCTCAGATGGATGGTCCGTTCCGACGATGTCGACCCCGGAGGCTGGAATAAAATTGATCCGGGAGCGTTGCTGATACCTCTTGATACTCATATGTTCAACATTTGCACCACACTGGGGCTTTGCAGCAGAAAAAGTGCTGACGGCCGTTCAGCGATAGAGATCACGGAAGCATTCAAACGCGTTTGCCCGGAAGACCCCGTCCGTTATGATTTTGCTCTGACTCGATTTGGTATCAGAAGCGACATGAAGTTAGAAGAGCTCTTCATCAACTGGGACAGGATCGAATAGATCGATCCCGGTTTTTTCACCCCCGATAGTTGTTATCTTCCTTCGACGTCGATGCTTAGCTTAATGGTGGTAAAATCTGTTAAGTCACGATAGGGGGTATATCAAATGTCAAATGATGTTTTTAATGAACTGCTTGCAAAAGTTTACAGCTCCATCGATGAACAAAAAGAACACGCTTTCTCTGTAAGCGATGACATAGCTGCGCATCCCGAACTGAGCGGAGAAGAGTTCCGCACGGCCGGTATATTCTGCGAATGGCTCAAAAACGATGGGTTTGATGTCGAAATGCCATACTGCGGAATGGAGACGGCATTTATTGCAAAAAAAGGATCAGGGAAACCCCGCGTTGCAATCCTGGTCGAGACGGACGCATTGCCTGAGGTCGGGCACGGGTGCGGACATAACCTGAGCGGCACTATGT
>Ga0074197_1002422_pt1 | contig 13010 bp, 12 predicted proteins | sample EPASupsiteSAE305_FD_64526 | JGI IMG/M metagenome (GOLD analysis project Ga0074197, IMG submission 64526) | Bioremediated contaminated groundwater microbial communities from EPA Superfund site, New Mexico - SAE3-05 reassembly with SPADES | ecosystem: Environmental > Aquatic > Deep subsurface >...
AACGAACCGCCCGGACCGCGCACCGCCTGCCTGATCGGCTCGGCCCTCAACGGTTCGGACGCCTACCGGATCGCCATGGACAATTACACCCGGCTGGGACCGCTCAAGGTGAGCCCCTATCTGCTGCCCAACCTCTGCGCCAATCTCCCGGCCGGCAAGGCCGGCATGTTGCTCGGCTTCACCGGACCGATCTTCTCGCCCCAGGGGGCCTGCGCCTCAGGCAACCACGCCATCGGCATCGGCGCCCGGATGATCCGGGACGGCGACTGCGACTTTGCCCTGGCCGGCGGAGTCGAGACCTGCCTGATTCCTGAAATTATCCTCGGATTCGCCAACATGCTGGCCACCATTAAGGTTGGGCCAAAGGATCGCTCCTATGCCGATCCCGCCCAGGCCTCCCGGCCGTTCAGCGTCGATCGCAAGGGCTTTGTCCTCGCTGAAGGGGCTGGGGTCCTGGTTCTGGCTGCCGAAGAGGTCGCGCGCGCCCACGGCTTGCTGCCCAGGGCCGAGGTGGCGGGAATCGGCTGGAATTCGGATGCCCATCATTTCACCCGGCCCAATGAGAGGACGGTCACCCAGGCGATGCGGGACGCCATCGAGGACGCCGAGATCACCTCGGAAGATATCGGAGCGATCAACGCCCACGGCACCTCGACGCCCACCGGTGACACCACCGAGGCCGAATGCATGCGGGCCGTCTTTGGCAACCGTTTATCGCGCATTCCGATTTCGGCCAACAAGTCCCAGGTGGGACACAGCCTGGGGGCTTCGGCCGGTATCGAGGCGGCGCTGGGCATCGAGGCCATGCGCCAGGGCCTTGTGCTGCCAACGGTCAATCACCTTCCCGATCCTGCCCTGGCCGACCTGGATGTCGTCCCCAACCGGAGCCGCCGGCATGCCCACGAGTTTTTTCTCTCCAACTCGTTCGGCTTCGGCGGCACCAACTGCTGCATTGTCTTCAGAGGTCTGTAATGCGTCCTAAACCTTTTGTGCCGGCACCGCTTGACCGGCCAGCCTATGTCCGTGACCAGAAAACCGGCCTGGTCTGGCACCGCTGCGCACTACGCACCCTGTATGTGGACACGGATCGCTCCCAGGTGGTCTATCACGCCAATTACCTGCGCTATTTTGAATTCGGCCGGGCCGAACTCATGCGGGAGGCCCAGTATCCCTACAAACAAATCGAGGAAAGCGGCTATATCTACCCGATCATCAAGACGGAGCTGAATTACCATTCTCCGCTCTTCTACGATGACCTGATGTATATCCACACCCGCCCGGCCCGGTTGGAACTGGTCAAGGTGCAATTTGACTATCTGATCACCAGGGCGGACAACGGCGAGATTGCCTGCACCGGGATGACACGCCACTGTGCGGTGAACGCCAACCATATCCCGGTGGAGATCGACGCCCAAACCGTTGCCCTGTGGCGGCAATTCCCTGAATGATAGCCAGCTTGCGCCAGGCGGTGCATATACCGGTCCGGCCCTGGCATCGGGATCACCGCTTTGGCGGCCGTGTCATTTTTGCCGCGGTGGAAGCGATGTCTCTGCTGGCCGCAACCGTGCAGGCCGCGGATCCCACTGTGGATGTTCGCATCATGGCGCAGGGCCGGTTCGCCAGATTCCTTGAGATTCCGGCGGCTGCCGCCGGGCTTGACGCCCTGGTTGAATTGGAGCAGGTGCACAACGGTGGGGTCTGCGCCCGGCTGTTGACCAAAAAACAGCTGAAGACCATGACCCGAATGACCACGCACTGCGAGGTGTGTTTCGGCGGAGTAACACAGCAGCGTTGCCTGGAAACGGCTCCGCCCTCCCCCACCGCTCCGCTGCTGACAATCAATGCGCAGCAAGTATATCAAGACTTGGTTCCCTTCGGACCGGCCTATCGCACCCTGCAGGACCAACTCTTTCTTGCCACTGACTCCGCCTGGGGCACGGTGCGGGCGCCTGAGTTGCCGCAAACGTCAGCGGGAAGCCTTGGTTCACCGTTTCCACTGGATGGGGCCATGCATGCGGCCTGCGTCCACGGGCAGCGGCTGGTGGATTTCGTCCCCTTCCCGGTGGGATTTGCCGCCAGGGTCCTCACTGTACCAACCCGTCCTGGCGAGCGGTACCGCACCCGGATACAACTGCACGCACAGGCACGGGATGAACTGGTCTACAATCTGTGGATTATCGATCAGGCGGGACAAATCCGGGAAAGAGTGACGGAGTTGCGGATGCGGGATGTGAGCGGCGGACGGATCAAGCCCCCGGCGTGGATCAGAAAAGGTCCGGATGGCGAAAACGGGGGATCACAAGAGGTCGAGCCCGCCTAGCGATAGGGATCAACATGCTGTTCGGGCTCGATCCAGGCCAGACAGCGCTCCATGGTCACGCGGGTGAGCCAGCGGCAGAAAATCAGGGAATAGACGGCGCCGGAAAGATACATGCCCAGCAGAAAAACCAGATGAGAAAAACCATAGATCAACGGCCCGCCGACGACAAAAATCCAAGGGGTCTGCAGCTTGATCGAAAGAATGCCCAAAGCGGCGACGGCCGGCCAGCCGAGCACAAAGCTGATGCCGATGGCAAAGACCCCGACGAGCACCAGCAGCGAGGGTTTTTGGCGAAAAGCGGACAGATCGGCCCTTTCCCTGATGGCCGCTTGCACAAACGGCATTGCAGCGCACCGCACAATAATTTTTTTACAGAGCTGTTTCAAATGATTCTGCTTCACACGCAAGGCAATGGATAGGGAGAGGGAAGGGTTCGCCTCTTCGGTCATGGCAGGCATTGTAAACCACCGGGGCAAGGGACGCAACATGGGAGCAGATCGAGACCGGATGAACCACCCCTTCGACTGGGCCTTTTTCGACACGATCTACTGCATCACGCTGAACAGCCGCCCTGACAGGATGACCGAAGCAAAGCGTCAGTTTGCCTCGGTCGGCCTGGAGGACCGGGTCGAATTTGTCGTTTCCGCCAGGGATGATGCAGCTCCAGCACGAGGGATTTATCACTCGCACCTCCACTGCCTGTCCAAAGGCCTGAAGGCTGGGGCTCAGCATATCCTGATTTTTGAGGACGATATCTTTTTCCGCCGCTTCAATGCACTGCGACTGCGCGATGCCTGCCGCTTTCTCCATGCATCCAACCGCTGGGATGCTTTTTTTCTCGGCTGCCTCATCAACGACAGCAAGCAAACCGCTCAGAACACTGTCGTCCAGGTGCGCTATCGCTGCCTCGCCCATGCCTACGCCCTCAACCGCCCCTTTGCCGAACGGATTGTCCGCGAGCCCTGGCGAGATGTGCCCTTTGATGCGATGCTGCGCCACTGCAATGGGCGTTTTTTTGCCCTCAACCCCATGTGCGCCTTTCAGGGATTGGCCACCAGTGACAATGAAACCATCTGGATCGACCGACTGCGCACGCTGTTCGGAGGACTGCCGCTCATTCAGCGAGGCAATGAAATCTATCACCATAACAAGGGACTTTTTCTTGTCTTGCACCTGCTGATTGCGGCCGTCGCCGTATTCCTCTTTGTCCGCTGATGAAATCATACAAGATCAACTATTTTCTTCTCTGCATCGTTGCTGTCACTGTCTGCGTGCTTGCCTTCGCGGGAATCAAGCGGCTGCACATCGATACCGATATCGTGAAAACCCTGCCAGCCCATGAGCAGGTCATTGTTGATGCCCTGGAGATCTTTCGCAGCCACCCCATCCACGATCAGGTCGCTGTGGACATCATGATCGACAGGCAGGACCAGGACTTCCTGGTGGCCTGCGGCGAGCGGCTGCAGGAGGCCATGCGGGCCAGCGGTCTTTTCGCCGAGGTGGGCATGGCCGATGTGGGCACCCTGGTGCCGCAACTGGCGCATCGGATTGTCGAAGAGCTGCCGCTGCTATTTTCCCGGGAGGAACTGGAGCACACCATCGCGCCCAAGCTGCAGGATAACGCCATCCGGCTGCGGTTGCAGTCCTTGATGGAGGGCATGACCGGCATGGACAGCATCGGCCAGGCAGCCTTTATCGGCCCCGATCCCCTCGGACTCAAGGATCCGGTCCTGGCCAAGCTGATCCACCTGGCCCCGTCCGCGCATGCCACCATCTCCAGGGGCCACCTTATTTCCAAGGACGGGCAGCATCTCCTGGTCACCGGCCGACCGGCCGCCACCGGAACCGATACCGGCACGGCACGGAAATTGGCTGATTTTTTTACCGCCGCAGGGCTCGAACTCTCCCGCGACGCAACGCCGCGGGGCATCCGGGTCACCCTCACTCCAGCCGGCGCCTTCAGGGCTGCCCTGGACAACGAGGAGATCATCCGCCATGATGTCCAATTAGCTCTGGGCCTCACCACGGCCGGTATCGCCCTGTTGCTGCTGCTTGCCTTTCCCCGCCCCCTGATCGGTCTTCTTTCCCTCCTGCCGGCCATGGCCGGAGTCGCGACGGCGCTGTTTGTCTACTCTCTGTTTCATTCGTCCATCTCGATCATGGTGCTTGGCTTCTCGGGCGCCCTCATCTCCATCATGGACGACCACAGTATCACCTACCTGCTGTTTCTTGACCGCCCCCATGCGACCCGGGGCAAACAAGCCGCCAAAGAGGTGAAATCCGTCGGCGGGGCCATGGCCCTGTTCACGACCATTGGTGCCTTTCTGGTCCTCGGCCTGAGCGATTTCCCGGTGTTTACCGAACTTGGACAATTCACCGCCCTGGGTTTCATTTTCACCTACCTGTTCATCCACCTGGTTTTTCCACGAATTTTTCCGATCATGCCCTCGGCCGTTGATCGCGTTCTGCCCCTGCATACCCTGGCCGACCGGCTGTTCAGTTTCGGCAAGCCCGGTGCAGCGGTAGCCCTGCTTTTGGCCCTGGTGCTTCTGTTTTTTGCCAAGCCCGAATTCCGTATCAGTCTCAGCGAGATGAACACGGTCAGCGAAAAAACCATGGCCGAAGACCGGCTGTTTACCGCTGTCTGGGGCGATGTCGGGACCAAGGTCTATGTGATGACGAAAGCCACCTCCATGGCGGCCCTGCAAGCGCACAACGATCGGATACTTGGGCAGATGGAAGAGGATGTGCAAGCCGGCCGGATTCAATCCGTGTTTGTGCCGTCGATGATTTTTCCCGGCGAGGCGCGCAGCCGCGACAATCTTGCCGCCTGGCGGATTTTTTGGACACCCGAGCGGGTGGCGGGAATGAAAAACACGCTGATCCGGGAAGGTACCACGCTCGGTTTCACACCCGATGCCTTCAATACGTTTTTTACCCTGGTTGATCCCGCTCACGCCCACGTCACATCCACGCTTGACGCCCGATACAGCGCCCTGCTGGGCATCACCGCCAAGGAGAATGGCGATCTGGTCCAGTTTGTCACCGTGACCCCCGGCACGAGTTACGATGCCCGCAAGTTCCTTGACACCTACGGCCAGGACAGCAAGGTGTTTGACGCCAACTATTTTTCCGCCCGGCTGGGTCAAACGCTCTTTTCCACCTTCTCCTTTCTGCTGGCGATCATTGCCGGCATGGTGACCCTGTTACTGCTGCTCCAGTTTCTGAACTGGCGGCTGACCCTGATCACCTTGACCCCCTTGATCTTTGCCTATATCTGCACCCTGGGTACCTTGAAGCTCATCGGGCATCCGCTGGATATCCCCGGCCTGATGCTCTCGGTGGTCATTCTTGGCATGGGCGTGGACTACGCCATTTATACGGTTCGCGGCTGTCAGTGGTACGGAACCACCGATCACCCGGGGCATGTGCTGGTGCGCAGCGCGGTGCTCATGGCCTCGGCCTCGACCTTGATTGGATTCGGGGTGCTCTGCTTTGCCCAGCATGCCACCCTCAAAAGCATCGGCATCACCTCATTGTGCGGCATCGGCTACTCGCTCATCGGCACCTTTCTGCTCCTCCCGCCGTTGCTGCATGCCTATTTCCGCCCTGATAAAATCGTAGCGACACAAACTGGAACTCTCGCGCAGCGCCTTATGCGCCGCTATCGGCTGTTGGAGGCGTATCCCCGGATGTTTGCCCGGTTCAAACTCAAGTTCGATCCGCTGTTTGACGAGTTACCGCAGTGGCTCGCCGAGCGGCAGGAAATCAAGACGATTCTCGACATCGGTTGCGGCTATGGCGTGCCGGCCATTTGGTGCCTGGAACATCTGCCTGGAACAACAGTGATCGGTATGGATCCGGACCCGGATCGAGTCCGGGTGGCAAGCAGGGCCGCCGGCGAAAGAGGAATGATGCTGGTCGGGGCCGCGCCTGACTTGCCTGATTTGCCCCAGCCAGTTGATATCGTTCTCCTGCTCGATATGTCGCATTATCTTGATGATCACCAATTGGCGGCCACCCTTGCACGCTGCTGTCAACTCCTTGCCGCCGGCGGTATCCTGATCGTTCGCTTTGTCGTCCGACCGCGGGGAAAACGTTCAATGGCCTGGTATATTGAGGATCTTCGCATCAAAATGGCAGGCAACCGGGCCTGGTATCGCACTGTTGAAGAACTGGCCGGGATGATGACCGAAAGCGGTTTGGTTGCCCTGAAACAATCCGCCGCGCGCAACAGTGAACTCTTCTGGATGGTGGGTCGGAAGGCCGGAGAACCTGGACCATGACAGGCTGGCGTCCAACCCGCACCATCAGCGCGGCGGAAAAATATGGTTGTGCCGCTTTGCTGGCGGCACTCGTGCTCGGGTTCACGGCACTCCCGCAACTCGCCGCCGTCCCTCTGTGCCTCTTTCTGCTTGCCTGCCTGGTGGCACCCTTTCTTCCTCATTGTTCCTTTTTCCTCCCGGTGATCTCCAGGGGGCAACGAGGGAGCAGTGGGATCGCTCTCACCTTCGACGATGGCCCGTCTCCCGCATCCACACCCGTTTTGCTCGAATTGCTGGCAAAATATGAGCTTCCCGCCACCTTTTTTGTGATCGGCGGACATGCAGCCGCCCATCCGGAATTGATAGCGGCCATTCTCGCCCAGGGACATGCGATCGGCAACCATTCCTATAATCACGACAACCTGCTGATGCTGCGAAGCTACGAGATCCTGAAAAAGGATATCCTGGCAACTCAGGAGGTACTCAACAAGGCAGGCATTCACCCGCTTGTTTTTCGCCCGCCGATCGGCATCGTCAGTCCTCGTTTGCAACCCGTCATCGCATCCCTGGGTTTACGCACCATCACCTTCAGTTGCCGGATCTTTGACCGGGGCAACAGGAATATCCACAATCTTGCCTCTAGAGTGCTCAAAAAATTGCAACCGGGAGACATCCTGCTCCTCCATGACATCCCACCACCGTGCGCAGAGGCCACAAAAGAGTGGGTCGATGAACTCCATCGTCTCTTTGCACCATTGCACCATGCGAAGCGGGTGGTGCCACTTGCCGTGCTCATCGACCACCCGGTGATGATGCCGATGACGAGACAAGCTGATTGAAATATTGCACCCTGCAATATTTGATCTAAAATCGAAGCCATGCCTTTGGATGCGAGAACAATCCGCTGCCTGCGCAAACAATCAACTACCCCGGGCAAGCCAAACCCCATATCGATCATCCGGCTGATTACATCCACGGCTGGCTGAATACGAAAAGAACACAAGGAAAAACAATGAAAAAAAATTTCCCGGCGATAATCTATTGTATTGGTGCAATGGCCACATGCTCCCTCAATGGGTGCACCGCAGCTGTACCGTACGCCATCTCCGCTGCCCAGATTGTTGCTTCTGGAGGCGCCACGGAACAACACGGAAACTCCCCGGCCCAGACGCCCCAGGCGGCTCAGATCTCCCAGACAAACAGGATGGATGATTCGAAGGAAAGAGCGGCGGCAGCCCGTCCCTATCAACTGATTGCCGAAAAACGATACGACGAGGCCCTTCCTCTGTTACGGGAGCAGGCTGACCAGAATGACGCGAAAGCACAAGGTCAGATCGGGAGGATGTATTTTGAAGGAAAGGGGGTGCCGCAAGATTACAACAAGGCTGCCGAATGGATGCACAAGTCGGCTGAAGGCGGACATCCCGGTTCCCAGTATATGTTGGCCTGGTTCTATTATAAGGGGATAGGGGTGCCGCGAGATTACATGAAAAGTGTTGCCTGGGCGCAGCAGTCTGCAGATAAAGGGGATGTGGACGCCTCAAACTTGCTAGGGGTTCTCTATCGAACGGGCCGAGGGGTCCCGAAAGATTACACCAAAGCTCTCGAATTCTTTAATGAAGCTGACAGATATGGCAACATAGAGGCGCCCGCGCACATTGCCTCTATGTATAAAAACGGCCAAGGAATCCCCATGGATTACCGTCAAACGATAGACTGGTATTCCAAAGCTGCGGAAAAAGGCAATGATGCCGGCTGGATTCATTTAGCGTATCTCTATGCTACGTGTAAGGATCCGCAGTATGTCGATAGCAAAAAGGCCGTTGTCTATGCCCTTAAAGGTACGGAAAAAGAGCCGAACAATTTTGCGAGTTGGGCGGCGCTGGCCGCTGCGTATGCCCGGAACAGTCAGTTTGAAATGGCGATTGAAACGGCCATGCAATCCGACACCCTGCTGCAAGCCGATATCCATCTTGAGGAGACAGAAAAGCACGCCGCCATTTCCAGGGCCCAAACCCGCTTGGCGGCGTATAAAGAAGGCAAGGCCTATACAGAAGTAAACGAAGAGGAAGACCTGTGAATCATTTTCAGCTCATTTTAAGCCTTACCCGTTAACTCAGCGATGGCAGGGTTATTGATTATGAATTTCTCCAATTTACTCAACATTCCTTCCGATAGATTCAGCAGAACAGCTTCTTCAGTTGCCATAATGTCGATGGACGGATCCTGAACGATTCCGATTCCTGTTTTATGACATATATTGTTAGCCAACCTGACCATAATAAGTAGAAAATTATTCTTATCAATTTTTTTTAAATGATGATCACGGGCTACAACAGAATATATTTTCGGTAATTTCATTTTTTGCATCAGCATATATCCATGCTTTGCATGCAATGCATTTATAGATTCAAGCAATGCATCATCTTCCATATCTAAAATCTTATAATATTTTTTCTTCTGCTCAACGACCTTAAGAATGAGCAATTTACCGATATCATGAAAAAGACCTGCGGAAAAAGCCTCTTCTTTGATCACACCACAGTTAATATTACTTGCGAGGATGGCGGATCCGTACGCGCACGCGACTGAATGTTGCCATAATTGTTTCAGGATGACATCTATCTGGCTATCAAGAGAGCTGAATAATTTATTATTGATATCAGCACAGACAATTTGCATGATCTCGGCCATCCCAAGCCTCATAATGGCCGATCTCACCGTAGTGGTTTCCACTATCCCTGAAAACATAACCGAATTGGCGAGTTTTAATATCGTACTGGAAAGTGACTGATCTTCAACAATCAGTTTTTCAATAACCTTGAGATCGGGTTGATCCTTAATCAATTCAAGTTGTATGCGAACAGATACAGCGCTGAAAATGGGCAGATTCCCTTGTTCAGATTCGATCGATTTATTAAGCTGTAAGAAAATTTTTTCCTTATTTTTCATTGCATTTATTATTGTCAATTCCGCTTTCAACAACTTGGATCAAATCCATATTTTCCACCATCAGATTACCCGCGCATCTGGTTATCCTTCCTTGCGGGATTGGAGCATTTTCTGCTGTAACTGTTGCTGAGCACCTTGCAACGCCTGCTGCAAGGTTTGCACGAGGATGTAGGCGTTACTCACCGAAACAACAATGCGATTGGCAATGGTGGCGTGCCCTGGCATGGAACGATGCAGATTCCCCAGTTCAATCACCACGTCTCCCGTCCCGGCATAGATATTAAAAATATCCCGATACACATACTCCAGTTCCGGCGCCAAGTGAAACTGGACCTTAATGCGTTCTTCTTCCCCGGCTGGCTGCCGGCCCTGTGGCCCTTCATTTTGATCGTGCGACATAGTTCTCCTTAGTGGATATCGAAATCATGACATGATCATGACTTTGCATTGCGACGGCGCCAAGGTCATGCCGCCTGGGCAGTTGGTCATGTTCTGCAGCGTCGGCGAAAGCCATTTGGTGGCCGGCAGCCCGCCGGTGAACACCTTTACCGACCCCATGGTATTGCGGGCCGGTCCCATCATCATGCCCGAAGCCACACCTCCCGCCACGCCGGCGTTGTCGCCATTGCTCATCGGCACGGTGGTACCCATGTTATGCGCCGGCAGCATCGAAATCAGGTGCTTGAGCGATGTGGTTGGTGGCAGTGCCATCGGCAGCATGGCCATGTTGGGATAGGGTATGGGAATTGGTCCCGCCGGAGACGGGGTCAAGCAGACGTCCGGGAATCCGAACTGCATCCCGGAAAGTGAACAGTTGGCAAACATACGTATCTCCTAAAAAAAGTTCAACCCATATGGATTCGTTCACCATCGATCCTGGTATCTTTCTTACTCACCATGACCGTATGTTTCGAATCCATGCAATACAATCCTTCCACCGTGCGGGTCAGTTGTCCCGCCTTGATCTGGTCGTGGTCCTCGGTTTGGCGCAGATAGGTTTGCACCCGTTTGATTACATGCCGCGCCATGGTGTTGATCAGCTGGCTGATCAACCGGACGCTCCGATAGGTTGCCTGCAAGGTCTCGCCGGTGGCCGTGACTTCTTTGATGTCGACCACGGCGGCATCACTTTTATGAATCTCCCGCGCCGAGAAAAAATTAAGATTTCCTTCGGTGACCATACTGGCCGACTTTGCCCGGAGGACCACATCACCGGGAAACTGGAGGACTGTTTTCGGGGAGAATGGCCGTTCGAGAATACTGAGCACAACCCATTGGTGATCGTTACCGGCACAGAGCACGGTGTCGCCGGCTTGCGGCTGGACCAGGCAACTGAAGGCGGTCGTGGCCCTGTATTGCTGCCCGGCGAGCACCACGGTCACCTCCTGGCCCACCACCTCGGCCACCTGTCCGCTTATAATTTTGGTTTCGGATTGCTGGACCAAAGGAAGTACTTTCCCGACTATCGCACTCATTGCTGCCTCCAAGTTTCCGCTTTTTCCCGTTGTGTGTTTTCACCCTTGGCTAATGCTCGGCTTGCCCCGTTCCAGATGACCTTCTCGGCCCGTATTTTATGCAGATCGGCCAGAAACAACCCGGCGTTGGTAAAATCCGATTCCTCCAAAAGGGCGTGCGACAGGTCGGCATAGCGTAGGTCAGCCCCGGTAAAAATGCACAGGTTCGCCTCCATCTCCGCCAGTTGCGCCATTTCCAAATTTGCCGAACTGAGATTGGCGCCGGTCAGCTGTGCTTTTTGCAGATTCGCTTTTACCAGATGAACATTCTTCATGCTGACGCCGGTGAGATTTGCCTCATAAAAGTTGGCCAGCTCCAAATCGGCACCGTCAAAGACAGCGCGCTGCAGGTTCGCCCGCATGAACCCCCCTTGTTTGAGCTGACAGTGACGGAACAGGCACTCGGTCAGGTCGCACTCCATAAATTGTGTTTGCGAGAGGTCAAGATTGCTGAAATCGATGCCAATGAGAACCGCTTTATAAAAGCAGGAGAGGGTAATGGTTGCTTGGCGGAAGACATTGCGCTGAAAGCGGGATTCAAAAAAAACGCTCTTGTGTACATGCGCCGCCGTAAAATCCGCTGCGGTGAGATTGCATTCAAAAAACACGCTTACCTCGCAAGAGACCTCGGCAAACGACGACTCCGTGAGGTTGCAATCGGCAAAGACGCCGGTCGCCAGACGCGTTTTATCAAACCGGCTGGCTGTGAGATCCGATTGCATGAACTTGGTAAAATCCATGGTCGAGCCCTCAAAGCGGCTCTGCGGAAGACGGCATCGAATAAAGTTTGCCTTACTCAAATCGGCGCCGCAAAAACGTACCTGATCAAAGCAGCAGTTGTTGAAGGTCGCCTCGCGGAGATTGGCACCGCTGAAATCGCAGCCGTCGAAACAGATCTCGTTGAAAATCGCGCCGGAATAGTCCTGCTCCCGGCAATCGAGCGCTGAGAATGTGTCCTGCGCGAAAAATTCGCCTGCCTTCACCTGGCTGCTCAATTCCTCGCCGGTCATTGCCTAGTCTCCTCTTCGAGTAAGGTCGCGTCGAGATTGGCGTCGCGGAAATCGGTGTTGCCCACCTTGCAGCGTAAACAGTCCACCGCATACAAATTGGCGCCGATCAGCGAGGCGTTGGTTAGTTGCGCCTTGGCCAGCGAGCCTTGGCAAAGGTCGATATGGTCAAGCCGGGCGCCATTGAAGTTCGTTGTGCGGAACTGGGCCTGCTGGGCAAAGGCACGGGAGAGGTCGGCCCCGGAAAGGTCGGTACCGTTGAACAGGGCACCTTCCATGGAGGAGCGGGACAGATCGGCGCCAGGCATGCGCAAGTTCTGCAAGGTGGCGCGGTCAAGCCGGGAACCGGGAAAATGAACGTTGTTCAAGGTCGATTCGCCCTCCTCGGTGGCCACGAAGCAGGCGGAGGAAAGATCCGCCCCGTCGAAGCGAACGCTGTCCAGGGAACAGTCAGCCCAGACAACGTGGGGCATGACTGCTGTCGAAAAATCAGTGTCTCGCACCGTGCAATTGAAGAAGAGCGTCCCTTCGAGATTGGCCCCGCGAAAGCGGGCCCCGGCCACCTGCCGTTCGATGAATTTCATGCGCGGCAAACGGGCTTGGTCGAACACTGCCTCCGAAACGATAATTTCCAGCGATTCGACCTCTTCCAGGTTGGCACTGGTAAAATTCGCTGCGGTGAAATCCCCCCGGGAGAGTTTGGCCCCTTGTAAACCCGCCCCGGTAAAATTGGTGCGGTGCGCGGAAACCGCACCGATATTGGCGCCTTGCAAATCGGCGCCGGTCAAATCGGCATCGGTGAGCACGGCCCGGGCGAGGATGGCCTGACGAAGCGTGGCCCCCTTGAGACTGGCCCCGGTAAAATTCACCTGCTCGAGGTAGCAGCCGCTGAGATCAAGGCCATCCAACTGCGCCCCCTGCAAATCGATACAGGCCCAGTCGCGGCCGCTGA
>Ga0074197_1002423_pt1 | contig 13006 bp, 10 predicted proteins | sample EPASupsiteSAE305_FD_64526 | JGI IMG/M metagenome (GOLD analysis project Ga0074197, IMG submission 64526) | Bioremediated contaminated groundwater microbial communities from EPA Superfund site, New Mexico - SAE3-05 reassembly with SPADES | ecosystem: Environmental > Aquatic > Deep subsurface >...
GCCGACGAGCCCACCGGCAACCTCGACCGTCACGCGGGGAGCGAAATTATCGAGCTGATGGAGGAACTGAACGCCAAGGGCCTGACCCTGGTGGTGGTCACCCATGACCCGGAGATCGGCGAGCGCGCCCGGCGGCGCATTCGGGTGGTGGACGGCCGCATCGCCGGCGACAGTCCGCGGGTTTGAGACCGTGCGCCCCTTGGATGCCATAGGTTTCGCCCTGACCAGCTTGGGCAGCAACCGGGTCCGCACCTTCCTCATGCTGCTCGCCATGAGTATCGGGGTGGCGGCGGTGGTGCTGCTCACCGGCATCGGCAACGGCGCCCGGCTCTACATCGTCGATCAGTTTTCGTCGCTCGGCACAAACCTGGTGATCGTCATTCCGGGACGCACCGAGACCGCCTCCAACACCCCGGCGACCCTGGTCGGCGAAACCCCGCGCGACCTCACCCTGGGCGATGCCAGGGAACTCGAACGGGGCGATGCGGTGCGACGGATCGCGCCGCTCAACATCGGTGAATTGAGCATTTCCCGGCGTGGCCGGGAACGGCAGGTGCCCTTGCTGGGTTCGACCGCGAGCCTGCTTGAGGTCCATCATCTCCGCATGGAGCGGGGCGCCTTCCTCCCCGAGGGGGATATGGAGATCGCCCGTCCGGTCTGTGTGCTCGGGGCCAAGGTCTACCGGGAGCTGTTCGGGCAGGAGAATGCCCTGGGCGAACTGGTGCGGCTCGGCGGGTTTCGCTGCCGGGTGATCGGCATCCTCGGCTCCGAGGGCCGCTCGCTCGGACTCGATACCGAAGAGCTGGTGGTGGTGCCCGTGGCCTTTGCCCAGATGCTGCTCAATACCGACGGCCTCTTCCGCATCCTGGTCGAGGGCAAGGATCTGGAAGGCCTGGAGCGGTTGAAGAAGTTTATTGCCGCCACCATCGCCAAACGGCATTACGGCGAGGAGGATGTCACCATCATCACCCAGGATTCGGTGCTGGCCACCTTTGACAAGATCTTCAAGGTGCTGACCCTGACCGTGGGCGGGATCGCCGCGATCAGCCTGATGGTGGCCGGCATCCTGATCATGAATGTGATGCTGATGGCGGTGGCCCAGCGCACCGGGGAAATCGGCCTGTGCAAGGCCCTGGGGGCCGGTCAGCTGCAGATCATGGCCCTGCTGGTGACCGAGGCCCTCCTGCTTTCAACCATCGGCGGCCTGATTGGTCTGCTGCTCGGTTTCCTCGGTTCCAGGGTCATCGTCCAGTTTTATCCCACCCTGCAGACCACGCCGCCGCTCTGGGCGATCGGCGCCGCCATGGGCACGGCCCTGTGCACCGGGTTCATCTTTTCGCTCCTGCCCGCCCGCCGGGCGGCGCGGCTCGATCCGATCCAGGCCCTGGCCGAGCACTGAAACACCATGGACATCCTCGATCAGGTCCAGTTCATCGCCTCTTCCATCCGCGCCAAGCGGCTCCATTCCTTCCTCACCGGCCTGGGGATAGCGGTGGGAATCGCGGCCGTCATCCTGCTTACCTCCATGGGCGAGGGGCTGCAGCGCTTTGTGCTCGCCGAATTCACCCAGTTCGGCACCAATCTGATCGCCATCAATCCGGGCAAGGTCACCACCATGGGCACCTCGCTCGGGGTCATCGGCTCCGAACGGCTCCTGACCCTGGAAGACTGCGACGCCCTCCGCCAGATTCCCGGTGTCGAGGCGGCGGTGCCCATGGTCCAGGGCAATGCCGAGGTCAAGGCGGGCGGCCGGACCCGACGGATCACCATCTACGGGGTGGGACCGGAGATGGATCGCGCCTTTCGCCTGTATGTGCGGAGCGGCCGTTTTCTGCCCCCCGACGATGCCCGCACGGCGCGGCCTTTTGTGGTGCTCGGTCACAAGACCCGACAGGAATTGTTTCCCGGACAAAATCCGCTTGGCGAACGTATCCAGATCGGCAATATCCCCGGCCGGGTGATCGGGGTGATGGAATCCAAGGGCCAGATCCTCGGTTTCGACATGGACGACACCGTCTACCTGCCGGCGGTGCGGGTCCTGGATCTGTTCAATCGCGAGGGTTTGATGGAGATCGATATTCTCTACCGCGAGGGGGTCAATGCCAAAGAGATGGTGGCCGTGATCAAGCGGATCCTGCTGCAGCGCCACGGTCAGGAGGATTTTACCATCACCACCCAGCAGCAGATGCTCGATGTCCTGGGTTCGGTGCTGGGCATGCTCACCGTGGCTGTGGGAGCCCTGGGCGGGATCTCCTTGCTGGTGGGCAGCGTCGGCATCTTTACGGTGATGACCATCGCGGTGCGCGAGCGTACCGCTGAGATCGGCCTGCTCCGGGCCCTGGGCGCCACCCGGGCCCAGATCCTCCTGTTTTTTCTGCTCGAAGGAACCCTGCTCGCCGCCTTCGGAGGCGCGGCCGGGCTGATAGTGGGCCTCTGCTGCGCCTTTCTCATCCATACCTTTGTGCCGCTTCTGCCGGTCCATACCCCCTGGAGTTTTGTTGTCCTTGCCGAGCTTTTGGCCATGGTCATCGGCATCGTCGCCGGGATTCTTCCCGCCCGCCAGGCCGCCCGGCTCGATCCCTTGGAAGCGCTGCGCTCGGAATAAATGGCGTCCGCCGACCAAGGTCCGATCAAAGCCGGCAGCAGGTTCGGGATAATCCAGAATATATTATTTGATATTTCCGCCATCAAAGAATACAAAATATAAACTGGGTTTTTTCTCAAAAATCCCGGATTTTCGAGGACCCAGTGATTGAGCGGCTGCCCGCCGGAGCCCAACAGCTGCTCGCAACCGCTGTTGAAGCTGAATTCTCCTCCCTTTCCCCTTAAAGCCCCATGCCCGATATCGAGAACGAAAAAGACAACCCCACCACGCAACAAGCCGTTGCCCTTGACCCCAAGTGGAGAATATGCTTTGGGATCAGGGAAAAATTGATTGTTATTTTTGTCGTTATCAAGGTGCTGCCGCTGGTTGCCCTGGCATTTTTCGCGGCCAGACAGATCGCCCTTCTGGGCAATACCTTCAAAGACAAATCCAATGAGATGGTGGAGAACACCAGAAATCTGGTCAGTGAAACCGGGGCGCTTGCCACCGAGAGCTCCATCACGGCATTGGATTTGAAATCGAGAGAAAACATCGAAAGGCTCACCACGGATATCGCCGCGGCTGTGGCCGAATTTCTCTACGACCGGGACAAGGATATTCTCCAGGCTGCCGAACTGCCCCTCACCGAAACCGCCTACCGGAAATTCCTTTCCATCCGCGATAAAGAGGTCGTGTATCACCAGGACTGGGTACTGGGCGAAGATGGATCAGGCTGGATTCCAAGGGAATCGGGGGAAAAGCCGATTCCTGGTGTTCAGCCCGGATCTCCTGACAACAAAAAGGATTTTCATTACAACCCTCCCCGCCAACCGAGCAAAACCAAGCGGCAGCCCCTCTATCATGAGATAACCTTTATCGGTCTCGACGGGCAGGAACGATTGAAAATATCCATGACCGATCTCCTCGAACCCGGTTTACGGAATGTCTCCCAAAAGGAGAACACCTGGTGCAAGGCGGAAACCTATTTTGCGGATCTGGGCCGACTGGCGTCCGGTGAAATCTATGTTTCCAGGGTCATCGGACCGTATCTGCCCTCGCCGATCATCGGCCCCTACACCCCTGCCCGGGCCCAGAAAGCCGGGATTCCCTTTGCTCCCGAGCAGGCGGGATATGCGGGCAAGGAAAATCCGGTGGGCAAGAGGTTCCAGGGACTCATCCGCTGGGCCACGCCGGTCTTTCAAGGAGGGAAAAAGATCGGGTATGTCACCTTGGCCCTTGATCATACCCATATCATGGAATTCAGCGATCATGTCGTGCCGACCGAGGAACGGTATTCCGATATTTCCGACGCGGGATCGGGCAATTATGCTTTTATCTGGGATTCCGAGAGCCGTAATATCTCCCACCCCAGAGATTATTTCATCGTCGGTTTCGACCCGGAAACCGGCGAGCAGGCCGTTCCCTGGCTCAGTTCCGAATTGTATGACCTCTGGCTGTCCAGGAAGGAATCCTTTACAGAATTCGAGAAAATCGCCCCTCTTTTCCAGGAACAGATACTGCAAAAAAGGCCCGAGGCTTCGTTGACCCAAAAAGGCATGGTCGGACTTGACTGCCGCTATCTCAATTTCGCGCCCCAGTGCAGCGGCTGGCACAATCTCACCCAATACGGCGGTTCGGGTTCCTTTCTTATCCTCTGGAGCAACCTCTGGAAGCTGACAACCGCGGCTACCATCCCCTACTATACGGGAGTCTACAAAAACAGTCCCCGGGGCTTCGGGTTTGTGACCATCGGCGCCAATGTCGACGAATTTCACAGCTCAGCCAATGAGACCGCTTCCCGGATCAACGCTATTACCCAAAAATATGAAACCACCCTTGATGTGAAACGGCAGGACACCCTGGCGCTCATTACCCGGCGCCTGGAGGATACCATTCGCAATCTCAGCATCTCAACCGGGATCATGATCTTGTTGGTCGTTTTGGTGGCCATCTGGATGGCCTCGACCCTGACCGGCAAGATAACCACCATGATCCGGGGCATTAAACGGTTTCAATCGGGCCAGTTCGGCTCACGCCTCAAGGTGGGAAGCGGTGATGAGCTGGGGCAGTTGGCCATGACATTCAACGATATGTCCGATCAGCTCCAGAAATCTATTGCTGAAATTCAAAACGCCAAGGAACGGGCGGAAAAATCGGACCGGGCCAAGAGCCTTTTTCTGGCCAATATGTCCCATGAAATCCGGACGCCGATGAACGCGATTATAGGCATGACCCACCTGGCCATGAATGTGCCGTCCGGTGACAAATTGCAGCGTTTCATGCAGGCGATTAAGCATTCCGCCGAAAACCTGCTCAGCCTCCTTGACGATATTCTCGATTTTTCCAAGATGGAGGCCGGTCAGCTCCAATTGAACAACGCGCCTTTTGATCTGCTCGAATTGCGGGAAGGCATTGTTTCCACCATGAATATGCTGGCAGTCGAGAAAGGGCTGAAACTGCAATGCATCGTGACCGAGGACCACCCCTCGATCTTTATCGGCGACAAACTGCGATTGCGGCAGATTCTTCTCAATCTCGTCGGCAATGCCATCAAATTTACCCCTTCCGGCTCCATCACCATCAAGACCATCCTGGAGAGCGCGGATGCCCATAAAACCACCCTGCACTTTATTGTTGCCGATACCGGCATCGGTATCCCGGAAGACAAGCTTTCCTTGATTTTCAACAGTTTCGAGCAAGCCGACATCTCCCATACCCGCCAGTATGGCGGCACGGGACTGGGGCTCTCCATCAGCAGGCAGCTGGTCGCCTTGATGGGGGGACGAATCTGGGTGGAAAGTCAGGTCGGCGTCGGCAGCGCCTTTCATTTTACCGTCACCCTGGAATCCTCCGCGGAACATCCGCCGGCAAAGGACTTGGGGCAGGAGCGGCATCCGGATGAGGCGCTCAAAGGCTTGCGGATCTTGATCGTCGACGATAACGAATTGAACCGTGACGTCGCCTGCATGATGCTTGAACAGGATCACCTGGTCGCCACTGCTAATAATGGCCGGGAAGCGCTGGCGGCATTGGCGGTCGAGGATTTTGACGTCATCCTCATGGACGTGCAGATGCCGGAAATGGACGGACTGGCGGCAACCGCCATAATCCGCGCGTTGGAAAGGGGGAGTGCATTGCCCGGAGGGCTTTCGGAGGCGCAAAGCGCCTTTCTCGCCAAAAAAATCAAGGGTCGGCATGTACCGATTATTGCCATGACCGCCCATGCCATGAGCGAGGATCAGGAGAGGTGCTTGGCCGCGGGCATGGATGAGTATATCAGCAAGCCTTTTCAATACGACCGGCTGGTTTCCGTCCTCCGCACCCTGATTCCGGTTTCCTTGCAGGCAGATAACCAACCTGCCGGTATCTCTGTCAAAACCGCTCCGTCCTCGCCCCTGACCGAGGTGGTCGCCCGCTATTTGAAATCCACGACCCATTTGACCGACGAAAAGGTAGCGAACCTGCTGGCCGCTGCCCGCAGAAATCTTGTTGACCTCCTCGACAATGCGGAAAAGGCGTTGCAGGAGAAAGATCACGATACATTCAAGCTCACCGCCCATAGCCTTAAGGGGACCTTGTTACAGTGCGGCTTGTTCGACTGGGCTGAAAAGGCCCAGGAAATGTATACCCATGCGCAAGACACGCAAGAATTCCCTTTCGCGGAGCTCCTCCAATCAATCAAAGAAGGTATCAATGACTTCTTGGAAGACCCTCGATAAGGTGGAACCCGGCGCAGATAGGCGACCGTCTCGGTAAGGCCCGCCGCCTTAATGCCTTGACAAGGGTATCAGGATAACGTTAATGAAGAAGGATAGTAGCTCAGGTACTTGCGGAATACCTCATGGGGTGTTTTCAAGTTTAATAGGGAACCCCGTGTAAATCGGGGACGGGCCCGCCGCTGTAACCGGGGACAACCCCTGCTTTTTGCCACTGTTTGCCGATCTTTTCGAGAGAGCGGATCGTAAATGGGAAGGCGCGGGAGAAGGATGATCCGGAAGTCAGAAGACCTGCCTGAGTGGTGATGTCATATTATCGTGGACAGATCATATGATGCAATCTTCGGGTAGCTTGGGATATCCCGGATCAATTTCAATATTGGTCCGGGATTTTTTTATTCCGGGCCCTGATTAAGGAGTGTAGCCATGATGTCCTTCGCCCGCGGTATCCTTCTCTTTCTTTTCTGTTTCATCCTCTCCCTCTCGCCTGTTTTCGGACAGGAGAAGGCTGAAAAGAACACCAATGCCATTGTCCTTGCCACATTCGGCACCACCGTTCCCGGCGCCCTTCAGGGTATCCTGCACATTCGGGACAGAATTCGGAAAAAGTTTCCGGAAACCGAGATCCGGATCGCGTTCACTTCCAACATGATCCGCAAGATATGGCAAAAACGGCAGCACGATCAAGCCTTCAAAAAAGAAAATCCGTCGATCCCCGGAGATATCTTTTCCGTCAAGGGGCCGCTTGCGACCATCGCCGAGCTCCAGGATCAAGGTTTTACCACCATTCTTGTTCAACCGGGGCACATCAGCCTGGGAGAGGAATATCTCGATCTGGTCGCCTATGTCAATGGGCTCAATTCCATCGCCACGATCAAGGATAAAAACCGTCCTTTCGCCAAGCTGGCGATCAGCCGCCCCGCCTTGGGAACAATGGGGCCCAGGCATCCCTATGTCGAGGATATCAATACCGTGGCCAAAGCGCTGGCGGGCGATGTGGAGAAGGCCAGAAGCAAGAAATCGGCCCTTCTCTATATGGGACACGGCAACGAATATTTCCCCTCCAGCGGCGCCTATCTCGAGCTGGTCGAGGTGATGAACACCCTGTATCCGGAAACAAAAACCTATATCACCACAGTGGAAGGCTTTCCCAGCCTCGACACGACCATCAGGCAAATGAAAAAAGACAGGATCGCCAAAGTCTTGTTGAAACCGCTGATGACTGTGGCCGGAGACCATGCCCAAAACGACATGGCCGGAGACCAACCAACGAGCCTCAAGTCCGTGTTGATCAAAAACGGCTTTGAGGTCGCCACGGTTGTTGAAGGCATGGGGGAGCAGGACGGGTTCGCCGATATCTTTGCCGAATACCTGGCCGAAACCGCTAAAGATGCCGGGGTCGTTCTGAAATAGGAAAGGCGGGTGAGACGGCTCTAATTTCATTTCTTGTCAAAAGGGGCCTCTTCACACCTTGAAAAGGGGTTCGACAGATCGGGCCGCAGAACTATTACTGGCCTGCTTCGGGCAGGTCTGCAATAGGGCTGCCCTTGTTGCCGTGAACGATGCGAAGCGGAGTCGGAAGATGCAATGTCCCGCCTCCGCTTTCATCGGGTCAACATGCTCTGCTGTTCGTTCTTCAACGGGCCCGTAAGGGGCTTGCCGTGCTGGGAAAATATAAAAATATATGAAATATTCAGGCGTTGTCTTTCTGGGGCTGTTGCATTGGATGGTAGTGGCGCATGCGCAAGAGGCGGCTTTGATGCTTGAAGAGGTCCCGGAATTTGTGGATGAGGCTGGTCCGGAACATGGCAAAATCAATACGCCGGATGCCTCTCCCGTTGATCCCGGACATGTTGAGATCGAGTCCTCGTTCGCCCATACCCAGGCCAAACGTTACTGGGATCGCTCTGGGAACAGCCGGGATCGAGGTCGGGCACGGGAGCAGGTCTTGCGCCTGGCAGCCACGGTCGGGGTCGTTGAAAATTTCGATATTGCGGCAGGTGGATGTTATGTGTGGCTCAAGGATGCGGATAACGATTTTGATCCGGATGACGGGGTTTTTGGCCCGGATCGCGGCCACGATCTGGGCGATATCGAACTCAGCGGTCGCTATCGTTTTTTCGAGGGGCATGGTCTGGAATTGGCCTATATAGGGGGTGTTACCCTGCCCGCCGGGAGCAGTTCAAGTCGTGATGAAATCGGTACCGGCCAGGAATTCTGGAGTTTCAATCAGACTTTGGCGACCAGCAAGAACTGGGGAAAATGGACCGCCAATGCCGCGGTAGGCTATGCCTTGCCCTTGGGCGGCAAGCGCGAGAATGCACGGGGCACCTTCAATGCGGACGCGGCCGTAGGTTATCAGGTTCTTCCGTGGCTCCAGCCCGAGATAGAGTTGAATTACTGTCACGATTTTCTGGCGGCCGAGGAGGATTCGGAAGTTCTCGCGGCAACAATCGGGCTGGTCATGCCGATCAATGAGGAGTTGCGGGTCAACGCCGGGGTGCAACAAGGTCTGTGGGGTCAAAACGCGGACAAGGCAACGACGCTGATCCTTGCGGTTAAACTGGCTTTCTGAGCAATGTGACCTAACCCAGGTTTAACAAGGTTCAATATATTTATTGTTGTATCAGATTGTTACGACTTGACAAGTTTCTCGGTGGCACTTCGCTCGCGTAGCCACCCACTATTTTTCGCCGGCGATCAATGCCGCCGCCTGGCGGAGACGGCTGGCCAGCAGTTCGGCCTCCGGTCCACGCAATCCGGTCCAGTCCACACTTTTCCGGAATCTCTCGATTTCCGGCTGCCAGTAGTCGCCGTAGCTGCTATCGGCGATCAAAATTGCCTTGGCCGCCGCATCCGACTCGCTATTGCCGGCTTCAAAGTAATCGATGAGGGTGGTCAGCGCCTGGTGTATTTCCCTTGCGTCCATGTTTCATCCTCCTGGGGCCAGCCCCCCATCCGGGGAACCTGACAGGTAACCATGACATATCAGGACATTTCTTCGTTCAACTCCGACAAGAAAGTATGGTAGACGACAAACCATGTCAAGACAGGTCTTGTTTCGGGCGACAACAAGAAAGGATTGCGTCTCTCTCGTGTTGTCAGCTCCGGCCGAGAATCTGCACCGAGCCCGCCGCGGCGATAACCGGGATGGAAGCCGCCGAGCGAGCGGCTTTGATCATTTCCAGGTCAAAACCGGATGCCTTTATTCGGCACTTGATGGTTCTTTTTTAACAACCGAGGAGCAGTATGGATATTAGATATGGATATATATAATAGCTATATTCTATATATTTTTACTGGATTGCTTTTTTATGGGCATAAATATTAGAGTTACTGGAAATTCACAGAAATATTTAAAATTTAACTGCCTCAAGGAGGTAATTATGACTGCTCGGGAAAAGTGTCCTACTTGTATGGGAAAAAAAATTATTGGAGCTGTATGCGAGGTAAGCGCTGAGTGGGAGGGTATTAAAAACGAAGACCAGGAACAGGTATGTACGTCCGACAACATATGTTCCGGACAGCTTTGCACTACAGACAACATATGCCCGACTTGCAATGGCAAGGGATATGTAGGAAGCGATAAATAGGTTTGTCTCATTATCCGGATGAAAGTTCGATATAACAAAGCGTGGCGATTGCTTACGTGATTGCCGGGAAATCGATATGCTTAAGATGCTGAAAGCGGTCGATCAAACATTCGAACATAAAGTACAGAAAGGAGAATGGTATGCCGCAAATAAACTGGATAACCTCCTATACCGAGGGACTCGACAAGGCCAAAGCGGAGAATAAGCTAATATTTGCCGATTTCTTTAATCCGAACTGAATTGGCTGCAAACAAATGGACGCGGTCGCGTACATCAACCCTGAAGTCATTTCATTTGTCAATGACACACTGATTCCCCTGCGTATCGAGGCGTCAGACAAGGTATTGGGCTCCAAGTACAAAATCAAATGGACACCAACCCTTCTTATTCTTGATGCCGATGGGGCTGAGCTGTACCGAACCCTTGGCTTCTATCCGCCCCAGGAGTTGATTCCTTCGTTACTGCTTGGGCAGGGAAAAGCGAAATTCAATCTCCCGGACCGGGTTGCTGCCTGTGTTCATTTCGATAGAATTCTCAACGATTTTCCTCGTAGCAGTTTGGCGCCGGAAGCAGTTTACCTCAATGGTGTCTCCCGGTACATTGAGTCTCACGACGTTATGAATCTGGTAGGCATTTACGATCGCCTGGCTCAGGACTACCCCGACAGCTCTTGGTTGATCAGAGCCGACCCGTACAGACTGTTAAAAAAATAAGGGAGATAACGGCCTGACGGGGGCAAATTGCAAACACCACTCCCTGCCTTTGCCGGTCAGGGGGTCGGTGTTCAAATTTTGGCCGCTGTTTACTCTCAGCCCTTGGTCGGGGTGAGAAGCCTCAAGGAAATGTCCGCTGTTACCGGCATCGCTGGAACTCTGACCTTCCGTAAGGAGATGGAGAAGCTCAATCACCTCTCAAACCCTCAAGTAAATGATTACCGGACTGGAAATAGCCGCGTTCTAAAGTTTGCAAGCTCTCGGCCATTAGTTTAGGCGAATATAGAATAACGATATGGCAAACAGTAAGTTGCGAATTCGAACAAATGCCCCGATGCTCCTTGCACCGGAATACATATACTGTTCAGAAATCATGAAATTAATAGAAACACTATCAGTTTTACATAAGATTTCTATGTATTGTCTTCCTCCTCCAGATACTGCATAAATACCATCGGAATTTTGGCACAATGATGGATAAGGGAGGATTTACAAATGAACGCGATAAATTCCCAATGCATAGAAAACATTAAGGAAAAAATAGATCATCTCCGCCCGGGGCACAAAGGATGGGTTAAACACATGATTGACTGCATGAGCGTTGACATCTGCCCCAAATGCGGGAGCGCTCTTTTTGCCAACCTGAAAATATCAAAAAACATCGTTGTCTATTGTTCCGCCTGTGATTGGGAAGACAGCACAGAGCATAATTGTTAAAACCTGAATACTTCTCCCAGCCACCGCCAATGCAACAGAAAATCCTCCTGTCCCAATCCGACCATCTGGGTGTCAAACTGACATCCTTCTCGGTTCAGCGTCGCCATCAGCCACCGTCTTCCTGATTCAGAGGCGGCAGTGCCCCCTCCGCCCGGCTTGAATCCCCCTTCTCTCATGGTTATCGTCAGTTGTAGGGCCATCCGGTGATCTCCCCTCGCGAACGGCGGCACCTCGAGAAGGCCCGTATTCCAGGGAGGTAAGGCCATGATTACTCCTGCTGAAATCATCAAGATCTCCGACACCGTCTGGGAACTCCCCGTGACATACAAGAAGGGCATGCTGGTTCCGGCCCGCATTATCGCCACCGAAAAACTTTTGGCCCAGATGGACGAAGGGGTCTTCGACCAGGTGACCAATGTCGCCACTCTGCCCGGCATCCTCAGATACGCCTACTGCATGCCGGATGGCCATTGGGGCTACGGTTTTCCCATCGGCGGCGTGGCCGCCATGGATGCCGAGACCGGGGTGATCTCGCCGGGCGGCATCGGTTTCGATATCAACTGCGGCATGCGGCTGGTGACCACGAACCTGCAATACGACGAAATCAAGCCGCACCTCCATCGACTGGTCGATCGGCTGTTTCAACGGGTACCGACCGGGGTCGGCTGCCGGGGTTTCATCCGGCTCTCCCAGAACGAATTTCGCGAGGTCACCGAACGGGGCGCCGACTGGTGCCTTGATCAGGGATATGGCTTGCCGGAGGATCTGCGGGCTACCGAGGAGGGCGGCCGCATCAAAGGCGCCGACAGCTGCAAGGTCAGCGACCGGGCGGTGGAAAGGGGCTACACCCAGCTGGGCACCCTGGGGTCGGGCAATCATTACCTGGAAATCCAGGTGGTACGACCGGAAAACATTGTCGACCCCCATCTCGCCCGGGCCTTCGGCATCCGGATTCCCAACCAGGTGGTCATCATGTTCCACTGCGGCAGCCGCGGCTTCGGCCATCAGGTGGCCACGGATTACCTGCGGCTGTTCCTGGAGGTGATGGACAAAAAGTACGGCATCAGGATCCTCGACCGGGAGCTGGCCTGCGCCCCTTTCCGCTCGCCCGAGGGGCAGGACTATTTTGCGGCGATGAAGTGTGCCATCAATATGTCCTTTGCCAACCGCCAGGTGATCCTCCACCGGATCCGCGAGGTGTTCTCCGAGGTGCTGCACCGGAATCCCGCCGACCTGGAAATGCATCAGGTGTACGACGTGGCGCACAACACCGCCAAACTTGAACATCACCTGGTGAACGGCAAGCTCAGAGAAGTGCTTGTCCATCGCAAGGGGGCCACCCGTGCTTTCGGGCCCAATATGGCAGGGCTGTCCGGCCTGCTGCGGGAAACCGGCCAACCGGTGATTATCGGCGGCAGCATGGAAACCGGCTCCTATCTGCTGGTCGGCGTTGACAGCGGCGCATCCACCTTTTATTCAACCGCCCATGGCAGCGGTCGCGTCATGAGCCGTCAAAAAGCGAAGAAAATCTTTCGGGGCCGGGAACTCCAGGCTGAGATGGAACAGCGCGGTATCTACGTGAAGAGTGACTCCTGGAGCGGTTTGGCGGAAGAGGCGGGGGGGGGCCCCACGAATATCGATGAGGGGGGTCGGGGGGCGGGCCGCGCCGGGGGGTGGCAGGCG
>Ga0074197_1002425_pt1 | contig 13002 bp, 8 predicted proteins | sample EPASupsiteSAE305_FD_64526 | JGI IMG/M metagenome (GOLD analysis project Ga0074197, IMG submission 64526) | Bioremediated contaminated groundwater microbial communities from EPA Superfund site, New Mexico - SAE3-05 reassembly with SPADES | ecosystem: Environmental > Aquatic > Deep subsurface >...
TTGGCAAGCACGCCGACCGTGGGCGCTTCCACCAGGGCAAGCAGCCCCTGCTCGGTGGTCGGATACTGGCCGTTGTCGAGCTTGTACAGCTTCAAGGCCTGTTCGATGGATTGGATCTGGACGCCGGCCTTGGTGCGCCGGGCCTCCTCGGGCCGATCCATAATGCGCGGCACAATCAAGCCGGCAAGGATGCCGAGAATCACCATCACCACCATCAGCTCAATCAGGGTGAATCCCTGGACGCCGCTCAGGCCGTGGGCCCGTCTTGCACGTGTAGTCGTCATTGCTTTCACTCGCAAATAGTTCAAAAGCTTATACTTATACATTCGGAACGCGGAACGCGGCCATGCCGGAGCCGCGTCAACCCTGCACGCGGAAACGCCCGCAGCGGCGACCAATGAGCGTCGCTGCGGCGACCAGGGTCACAAGGGCTGTTCCCAGCCCTCCTTGCACCGCCAACCAGGAAAAACCAACCACCGGCAACAACAGCAGGCGCACCAGCAGCCGCAACGCCGCATTGCCGGCAACCACGTCGGCCACCGGCGGCGAAAGGGTGTAGTACAACTCGACCAGCTGTTGGCCGCCGACATGGCCAACCAGATACAGATCGCGAAAATCCCGCAGTATTTCAACGCAGGGGTGGAGCAGACTGCCAAAAGACGCGGTGGCGATGAAACAGGCGTCTGCCGTCCTGACGCTGATCTGGTTGCCGTAATACACCGCGCCGTCGGCGGTCAGGGCATAGGCGCGGATGTAGTACACCGCGCCGGGTTGGAGATGTTCCAGCAGGGTGCTGAAGACGCCGCCGCCCGAACCGTCGTCAGTGGTTCCTTCCTCAATGATGCGCTCGGTGGCGACTGAGGGAACGGCGGAGGTTGCAGCGGCGTCCGCCGCCACCGCCTCGGCAACCCAAAAGGCGGCAAGCCGACGCAACCCGCTGTCGATGGTGGAGGAGACGGCGTCCTTGTAGAGCGGGCCCTGTTTGACGCTGAACACCACCCCGCGCCGGACGACTTCTTTGCCAAAGGATTCGGCAATTTCGCCGCCGGTGGTCAGCGTGGTGCGGGTGACGTCGGCGGACAGCGTGGTGGTGATGTGACTGCTGCGGTGGCCGGGCTGATCAACAATGCGGTCGACCAGGTCGTCCGCCGCAAACCGGGCGGCGACAATGGAACTCGCCTCGCGGCCTTCAGCTGTGCCAACGACAATAACATTGCCCTTGGCGTCGGTAGTCAAGGCATAACCGACCGACTCGCCCTCGCTGAAGGCGGTGGTGACCATGCGGGAGTCAAGCACCCCGGCTATGCCGTCTTCGCTCGTTGCCTCGGCAGCCCAGGCGGCGGGGAAAAAGAAGTCGCCCCACGGCCGACCGGCGCCAGACGTTAACCGGCTTGCAAACAACCGTTCCCGCCCAAAATACGGCGTCTGCCAGAGCGTGGTGGTCTCGGAGTACGCATCAGAGACCTGCATCTGCCGGATCTGCACCTCGCTGTTCCACATTTGCAGCTTTCTGATCTGCACCTTGGTTCGACCGTTGACCCGCACCTCCTGGACCGGCCCCAGTTCGCCGGCGGCTGCGTCGGCGCCGGTCCCAGCCGCACCTGAAGCGGCCATGACCGAACCGTCCGGGAGATACGAGGCCAGCAGGAATTGACGGGCCCCTTTTTCGATGGCAAACCCGCTCGCAGCCACGCCGTTTGCCCCGACGCTGACGTCGTAGAGCACGTCGTCGGCGGCGCTGATTCCGGAGACAACGACGCCGCGTTTGCCGAAGCCGGGGTCAAGCCTGCCGTCGCGGGTGAATCGGAACAGGGCCGCGTCCCGCTTGCCGGCCGCGCCCACCGAACCGACAAGATACAACAAACCGTCGCGGTCCTCGGCCAGCCTGTACCCCTCGCTGGCGGCAAAGGCGCCGGAGACCGCAGCGATGCCCTTGGCGCCAAAGGCAGTGTCCACGGCGCCGTCGGCCAGCAGCCCCACCAACATCGCCGCAGGATTGTTTTTCTCTTGATAGGACCCGGAAATCACCAGCGAGCCGTCGTCACGCTCCACAAGACCCTCGGCGTTGGCGTCGCCGCCAACCCCAATCAGACTGAGACCCTGTTCGCCAAAGCTGTCGTCCAGATCGCCGGCGGCGCTGTACCGCACCGCCACCAGCACTTTGCCGGCCGTGCCTTCGGTCGAGCCAACGGCTGTGATCTGGTCGGCGCCGTTGACGGTGAGCGCGGTTATCTCTTCGTTGCCGTTGCCGATCGAGGTCAGGACGGCGCCGTCAACGCCAAATTGGGCATCCAGAGCGCCGTCGCGGCGGTAACACACCAGGGCAAAATCACGGTCAACGCCGTTATGACTGTAGCCGCCGGCGACAATGCGGCCGTCGGACAGCAGACCCAAGGCCAGGGCCTCGTCGTCGCCGGCCACCAGCGAGGTGACGACCGAACCTTCGCCGTTGAACGTGGTGTCCAGCGAGCCGTCCTGATTGAAGCGAAGCAGGGAAAAATTCATGGCCGCGCCCTTGGCCCCGGCAGACGAACCGGCCACCACAATCTTGCCGTCCGGCTGCACCAGCACCGCATGCCCGCTGCTTTTCACGCCCAGCTCAACCGCCACCCGCCCGTTGAGACCAAAAGTCGCGTCAAGCTGCGAGAATGCGCAAGCAGAGTGGGCTCCAAGCCCAATCAACAAAAGCCACAGTCCAAGCACCAAGGGATATCGACAATGCATCATCATGCCTCGAAGGAAAAGTGTACGCATGGCCCTTTGATGGAATCAAACACACGCTCAAGTTGTTCCAATTCTACTGCTATTTCAACACAAAAGTCCATCGTTGAATAAGGATGCGAGAGTTTTTGCCCCTGTTTAACGGCTTTGAAAAACACTTGTCGCATAATGCCCGTCGCCAGACACGCCGTCCACAATCTGCCTTGACGAATCAATGCGCCGAAGACAAATATGCCCGAATGTTTGCGGGAACATTCGGGCATAACTCTTAACAACAATCTGTTTCAAGGTCAAAACATGGTCAAATCCGATGAACCTTGGTGCAGCGAGACGAAACGGCCCACGACGCCACGACGAAGCATCTACAGGAAATTTCAAACATTTAACACAGCACCTTCTGAAAACAAGCGGTTAATTTTTCGCGGATTTCTCCGAAACAAACTCCTGACGAGGCCGCAGGCATCAGTTGTTCCGCCTGCGCCCGGATACCGTTACCCTCTTTTTCTTCTCGCAGCCGCAACAGTGAGCAGGCCCGAGGCAAACAGCAGGATGGTGGATGGCTCGGGGACAGGCGCGACAGTAATGTCATCAAACTGGTGATAGTCGGCAGTCTGAAACCAACTGACAGAGACAAGATTACTGAAACTCGTATCAAAGGTGAAGACTTCCGTACCGAAGGCGCCATCTAGGGTAAGGGTTTGCATTACCGTGGCGCCGCTGTTCAACACACCGGTAAAAACGACGCTAATGGGATCGGTATCATAAAACTCCGAAAGCGCAATGGTATACAAGTTGAACCATCCGCCGTCAGTCCTCGTCAGTACGGTCTGCCCTTCCCAATTGTCGTTGAAAAGTGCGGTTGATTCACTGTATCCGAAAGTATTGGTTCCAGCTGTGGCCAGGGATGGTGACAAACCTCCTGTTGCTGTATTCGTGAGTAAAAAACCATCTTCCGTGTAGGTTGCGCCATTATCCACGATTTGATCGTCATCATGCGCCAGCGATTCAAAATCAATAACCGCTGCCTGCGCATTGAGCGTCAGAACAAAGGTGGAGAAAAAAAGCATCAACAACAAGGCTTTCATTTTCATCGGGTGGACTCCTCTTTTATAAACGAAATGAATAGTAATCAGACAAGCTTCAGCACAAAATTGCTTTCGTGATTCAGCACGGCCCAGACGGTGTAGGTTTTCGGATCAACACCGTAAGATCCCAGCCCATAGGTTGCTTTCCAGGGCCCGACGACAAATTTCTTGGTCCCATCGAAGTTGAGATTCACCGCGTTCACCCAGTCTTTATTCTCATTTTTGGCGGCAATGACAAATTTGCCGCCCATCACCTGCGAAGGCCGAACCTTTGTGGGATCATAATTCAGGGCAAGGGTGTAGGTGTCGGTTTGGGTGCTTTCGGCTGCGTTCGGCAAAAGACCGGTGAGATCCTTTCCTAGCGGCGGGTTGGTTGGATTCGGCTTTTCCCAAAGACTCAGGTTGTCCACCAAGCCCCAAAGCGTGAAGACGCTGCTCAGGGCGTTGTCGGCAGGGCTGGCGTCCGCCCATCCCGTATTGACGGTTTTGCACAGTTTCTCACCAAGATATTCGGTCTCAGCGTTTAAGTTGACTCCGCTCAGGATTTTTGCGGTAGTCCCTTTGTAGCTGTCCTCGATTGCCGTATAGCTCTCGCCCTGCTTAACGATCCAGGACTTGCCGTTCAGGCTGTAACCGAAACGTTCCCGCAGATAAAAATTGAACGACGAGGGCGGTTTGACCAGATCGATGTCACCGTAGTCGGAGCCATGACTTGATGAATAAAAATCGACCGTTACCCTTGGGCCATCGATGGTGAAGATGTAGTAGCCAATGGTCGCCAACTCCTGGCACACCGGCTCTTCCCTGCCGTCGTCACCGGCTTGGGGAATATAAAACTTGTAGCTGTTTGAGGCGCAGATGATCTGATCAACGCTGGCCGTCCTCGCCGAGTTCCATACCACGGAGCGGTGGTGCATATGATCATGGCCGCCGAGACAATAGCGCACACCATTGCTATCAAGACTCTGAATAAAGGTGTCCATGGCAGCGTCGTTTATTCCAGTCATACTGCCGCCAAAAAGCACGTCCTTATGGTTTTGGCCGATCAGATTCTTATGGGAAAACACAAAGGCATGACTATCCTCAGGTTTGGAAGAAACTCTTTCGCCTACCCAGGTGACCTGATCAATCACATTGTAGTTGACCTCTTTTCCTGTTTCAGAGATTTTGTAGGTCTTGCTCGGTGCATCGTAATATTGACCATCTTTTCTTATGAATTGATCGATAAGCACACAGCGGACATTCTCGTAATCAAAACTGTAGCTCAGACCTTTTAAACTATCCATGGGACTGCTAAAATTGGTCGCGCCCACAACATTGTCCCCCTCCTCTTTCGTCTGAGGGAAAATTGTTGGCAGCTCATTGGCAGCGGTCCCTGTTGCTTCATGATTGCCGCGCAACGGGAAGAATCCGATGCCCCTGTCATAGAGGGCTTGACAATGCGCCGCACGGGTGTGCAGGGTGCGAACGCCACTAACGCTTTCCACGTCAACCAGATCCCCTACCTGAATGACGTATTTGCACTCATGTTGAATGAACTGCTCATTTAAGGCATCAATGATCGTCGTGGCACAGGAGGCAGGTTCCCCGCCGGCATTGGTTCCTGTCCGCCACTGGGTATCGGCCATCACGCCAAAGCACCAGGCGCCCTCAGACCCCATGGCCAGGGCCGTTCTCGACGACAACCATTTCAAATAGGGTATATCCAGCCCCGAGACCGCGAGCCCAGCGATACCAGCGCCGCCAATTTTCAAAAACTTTCGTCTATCCAGCTCTTTCATTTCTCCCTCCTGAACTTCTTTGATTTTCAGCCCGGCATTACATTGCCGAATCCCCATGGTAACGGTTGCTTTGTTTTGTTGCTGATTGCGTTTTGCCGCACGCGCCTTGTCCTGAACGGCTGTTGAACCTACAGGGGATGTGTTACCATCTCGTTCCCAATCGATTATTTTTAGATGAGCGTCAGGTTAGCGATCGAGGCGTTGCAGCCATCATTAAACGCTTTGATATCGATGAATTAGCCCCAAACAGGGTGCCCCGGACTGGGCGAAGCAATGAAACAACGGCAGGTTAACGGAAAAATGCGGCGGGAGCGGTTGCAGAAGGGCAAGCGCCAAGACAGGAGGGCTTTGACGTTTCGCCTCTTGCTCTGAGGCACGACGCCCCAAGGCAAAAGACGGACAAATTTTCGAATAATTCCAATTTGCTTCCAAGTTGGAATGTATTTGTAGGGTGCACAGTGTGCACCACCATGCTTTTACTGGTGCGCGCAGCGCACCCTACACAAAACGGAGAGTCAGCTTGAATGCAAATGCGAATAAGGAAGGGTGCGCCCGATCAACGCCTCAAAGCGATGGCCTGCGCAGCGGGAGAGGCGATGGAGGAAAGGGGGAAGGAAAAGGCTGGCGCCGCCTTCAGGCTCAGTTGCCGCCAGCCTCAGTACGGCCAGGCTTGGTTGCGGTCAGGGAAACCGGGGCTGCAGCGGGCGGGCGGGAAGAGTCGCCTCAGCCCAAGGCGACGTCAAGGATCATCATGGTGGAAAAGCCGGCCATGGTGGCCATGGTGACCAGGTCGATGTTGGCGGGGTTGCGCTGGGATTCGGGAATGAGTTCCTCGACCACCACAAAGATCATCGCGCCGGCGGCAAAACAGAGGGCATAGGGCAGGATGTTCTGCATCCTGAGGACAAACAGGGCGCCCAGCACGCCGGCGACAGGCTCCACCAGCCCCGAGGCCTGACCGAGCAGAAAGCTCTTCATCCGGCTCATGCCTTCCCGTCGCAGCGGCATCGACACCGCCGTGCCCTCGGGAAAATTCTGCAGCCCGATGCCAATGGCCAGGGCAATGGCCCCGCCCATGGAGGCCGAAGGCAGATCGGCGGCCACTGCGCCAAAGGCAACGCCAACCGCCAAACCCTCGGGGATGTTGTGCAGAGTGATGGCCAGCACCAGCAGGGTGCTGCGCTGCCACGAGGTTTTGATGCCCTCGCTTTGCGACATGGCCAAGCCGGGGTGGAGATGGGGCAGGATCCTGTCGATCAGGCGCATAAAGACGCCGCCGCCCATGAAACCGATGGCGGCGGTCAACCAGGGAATGTGGCCCATCTGCTCGGCCATCTCAATGCCAGGGGCCAGCAGCGACCAGAAACTGGCCGCGATCATCACCCCAGCGGCAAAACCGAGCAGGGCGTCGAGGAGCCGTTGATTGATTTCCCGGCTCATGAACACCAATGCGGCCCCGGCGGCGGTCACCGCCCAGGTGAACAGGGTGGCCAGAAACGCTTGGGTCACAGGACTGAGCTGCTGCAAAAAAGCAATCATGACAGAGACCTCGCATCCATTTGAAAAAGGGTGATCTGCTTCGCCGTGTTCCGGTCAGGTTCGTCTTGTGGGTATTCTACGCTGCACAGGCTCTGCATGCAAAAAAAAGCGGCCGCTTTTCAGAATTGCCGCCGAACACAAACAATCCTCAGGACGCGCAGGCATCCTTGCCGGTTGTCGCCCCCTGCAGGGCGCGGTTCATCCGGCCCGGCAATCGACGTTCGAGCAAGGCCTCGTAATAATCGACCACCCGGCAAAACAGGGCCAGGTCGATGCCGGTTGCCACGCCCATGCCCTGGAAGAGATGCGCCGCATCCTCGGTGGCGACGTTGCCGGTTGCCCCGTGAATAAACGGACAACCGCCCAGACCGCCCGCCGCCACGTCAAAAATTCGCACCCCGGCCTCATAGCCGGCATAAATGTTGACCAGTCCCAAGCCCCGGGTGTCGTGGAGATGCAGCGACACTTCGACCTCCGGATGCGCCGCGCGCACCTTGGTCGCCATGGATTTGACCTGGTGGGGGCCGGCCATGCCGGTGGTGTCGGCCAGATTGATTTCGCTGGCCCCGGCAGCAGCCAGCCGCGCCGCCGCCGCCAGGACAATCGCCTCGTCGATGGCCCCGTCGGTGACGCAGCCGAAGGCGCATTGCAACCCGGCCCGCACCTGGAGGCCCTCGGACGTCGCCCTGGCAATCAGTTCGGCCATGGCCTCCAGCGCCTCGGCTGCCGGTCGCCCGCTGTTGTGCAGGCTGTGGGTGTCCGAAACCGAGATCGACATGCTGAGATGATTAAGCCCGCTGCGCACCGCCCGCTCCAGCCCCTTTTCGTTGAGCACCAGGGCGGTGCAGAGGAGGTCCGGATACTGCCGCCGCACCAGGGCCGCCAGCACGTCGGTGTTGGCCACCTGCGGCGCCGAGCGCGGATTGACGAAACTGCCGAGCTGCAGCCGGCGAACCCCGGCCTCGGCCAGCAGGCGGACAATCTCCATCTTTTCTGTCAGACTGAACAGCCGGCTTTCCGCCTGCAACCCGTCCCGGAGGGACTCTTCTTCCAAAACAACCTGCATCCGTGTTCCTCGATAAATAATTCCGTCCCGCGCCGCATGGGCACGTTCGATGCAGTTGTGGGTGTGCAAACGACATTTATGCTGCACGAACGCCACGCAATTGTGGTATTTGTGTGGCACAGCGTCGCTGAATGCCGCACAACCGTGGCGAGCTTACCCCACCTGCAACGAAATACGGATAATAGCATGTCATGGATCAAGAAGCGAAAAGAATAGCGCTGTATGTCCAGCGCTACAAATTGCTCCGGGAAATCGGCGAGCTGCAGATCGAACCAACCGCCGACGAGACCGCTTTCCTCAACCGTTGCTGCAGCCTGCTGCTGCAGGATCCGGAATACTGCCTGATCTGGGTGGGCCAGGAGGAGGAAAACGGCCGGATCACGCCGGTGACCACCGCCGTCCAGGAAGGGTTGCCGGCGCGACAGTGCCGCGGCCTGGTGACCCGCTTGGTCACCGAATCTTCGACCACCATCACCGCCGCCCAGGCCTTGGCTACCGGCGCGCCGGCGATCTGCTCCAACCTTGCGCCCGCACAAGGCCCGGCGTCCTCGCCCTGGTCGCTCCTGACCGCGATCACCGGCAGCCGGTCCTGCGGGTCCTGGCCGCTGGTCCACGACCTACAGAAGTATGGCGTGCTCACCATCCACTCGATCCGCGAAGGCGGGTTTGCCGGCGTCGAACTCGATTTCATCGCCAACGTGGTGGCCACCGTTAGCCGCTCTCTCTACCTTCGCCACACCTCGCGCCACCTGCGCCTGGAGCAGGATTTCAACTGCGAGATCGTGCAGACGGTGCAGGCCCTGCTGATTTCGCTGTCCCACTGCGGCGAGATTCTTTCCTTCAACCCCACGGCCCAGGAGGTCACCGGCTATCTCGAGGCCGAGGTCAAAGGCAAGTTCTGGGTCGACGTCCTGATCAGCCCGGACAAACGGGCCGAGAGCCAGAACCAGCTGTCGCGCGTGCTCAAAGGCGGCCAGTCGGAAATGAATTTCCAGGCCGAACTGCAGACCCGCAGCGGCGACAAACGGATGATCGAATGGCACGGTTCGATCCGGCCGGACATCGAACAGGGCCGGGTGGGGCTGGTGCTGTTCGGCATCGACGTCACCGGCCGGATGGCGGCAGACCGCGCCTTGAACCACGCCCTGGCCCGGTGGGAGAACATCTTTTCCTCGGTGCAGGACCCGGCCCTGATCGTCTCCGGACAGGGAGTGATCCTGGACGTCAACCCGGCGGCGGTGGCGGCGGCGCGACGGCCGCGCGAGGAAATCATTGGTCGGGGCGTGTGCGAGATCCTCCACGGCGGCCGCAGGCCAGGGGCGATCTGCCCGTTGGAAGTGCTGCTCAGCCAGCAGAAAAGCCGGATTTTCGAGACCGAACTGCGCGGCCTGCGCGGCAATTTCCTGCTCACCGTCAGCCCGCTGCACCAGTACGACGGCCAATCCGGGGCCGCCCTGCTGCTTGCCCGCGATCTGACCGACGAGCAGCTGATGAAGGCCGAGGCCTTCCGCGCCGCCCAGCTGGCCGCCGTGGGCGAACTGGCCGCCGGCGTGGCCCACGAGATCAACAATCCGATCAACGGGATCATCAATTACGCTCAGATCCTGATCGATTCCAACCAGCTGGAACACAACGTCGATTTCCTCCACCGCATCATCAAGGAAGGAAAACGCATTGCCGGCATCACCAAAAACCTGCTCGATTTTTCCAGGAAACGGGATCAATCCGCAGAACCGGTGAGCGTGCCCGCCCTGGTTCGTTGCTGCATCGAACTGATCCAGCACCAATACCAGCTCGAAGGCATTGCCCTGTCCGAGGAATACGACAGCGACCTGCCGCCGATCTTCTGCAACCCGCAGCAGATCCAGCAGGTTTTGCTGAATGTGTTCAGCAACGCCCGCTATGCGCTCAACGAACGCTACCCCACCCTCCACGTCGACAAACGGTTGGTGGTTGCCGCCTGCCGCAAACGCCGCGACGACCAGGAGTTTGTTCGCATCACCATCACCGACTACGGCGCCGGCATTGAGCACGACCTGATGGACCGGCTGCTGGAACCTTTTTTCTCCACCAAAACCAAGGGCCAAGGCACGGGGCTGGGACTCAGCATCAGCCACAGCCTGATCCAGGAGAACAAAGGGCATTTTCGCATCCAGAGCCAGTGGGGCAAATGGACCACCGTCACCATCGATCTGCCGACGGCAGAGGGGAGCACGACATAGATGCCCGAACAGACCCGATTTATCGGCCAACTGGGAATACTTTTTCTGGTTGCCGCGACTCTCCTGCTCTTGATGGACCGGCAGATGGTGATCGGCCCGCCGGAGCTCAACCAATGGCCCTTTGTACTGCTCTCCTTTATCGTCATGGCCGGGCTGTTTGTGGTGATCGCCTCTTTGGCGCAGGCGCGATTCAAAACGCTTGCCAAGACCCAGAAAGACCTGGAGCAACAACTGGCCGAGGCCACCCATGAGCTGACCCTCACCAGAAACAACCTGGAGCAGCGGGTGGAGCGCCGCACCTTCGAGATTTCAGTGGCCAACGCCTCGCTCAACCGCGAAATCGCCGAGCGCATCCAGGCCGAAACCGAGACCAAGCGGATCAAGCGGCGGATGGAGCTGATTCTCGAATCCGCCGGCGAGGGCATCTTCGGCCTCGACATCGACGGCAAGGTCACCTTCGTCAACAAGGCCGCCGCATCCATGCTCGGCTGGGAGGCGGAGGATCTGGTCGGCCAGTCGCACCACGCCCTCATCCACCACACCCGCGCCAACGGCGGCGAGTACCCGGTCAGCCAGTGCCCGATCCACCAGGCCTACCGCGACGGCAAGGTCCATTTCGGCGACGACGAGGTCTTCTGGAAACGGGACGGCGCCAGTTTCCCGGTGGAATACATCAGCACCCCGATCCTGGAAAACCGTCGTCTGACCGGCGCGGTGGTGGTGTTCCGCGACCAGACCGCCTTCCGTCAACCCTTATGCCGCGCGCTGCCCGCAGGAGAGGCCTCATGAACAACCTGGAACAGGGAACCGCCATCCTGGTGATCGACGACGAAGAGAGTCTGCGCGACACCTTTCAATTTTTCTTGCAGAATCAGGGCTACGCACCGGTGATCACCGCCTCGACCTATGAGGAGGCGTTGCAGGAACTGAGCGACCGCAGCTTTGACCTGATCATCAGCGACATTGTCCTTGGCGGCAACACCGGCATCGACGTGCTCAAGCGGGTGCGGGAACTGGGACTCAACTGCCCGGTGGTGATGATCACCGGCTACCCCACCGTGGAGACTGCGGCCGAGGCGGTGCGCCTGGGCGCCTTTGACTACATCCCCAAACCGGTGGACAAGGAGGCGCTGCTCAAGACTGCGCGACTGGCGCTGCGCCAGCATCAGCTCGAACAGGGCCAGCGGCGGGCGGAGCGGGAGCGGGAGCGCTACCGGGCCTTTCTTGAGACCGTGTTCAAGAGCGTGACCGACGGCATCGTCACCGTGGACCTCAACCTGGACGTGATGGAAATCAATCCGGCAGGGCGGCTGCTGTTCAACGAACTGCAACCGGGTTTGGCGGACCAGCGCAGCATCGTGCCTCTTTGCGGCCGCGAGGATTTCGCGCTGGTGAAAAAGGAACTGCTCCAGGTGTTGAAAACCGGGCAGGAGGGCACGCCGCATCTGGTGGAATGCCAGGGCGGCGACCAGCGCAAAAAGGTGCTCAGCATTGCGGTGGCCCCGCTCAAGGACGGCGCCGGCGGTCTGGATGGGGCGGTGATGGTCATCCGCGACCTGACCAGCCCCGAGCCCAGGCAGACCGGCCGGCGGCAGCAGTTTCACCGCTTTCTCGGAGCCAGCGACGCCATGCAGGCGGTTTACACCCTGATTGAGAACGTCGGCCGGGTGGATCTGACCGTGCTGATCACCGGCGAATCGGGCACCGGCAAGGAGCTGGCCGCCGAGGCCCTGCACCGGGAAAGCCATCGCAAGAACCGGACCCTGGTCAAGGTCGACTGCACCGCCATCCCGGAAAGCCTGCTGGAGAGCGAACTCTTCGGCCATCGCAAGGGGTCCTTCACCGGCGCCGACCGCGACCGCATGGGCCGCATCCTCCAGGCCGACGGCGGCACCCTGTTTCTCGACGAGATCGGCGACATCCCGCCGATGATGCAGTTGCGACTGCTGCGCTTTCTCCAGGAAAGCACCTTTTACCCGGTGGGCCAGGACACGCCGCTGCGGGTCGACGTGCGGGTGATCGCCGCCACCAACGTCGATCTCAAGGAAAAGGTTCGCTCCGGGGCCTTCCGCGAAGACCTCTATTTCCGCCTGCGGGTGATCGACGTCATCCTGCCGCCGCTGAGGGAGCGGGGCGACGACATCCTGCTGCTGATCGACCACTTCATCGCCAAGATCGCCCCCAAGGTGGGCAAGAGCATTGGCGGCATGTCCGACCAGGCCCGGCAACTGCTCCTGGACTACCCCTGGCCCGGCAACGTCCGCGAGCTTGAGCATGTGATCGAACGCGCCTGCGTGCTCTGCCAGGGGACCACCCTCTCCGCCGATGAGTTGCCCACCGAGATTGTCGCCTACCGCCAACCCGAGGAACAGCCCCTGACCGAGGCCGGCCTTGATCGGCCGGCAACGATTGCCGCGCCGAGAACGGCGCCGGATCTTTCTCCCACCGAACGCATCCTCCAGGCGCTGAAAAAGGCCGGCGGCAACAAGGCCAAGGCCGCTCGCCTGCTGGGCATCGACCGCACCACCCTCTACCGCAAGATCCGGGAACTGCAGATGGATCTCACCCAAGCCGACTTCTGAATTCCA
>Ga0074197_1002426_pt1 | contig 13002 bp, 15 predicted proteins | sample EPASupsiteSAE305_FD_64526 | JGI IMG/M metagenome (GOLD analysis project Ga0074197, IMG submission 64526) | Bioremediated contaminated groundwater microbial communities from EPA Superfund site, New Mexico - SAE3-05 reassembly with SPADES | ecosystem: Environmental > Aquatic > Deep subsurface >...
TTTGGTAAAAACCGGATGGGCTACCGTTCAACCGTGACTGTTACCAACTTCCGCAACGAAGCCCAGACCATCAGCGTCAAGGATCAACTGCCGCTGGCGGGCGACAGTGAGATCAAGATCAGCCTGGAAGAGGCAACCCTGCAGCCAACTGAGAAGAAGGATGATGGCACACTGATCTGGAAGATGAAGCTGGCAGCAGGAGAAAAGAAGGTGTTTAGTTACGAGATCGTGGTGGAGTATCCCAAGGACCGGGAAGTTACGGGGCTGTAAAACTACTGCGGAGGCCGTCTACTTCGTTGCACAAAAGAAGGGACAGTCAGTTTGACCGTCCCTTTCTCTTTTCCGGTTTCAGTTCAAGGATGATCTCAAGGCGGCGAGGAATGCGGCGACGCAGGTGTACACGTAGTACATCGAGGAGCCGCTGACAAGCCAACGAAGAGAGCGCCTTGAAATGGAAGCGGAATTATATCGCCTGCAGTACCACACACTTCAGATATTCAGATTCCGGGAAGTTCAACAGCACCGGATGATCCGGGGCCTGAGAACGGGCCGTCACGATCCGTACCTCACGCTTGGCCTGCCGGGCAGAGGTGGCCAGCATCTCGCGGAACGGTTCCCGCCCCATGTGGTATGAGCAGGAACAGCTGATCAGGTAGCCGCCCGGCTCCAGCAACTCCAAAGCACGGCGATTAATAGTGATGTATCCTTTGGTGGCCTCGACCAGGTTTTTGCGATTTTTGACAAAAGCAGGCGGGTCCATAACCACCACGCCAAAGCTGCGCCCTTCCAGCTTCAATGAACGCAGCCGGTCAAAGGCATCGCACTCCTCAAAAGAAACACGATCAGACAGACCGTTTACTGCAGCGTTCCGACCGGCCAGGGCAACGGCACGTTCAGAGATGTCCAGACCCAACACAGATCTGGCCCCAAAGAAACCAGCATGGGCGGCCCAACTGCCGCTGTAGCAGAAACAGTCCAGCACATCCTTGTCTTTAGAGATTCCCTGCAGCAGCAGATGATTTTCCTTCTGATCCAGAAAACCGCCCGTCTTCTGACCATTACGCAGATCCACCTCAAAGGTCAGGCCATTTTCCTGCATGGGAACCGCATCCGGGATGGTACCCAGCAGCAGCTCCACCTCTTCGGTCATCCCCTCCATGGTGCGCACCGCCACATCATTACGGGCAATAATCCCCTTGGGAGACAACAGACGCTGCAGCGCCTCCAGGATCAGGCCACGCCGTTTATCCATACCGGCAGACAGCAGTTGCAGCGAAAGATACTCGCCATACTTGTCCACCACCAGACCGGGCAGAAAATCAGACTCGCCATAGATCAGCCGGAAGGTCTCCAGCTGGGGGTAGAGGCTGCGACGATGGGCCAGGGCTGCGGCAATCCGCTCTTCAAAAAAATCGACCGAATCAATATCCTCCTGCTTCCGGGAAAGCAGGCGTACCGCAATCAGCGAATGGGCATTATGGTAGCCGGTGCCGATAAAATTACCGCTGACATCAAACAGTTCACAGGCAGCGCCCGGTTCTGAGGCACCTTCAATCCGGCCGATCTCATTACTGAACACCCAGGGGTGTCCACCTTTGATCCGACGGTCTTCGTTCTTTTTCAGGCTGATTCTGGTCACGGCAACATTTCTCCAAGGGAGGCAAGGGGGATGCGATCCGGCAGTTTGATGCCGAACTCACGTAGATACAGCACATTGACCGAGACCAGCAAAGAATTAAGCCGCTCCAGGTCAATCAGGGCGCCACCCGGTATCCGCTCCATCCCTTTGCAGTTAAGCGGACAGACATCCACCCGGCGGCCCGCCTCTTCAGTGATCAGGATCGGTAGTCCATGGGTGCGACAGATAATCGGGCGGGCCTGGTACAACAGACAACAATCGTCAAGCAGGAGCGGACAACGATCCCCATCCTGGGGGTTGGACAACTGCTGCTTCAATTGCTGATACTGCTCCGGCGGCAGCTGTCCGGCAGCCTCAATCAGTGCCGCAGCCTCCACCGGAAAGACCGAGATACTGATACAGCAGGAGGAACAACCGGCATGACAGGTGAGGGCATCACCCAGTAGTGTGGTGATACCCTCACAGAGTTGATCCACCTTGTCCAGCAGGCGGTGATAGTTTTCCAGCGGTTGGGCCATGGGGTTTATTGGATGCGAAGCACGATCTTGCCGAAATGCTTATCCTCTTCCATCATCCGATGCGCCTCGACCACTTCATCAATTGAAAAGACCTTCTCAATGATCGGCACGATGGTGCGGTCAGCAAACTTGGGCAGGGCAGTCTTGGTGAATTCAGCCACAATACCGGCCTTGTCCTTAACCGGACGGGAACGCAGCACCGAACCGATGATCTGCTGACGCTTGACCATCATCAGGGCCAGGTTCAGCTCTGCCTTGATACCGCTGATAATACCGATGATCACCAGACGGCCGGCATAACCGAGCGATGCCATATTGGGGGCCAGGTACTTGGCGCCGACATGGTCCAGGATCACATCAACACCTTTCTTGTTGGTAAACTCCTTGACCGCCTCGGAAAAATCAGGGGTGGTGGTAAAGTCAATCACCAGATCAACCCCCATCGCCTTGACCCGCTCGATCTTACTGGGGTGAGCAGTAACGATGAGCTTGGTCTCCGGCACCAGCGCCTTACAGAGCTGCACACCGGCCATGTTGACTCCGCCGCCGCCGCCATGGATGATGGCAGTATTCTTGTCCTTCAGGCCACCGATCATGAACAGGTTGGAAAAGGCGGTGATGTAGGATTCACAGACGCAGGCAGCCTCTTCAAAGGACATGGACTCAGGAATCGGCATCAGGTGGCTGGCGTATGCCACGGCATACTCGGCACAGGCACCGCCGCCAACCAGCGACATAACCCGCTGACCAACCTGCCAACCTTCAACACCGGCACCAAGCTCTTCAATGGTGCCTGCCACCTCAAGACCAAGGATTTCAGAATCACCGGGAGGTGGTGGATATTTGCCTTCACGCTGCACCAGATCAGGACGATTGATAGTCGTAGCAATCACCTTGACCAGCACCTGGCCTTCAGCAGGGGTTGGCTTTGCAGCCTCACCCACCTTCAATACCTCCACACCCCCAAAACCCTCCATCAATACAGCCTTCATAGGAACCCCTCCCAAATGAGATAGTGTTTGAAAAATGCGAGGGGCTAATCTACCTGCTTGGACCGCTTTTGTAAACCGAAAACCACCCATGAACCCTTGATTTAAGGGCTTTTTTCTGCCATAAACGGGCCGCAGCAAACAACCAAACCAAGACTTGGATGGTACAGCAATGAATATTCTGGTCACCAACGACGACGGCATCGGAGCAGCGGGCATCAAAGCCCTGGCGGAAGCACTGACAGAACTGGGTACTGTGACGGTAGTGGCCCCGGATCGCGAACGGAGCGCAGCCGGACATTCCCTGACCCTGCACTCTCCCCTGCGGGTCTTTGAACTGCGTGACCGCTGGTTTGCCGTGGATGGCACCCCCACTGATTGCGTTAATATGGGCATTCACAGCCTGCTTGACACCCCACCCGATCTGGTGGTTTCAGGGATTAATCATGGCGGTAACATGGGGGATGACATCACCTACTCCGGCACCGTTGCCGCTGCCATGGAAGCCAACCTGATGGGCATACCGGCCCTGGCAGTATCGCTGGCCACCTACGGCCCCACCGTGCATTTCCCTGATGCAGCAAAAGTTACGGTTCAGGTGGCGCGGCTACTGATCCAGCAAGGCCTGCCGGCTGATACCTTCCTGAACCTGAACGTCCCTAACCTCCCTTTTGCAGAGATTAAAGCTCCGTTGATCACCCGCCAGGGCAAGCGTTCATTTGTGGGCAAGATCGTGGACAAGACTGACCCAAGAGGCCGCAAATACTACTGGATCGGCAGCGAAGAGCCCAGCTTTCTGGATGATGAAGGGACTGACTTTAACGCCGTTGGCAAGGGACATTCATCCCTCACCCCGCTGCATCTGGACCTGACCAACCACCGGGCCATGGAAGCCCTGAAGCAATGGCAGACTGCCTGATGCTGGACAACCGCGGCCTACTCTGGTATCGTGCCGCCGTTAATCTTCCGTAGGGGAGCATGTTTTGGTAAATTTTGAAATCGCCCGCAAACGAATGGTACAGGAACAGCTCGTTGGTCGCGGCATTACCACCCCACGTCTGCTTGATGTCTTCCAGAAAATTCCCCGCCACCTGTTTGTTCAGGAGGCGATGCAGGTTCAGGCCTACAGTGACGGTCCTTTGCCGATCGGCGAAAAACAAACCATCTCACAACCCTATATTGTTGCCTTGATGACCGATCTGCTGGAGTTGACCAGCAACGACCATGTGCTTGAAATCGGCACCGGCTCAGGCTATCAGACAGCCATTCTTGCCAGTCTGGTCAGGCGGGTCTGGACCATTGAGCGGATTCGGCCCCTGGCCATGCAGGCCAGAAAAGTACTCGACACCCTGCACCTGTTAAACGTTAACATCAAGGTGGGTGACGGCACCTTGGGCTGGCCGGAAGAAGGCCCCTTTGACGCCATACTGGTCACTGCCGGTGCCCCTGCAATCCCTGAAACCCTGGCCGCCCAGTTGGCACCGGGAGGCCGGTTGGTAATACCGGTTGGTGATGAAGCAAACCAGACCCTGCTTCGGATTCGCAAGGCAACAGATGGAACCCTGTCACAGGAAACCGGCATCGGATGCCGCTTTGTTCCCCTGATTGGCCAGCAGGGCTGGCAGCTTAACAGTTGAGGAGGTTTCATGTCCCTTGATACACCCCAACAGGAACCGTTTTTAGATGCACCAGGCCTGGATGATGATCAGGAACCACCGGTTGACTTTGTTGCAGCCATTGAAGCAGAGGAAGATACAACTCTTGAAGTCGATGATCTACCGGCTCTGGTAGAACAGATTCCCCTTGATGACCCGGTCAAGATCTACCTGCGGGACATCCAGCGCACACCGTTGCTGAATGCAGACGAAGAGAAGGCATTGGCCCGCAAGATAGAGCAGGGGGATAGAGCCGCCCGCAACAAGATGATTGAAGCAAATCTGCGGTTAGTGGTTAAAATCGCCAAACGTTACCTGAACCGCGGTCTGCCGTTTCTTGATCTTATTGAAGAAGGCAACCTTGGCTTAATGAAGGCGGTGGAACGGTTCTCCCTTGAAAAGGAGTGTCGATTTTCAACCTATGCAACCTGGTGGATCCGTCAATCAATCGAACGGGCGCTGGTCAACCAATCAAGAACCATCAGACTTCCCGTACATGTTTCTGACGACATAAGTCGCATGCTCAAAGTCTCACGCCAGATGTCCCAAGAGCTTCACCGTGAACCGTCAGTACAGGAATTGGCTGAGACTATGCAGATCAAACCGATGCAAATTCGCAGGCTGATGATCCTGCTCAAGCGGACCTGTTCCATAGATACGCCAATCGGTGACGGCAATGACTTCTTTCTGGTGGATACCATTGAAGATTCATCTGCGGTATCACCATCAGAACTGCTTGAAAACATCAACCGCTATGAGCAGATTGCAGAACATTTTGACAAGCTGAGTGAAAACGAAAAAACCATTCTGGGACTTCGCTTCGGTCTTGATGATCAAGACCCGCAGACCCTGGACACCATTGGCCAGAGCTTTGGCGTTACCCGCGAAAGAATCCGCCAGATAGAAGCCAAATGCCTTGAAAAACTTAAAAGCTTCACTCAAAATACCCATTAATTTTGCCAGGAGAATTGTTCTATGAACGATCTGAAACTGACCATTCGTGACATTCCTGATTTTCCCAAAAAAGGGATTATCTTTAAAGACATCACCACCCTGCTACAGGATGCAAAATCGTTTACCCGTATGATTGACATGATCGCCAATCGCTACATTGGACAGCGGATTGACAAGGTAGTAGGTGTTGAAGCACGGGGGTTCCTGATCGGCGCAGCTCTGGCCTACAAACTGGGAGCAGGCGTTGTGCTGGTCCGCAAACCGGGTAAACTACCCTCTGAAACCTTCAGTAAGACCTACGACCTGGAGTATGGCACCGACACCCTTGAAATTCATAAGGATGCCATTAAGCCGGGTGAAAAGGTCCTGATTGCCGATGACCTGCTGGCAACCGGCGGTACCGTTGCCGCAGTAGTTGACATGGTCAGCCAGCTGGGCGGTGATATTATTGAATGCTGCTTCATGACAGAGCTTGGGTTTCTGGAAGGCCGTAAAAAACTGCCCGAAGGAAAGGTTTACTCGCTGCTGCAATTCTGATAGAAGTAATGTCCATTTTATGTCCCCGTAGCTCAGCTGGATAGAGCACTTCCCTCCTAAGGAAGGGGCCGGACGTTCGAATCGTCTCGGGGACGCCAACAATATCAAGAGCTTACAGCCAACACCTGTAGGCTCTTTTTATTCATGCCGCAGTAAATGCCGTAATAGATTTCAGGCTAGGACTCTTCAATGTGTACCGGCATTGAAATATGACCCATTTCGGCGTACTGCTTGACCCACCCTAAACTTGTAACTAACTGATATTCAGAAATTGGGTGGGTCAATCTGCATGCTGATCCTGGGTCAATATTGTGTGCCGATTTACACATCTGGCGCATCCAGGCACTTCATACGAAAAGAGAAGAAATAAAAAGTAAAACTCACTCAGCACCAATCAGCGCAGTATCAGCTAAAATACGTGCCATTTCCTATTGAACGTTACTTAATGTCGGTATATATTTGCAATTACCAACATCAAGTAACGAGCACAGACATGAAACGTGTATCCAACAACCAACAAACAGTTATAAAACTTCTCAAAAAACGAGCGGTCATACGTCCCTGCGACCTTGCCCACCTCAACATCGGTCGGACCATCCTGAGCCGACTGTGCACGCGGGGTATTGTACAGAAAGTGGGACGCGGGCTATATCGTCTTACAGATGCTGAAACGTCTGAACACGACATGCTGATTGAAGCATGCAAGGCAGTTCCGAATGGCGTTGTCTGCCTGCTGTCTGCGCTAAGGTTCCATAAGCTGACAACACAATCACCGCATCAAATCTGGATAACGATTGACGTTAAGGCACGCGCCATCAAAACAAATCTACCAATCAGATTCATCCGTTCGTCCGGCTCAGCGCTACGGCAGGGAGTCATTATCCGCAAGCTGCATGGCGCAACAATCAGGGTCTATAGTCCAGCCAAGACGGTTGCTGATTGTTTTAAATTTAGAAACAAGATCGGGCTTGATATTGCGCTTGAAGCGCTACGGGAATGTCAACGCAAGAAGCTCTGCACCATGGATGAACTCTGGCAGTATGCAAAACTTTGCCGGGTGAGTAACGTCATGCGCCCATATCTGGAGGCTATGTCACTATGACGGCCAAGCAAACCAACATGGCGGCATCAGTCCGACAGAAACTGCTCAACAAGGCAAAAGCGAAACAGTCTGACTTCAACCTGATGCTGACGCGCTACGGACTGGAGCGGTTCCTCTATCGCCTGGGTAAATCAGACTATAGCAACCGATTTGTCTTAAAGGGAGCCATGCTTTTCCCGCTATGGGGCATCGAGGGATTCCGTACAACACGGGATATTGATCTGGCCGGGTTTGGTGAGAGTGATCTTGAAGAGCTGAAAGGTGTATTCCGAACCATCTGTCAGACGCAGGTGGTGGATGACGGCATCATCTTTGATAATCAGAGTATACAGGCTGAGGATATTCGCGACCAGATGGAATACGGAGGTACGCGCCTCACCTTTAACGCTGAACTGGCAGGAGCCAGAATCATCATACAGGTGGATGTCGGATTCGGGGACACCATTACACCAGAAGCCAGCAATGCCATCTATCCCACCATACTTGAACTGCCAGCTCCACATCTGCGTGTATATCCGGCAGAAACGGTGGTCGCAGAAAAGCTTGAGGCCATGGTGAGGCTTGGTATTGCCAACAGCCGGATGAAAGATTTTTACGACATCTGGACCATCGCCCGAATGTTCGGCTTTGACGGAATAATACTACAGACGGCGATTCAACGGACCTTTGAACGCAGGAATACAGCAATTCCGCCAGACAGACCACTTGCACTGACGGAAGAGTTTGCAACGGATCGCCAGAAGCAGCAGCAGTGGAAAGCCTTTCTAAACCGGACAGGACTGAAGGTTGGAGAGGAATTGGCCGGAGTTACTGCATTTATTGCAGCATTCGTCCTGCCTCCTCTAAAGGCGCTGAATCATGGAGCACCATTCAATGAAACGTGGCCTGCCGGAGGAACGTGGCAACGATCAATTATGGTGGCAACAGGTTAATGTCATCTTTCGACAAAGTCCGAAGTACGTCAACCAGGGGACACCAATCACTATTGAATCCGATAACTGCTTTTGCAGCCGTCTGATTCTTTTTTTCTGCAGCCCAGCGTATCGCTCCGGCTAGTGGGCGGTAGCCACCCCGGATCGTTGCAACTCCATCTTTCAGGATCACTTTGTCCGCACCTTCGGTTGTGGACAGATCATGTCTGATAATTGAGTATTTTATCTATTGCTTTGACAACCGGAAGATCTCAGTTTATAGTTAGTTTTGTAATGCAGTTGCATTACAAAATATATAGAGCGAAACAGGTGGTGGTGACCTATGGCAAAGAATGCAACTATAAACATGCGGGTTGATGCGTCCCTAAAAACTGATGTCGAGGGTATTCTGCGTGTGCTTGGCATTTCCACTACCGAGGCAATTAACATATTTTTAAACCGGGTTCGCCTTTCCAAAGGCATCCCGTTTCCTGTTCAGATGAGCAATGATGAATTCCGTAGCTATCTTGCCGAGTGTTCCGTTGAAGATGAAGTTATCAGCACTGAAGAATCAAACCAGATCAAGGCAGCACAACAGGAAATCACAGAAAACAAGGTTGTCAGCTTTGATCAAATCAAGCGGAATCTCGGAAAATGATTCAGCTTTTCTTTACTGCGCAGGCCGAAAAGCAACTGGGAAAACTGGACAAGAATACCAGACTGCGCATCATAGCCGCCCTGGATCGCCTGCGTGAAGCATATCCGGTTGGCGATATACACAAGATGCAAGGTTATGACGATCTGTGGCGGTTGCGTGTCGGAGACTACCGGATTGTTATGCAGATTGACCTGGTCACTGCCAGCATTACGATCACTGTAATTCGTATTGGACACCGCAAAGAGGTCTACCGGTAGCACACGAAAGAGGGAACCCAAGGAAACTTCCACGCTTAAGGTAGTAGATACTCAGCTAAACAAAAAAATGTATCGTTAGATGTTCTAAGTGAGGCCATTACGAGACGCCAAATCTCAAGGAGGTCACTTTCTGCACCGAAAGTGACCTTCTTTTATTGATTTTCAATCATTGCAACTATCATCAATCAGCAGATACCATCTGGGGGTAATCAGTACATGCAGCCTGTATTCGGTATCGATTTTGGTACCACCAATTCAGCACTATCAGTCTATCAAAACGGCACGGTTAAGGTGGTTGCTGTTGACGGCAATGACCGGGCCGGAGAACTGATGCGTTCAGTGCTCTATTTTAACGAAGAAAATGAGATTTTCGCCGGAAACGAAGCGGTTCGACAGTACGTCGGTGATGGGGCTGCCGGGCGCTTTATGCAGTCAATCAAGACCTTCTTACCCAACACCAGTTTTGACAGTACCGAGATCTTTGGGAAACGTTACGGTATCGATGACCTGGTGGCGATTATTCTCAGGCAGATCAAGACACGGGGTGAGGCGTATCTGGGCTGCCCCGTTGACAGTGTGGTTTTAGGACGTCCGGTTGTCTTTTCAACTGATGCCGCTAAAGATGCTGTGGCGCAGCAGCGCCTGGAAAAGGCTGCCCGCAAGGCCGGATTTAAACAGATCTGGTTCCAGTACGAACCGGTGGCAGCAGCACTGGCCTTTGAAGAATCATTACAGGCCGGGCAGGAACGGATTGTATTCATCGGCGATTTCGGAGGTGGAACATCGGACTTCTCGGTGATACGGGTCAAAGGCGGCGCCTTTGGCCGTTCCGACCGTCGCAGTGACGTACTCTCACTGGGTGGTGTCTATGTGGCTGGAGACAAGTTTGATTCACAGATTATGTGGGATAAGGTGGCGCACTATTTTGGGCGGACCGCCCGCTACAAAACGCTGGGCAAGGATGACTGGATCACGGTGCCCCGCAGCATTATCTACACCCTCTGTCAATGGCACCGTATCCCGCTTTTACGGGCGCGAAAGACCAGAGAGCATATCCGGGTAATCAAAGGCAGCAGCGATGACCGACAGGCGATCCAGAACCTAGAAAACATTATTGATGACAACTTTGGTTTTTTCCTGTTTCAAGCCATAGAAGGTGCCAAGTGCACACTTTCCGACCGGGAACAGGCCACCATCAGCTTTGCGGAGCGGGATCTGTGCATCAGCGAGGAGATTGGCAAGCTGGAGTTTGAGTCCATCAATCAGGATAACTTTCAGCAAATTGCAGACTGCATTGATGATGTGGTGGCACGATCCGGGCTGTTACCGACTCAGATTGATTCCGTCTTTCTCACTGGCGGCACCTCGCGCATCCCCCGCATCCAGGCACTGTTTGCCCAGCGATTTGGCAGAGAGAAGCTGGAAAACAGAGATGCCTTTACCAGCGTTGTCCATGGACTTGGCTCCAGCGTTCCGTTGTTTTTCTGAAAGTTCTCTTGCAGATATTGTCAAATGATTCATACTTGCATGCAACTACTCTGCACCACAGATGGAGGCTGTCCATGAAACGCACACCCTGTCTCGTTTTCATTGCCCTGTTCTTACTGCAGCTCCCCTGCCAGGCAGGTTTTCTGGACAACCTTTCCCAAGAGATCCTGCCACCCTCAAAACAGCAGAGCAGCCTTGATACTAACGTTATTGTAAAAGGTCTTAAGGAGGCGTTGGCTACCGGCACTGAAAAGGCCGTAGCAGCGGTTTCACGGCCCGATGGCTACTTCCGCAACCAGCTGATCAAAATTCTCCTGCCTCGCAAAATTCAGCAGGTGGCAGACGTGGCAGCGCAGATCGGCTTTCAGCAACAGGTTGATACGTTTGTCCTGAGTATGAACCGGGCTGCAGAGAAGGCAGCACCGCAGGCAGCCCGCTACTTTGGCAATGCCATTCGCCAGATGACGGTTGAGGATGCCAGGCAGATTCTGAATGGTGGTGATACGGCAGCCACTACTTTTTTTGAGAAAAAAACCCGCGCACGACTGTTTGAGGCTTTCAAGCCAAGTGTCAACACAGCAATGAACCAGGCAGGCACTGCCCGGGCCTACAAGGAGCTGATCGGCAAGTACGAAGCCACACCTCTGGCAGCCTTTTCAGGCAAGCCTTCCCTAGACCTTGACGAGTATGTCACCAACAAGGCCCTGGATGGCCTGTTTCTGATGGTGGCAGAAGAGGAAAAGAAGATCAGAAAAGACCCGGCTGCCCGAACCACTGATCTGCTGCGCAAGGTGTTTGGCGGTAAGTAGCAGCGGGCACACAACAGATCATGCTTGACCTGCAATGGTAGTCATTTGGTAACCTCATGTTCCATGAACAGGGTTATCCTTCATATCGATATGAATGCGTTTTTTGCCTCGGTGGAGCAGCAGGCCAATCCTGACCTGCAGGGCAAACCGGTTGCGGTTGTCGGCTCAGGCCATCGCACAGTCATCACCACCGCCTCCTACGAAGCCCGCAGCTTTGGCGTCAAGACCGGCATGGCCATCTGGGAGGGCAAACGGGCCTGTCCTGAACTGATCATCGTGGTCGGGGACAATAAAAAGTACACCGACGCCTCCCGACAGATCATTGCCATGATGCGGCAGTACACCCCCCTGGTGGAGGTGTTTTCAATCGATGAGGCCTTCCTTGATGTCACCCATTCCCTGGCCCTGTTTGGCACTGCTGAAACCATCGCCCATCAGCTGAAAGCACGGATCAGGGATGAGCTGGGCCTGACCTGCTCCGTCGGCATTGCCCCGAACAAGCTGCTGGCCAAGCTGGCCAGCGACATGCAGAAGCCTGACGGTTTAACCGTGATCGCACCGGATCGGATCAAGGCGGTGCTGGAATCAGTTACCATCGGCGATCTCTGCGGCATTGGTAAAAAGCTGGAACGTCAGCTTAACCTGTTGGGGATCAAGAACTGCGGACAACTGGGACGTTTTCCTGAAGATCTCTTGAGGAAGAAATTTGGTATTATTGGTCCCAGACTCAGACAGATGGGGCAAGGGGTCGACACCAGCCTGGTGGTACCGACTGACGGGGATGAGCAGGTCAAGAGCATCGGCCACTCCATGACGCTGACTAAGGATATTGACACACGGCAAGATATCCTGCGCTATCTGCTGCAACTGGCAGAGATGGTTGGCAGACGGGCGCGGCGCTACGGTGTCACCGGCCGAACCGTCAGCATCTACATCCGCTTTGCCGACTTTTTTACCAACATCCAGAAGCAGACAACCCTGGGCAGCTACATCAATCAGAGTGGCGCGATCTACCGGACAGCGGTCCGATTACTGGATAGCATGGAGATCAGCCAGCCGGTCAGGCTGCTGGGGATCTGCCTGAGCAATCTTGAATATCAGGAGCAGCAGCCGTCTCTATTTGCAGAAGAGCGGAAGAAAGAACAGCTGGCCAGGGCAATGGATGCGGTCAATGATCGCTTTGGTGATTTCAAGGTCACCTTTGGCAGTATGCTGGATACTGAAGAAAAGGGATCACACGTTATATCACCGGCCTGGCGACCTGAGGGGATCAGGAGCATGGGGCTAGCCGCTTCACAAAGCTGCACCATTCGCACTCCGGCTTGTTACAGCCGACATGAAACTCTTTGGCCTGAATCTTTGCATAGACCTCTTTGATCTGCTGCCTGACCTGTGCCACCTCATCATCAGAGACCTCAAAGCGGGCACTTTTGTACTCGCCGCTCTCCTTCTCCGGCTCCACAAACTCAAAGCGGGCTGCTGACA